>Ga0302271_10004751_pt1 | contig 10702 bp, 4 predicted proteins | sample III_Bog_N1_1_FD_198767 | JGI IMG/M metagenome (GOLD analysis project Ga0302271, IMG submission 198767) | Peat permafrost microbial communities from Stordalen Mire near Abisko, Sweden - III_Bog_N1_1 | ecosystem: Environmental > Terrestrial > Soil > Wetlands > Peat | place: Sweden: Abisko... | reverse complement strand
ATTGGTGGATAGTGAGAAAATGATATTCTGTTATCTATTTACGCGTCAGACCGTAGAAGAAACGGTCAGACGCTTTCAGGAAATAGATTATTGGTGGATAGTTAGAAAATTATGTTCTGTTATCTATTGACGCGTCAGACCGTAAAAGAAACGGTCAGACACTATCAGGACAATAGCTTATTGGCGGATAATGAGAAAATGATGCTCTGTTATCTATTTACGCGTCAGACCGTAGAAGAAACGGTCAGACGCTATCAGGACAATAGATTATTGACGGATAGTGAGAAAATGATACTCTGTTGTCTATTTACGCGTCAGACCGTAAAAGAAACGGTCAGACGCTTGTGCTTATATTATTTTTAACGCGTCAGACCGTAAAGAAACGGTCAGACGCTTATGCAAAACAATCTCTTTAAATATCTTTATGGAAAGTAGAGTAATTAAAATTCTTGCAATTGATGATAATCCGGATAACCTGATAACCATACAGGCTCTTATATATGAGTCGTTTACAGATATTGTCGTTCTAACGGCTTTAAACGGGAATCAGGGGCTTAAAATAGCGGGTGAAGAAAATCCTGATGTTATTTTACTGGATATTGTTATGCCCGGGATGGATGGTTTCGAAGTATGTAAGAAATTAAAAACCGATAAAATTTTACGCGATATTCCGGTAATATTTGTAACAGCTATAAAAGGAGATAAAGAAAGCAGAATTAAAGCATTGGAATGTGGAGCTGAGGGATTTCTTGCAAAACCAATCGACGAAAGTGAACTTGTTGCACAAATTCGAGCAATGGTTAAAATTAAGACTGCTAATCTGGAAAGGGTTGATGAAACTATCAGACTTGCTGCTTTAGTCATTGAACGGACACAGGAACTTAAAAAAACTCATACTGCTACTCTAAATTTATTAGAAGACTTAAAAAATGAAAATGAAGCCAGAAAGAAAACTGAAGAGGCGTTGCGTGAAAGTGAAGAGAAATTCAGGGAAATGGCAAACCTATTACCTCAAATCGTCTTTGAAACAGATATTGAGGGAAATTTTACCTATATAAATAAACAAGCTTATAAAATTTGTGGATATTCGGAAGATGATAATCTGATAGGTGTAGATTCAATTAATTTTTATGCTCCGGAAGGCAGACCGAAAGCAATTGAGAATTTTAGGAATAAAATTGCGGGGAAAAACATAGGAAGCGAAGCATATAATGTCACACGAAAAGACGGAACCTCTTTTCCTTCGCTGGTATACTCTAATCCTATCCTAAAAGGAAATATTCCGATTGGAATCAGAGGAATTGTAGTAGATATTACCGAACAAAAGCTGGCTGAAGCAAAAATCAGCCATGTTGCCCGTTTATATGCATTTCTCAGCCAGATTAATCAGGCCATTGTCCGGACTCAAGACAAAAATGAACTCTATCAAACAATTTGCCAGGTTGCTGTTGATTACGGTCAGTTTCACATGGCATGGGTAGGATTATATGATGACTCAGATAAAAAAATCAGACCTGTAAAATGGGCCGGTCATAACGATGGATACCTGGATCAGATAACGATCGCGACAGGATTGGATATATACGGGATTGGTCCGACAGGTACCGCATTTCGGGAAGGAAGAGCTGTTTTTTGTAATGACATAGCTACCGACCCTATGATGAAACCATGGAAAGTAAAGGCATTAGAACGCGGATATAAATCATCAATTGCCATACCGTTCCAACGAAAGGGACAAATTATAGGGACGATGACTCTTTATGCGAGCGAAACTTATTTTTTCAGTGAGGATGAACTAAGATTACTGAAGGAAATCGGCGATGATATTTCATTTTCAATAAATGCTATCGATACTGAAAACCTGCGAAATCAAACGGAGAATGAATTAAAACAAAGTAGAAATGAACTCAAAACAATCTACGATCATGCTCCGGTGATGATGTGTGTTATTGATAGAAACAGGCATATTTTATTTGCAAATCAGGCTTTTTCCGATTTAACAGGAAACTCACAGGAGGAAATGATGGGGAGTGTAGTGGGCGGTGTAGTGGGATGTATAAATTCGCTGGACGATCCACGTGGTTGTGGTTTCGGACCAAAATGTGGAAATTGCACCTTACGGATTGCGATTGAAAAGACTTATCAAACAGGAATAGGAATTAAAAACATTGAATATCAGTCCACTTTATGCATAAATGGAATAAACCATGAAGTGTCATTGCTTGGATCGACAGCAATAATAAATAATGATGAAAAAAGCAACCTTTTATTATGTTTACATGATATCACCGACCGAATGCTGGCAGAAGATGCTTTACAAAAAAGTGAAATGTTATTGCGAACATTTATAGACAATTCGCCCTTCGAAATCTGGGCCAGAGATATGGATAGCGTGGGAATTCTTGAAAATAAAAAATCAGTCGATCATTATGGATCAATAATTGGTAAAAGGCCAAGAGACATCGAAAATATAAATAAAGAGATCACTCAATTATGGAATTTAAACAATCAAAAGGTCCTGACCGGTGAGATTGTAGACGAAGAATTTGAATCGGCGATGAATGATACGTTGCGTGTTTATCAACAAATTGCATTTCCTATTAAGAATAATGAAAAAACAATTGGGATAGCTGGATTTAATATTGATATCACCGAAAACAAAAAAGCAGAGGAAGCTATAATACTCAATAACTCCAGGCTTGAACTTGCCATGCAGGTAGCCAATATGGCATGGTGGGAAATGGATATCCATTCAGGAGATGTTGCAATTGGCAATCGGAAAAAAGAAATGATCGGATATTCATCGAATAAATTCAATTATTTTGATGATTTTATTAAACTGGTTCATCCCGATGATGTTGATAAAGCATTGAAATCGATGGAAAATCTGATTCATGGTGTGGAGGATAAATATGAGGTTGAATACAGAGTGCTGAATAATTATGGAGAATATAAATGGTATTATGATATTGGGTCAGTTTCAAAAAGTGACAACATTGGCAACCCGTTAACAATTTCAGGTTTAATGCTTGATATTTCCGATCGAAAACAGACTGAAAAAGAATTAACCGATCAGAAACAGTTTTTTGAACAAATGTTTATGCAATCTTCTTTGAGTACACAAATTCTTGATAAGGATGGTTGGTGTGAACGCATAAATCCAAAACTGACTCAGTTATTTGGGGTTGAAGCTAAAGACATGGAAGGTAAGGTTTATAATATATTTAAAGATAAAGAAATACAACTGAGAGGTGTATTGCAAAGACTTGAAGATGTATTTAAAAATGGGAAAATAGCCGAATGGGAAGTTTTATTTAATATTGGTGTAGAAGCTGATTCACAAAATATCAATGTAGCCGAGAATAAAAAGGTATGGTTCTATAATTGGGCTTATCCCATTTTTGACCAAAAAGGTGAATTAAGTCATGTTATTATTCAGCACAACGATATTACAGATCGTAAATCAGCCGAAGAAGCATTAAGTGAATCACAGGATCAGTTAAAAAAATTTGCTGCTCACCTTCAGAATGTGCGTGAGGAAGAAAGAGTATTATTGGCCCGTGAAATTCATGATGAGCTAGGTCAGATATTAATTGCTATAAAAATTGATATGGGCATGTTAAAACAAAATGTTTTAAAAGGTATAAAGAAGGAGCATACAGAGGAGGTTTTATCAAAATTCGATGTCCTTTTTGGATTAGTTGACAATACAATAAAAACGGCGCGTAAGATAATGACTGATTTAAGACCTGAAGTACTCGACTTACTTGGATTTATTGAAACTATACGACAACATTTAAAGGCATTTCAGGAAAGATACAAAATAAAATGCATCTTTGAGAATTCGATTTCAAGCCTGGAACTTGATTCTCAACAATCAGTAGCCTTATTCAGGATTATTCAGGAAGCATTAAACAATATAGCCAAACACTCAAAAGCTACAGAACTGAAAGTTATTATAGATCTAAGAAACGGTAAATTATTGTTGGAAATATCGGATAATGGAATTGGGTTTGACGAAAATCGCAAAACTAATTCCGATTCGTATGGATTAATAGGTATGAAAGAAAGGGTTTTCCTTTTGGATGGCGAACTGACAATCAAAGGGAAAAAGAATCATGGAACAACTATAAAAGTAGTAATGCCTTATGTGAAAAAAACGTTGAACATTGAGCGTTGAGTGTAAACTGTAGAGCATTTAACATTGAAATATTAGCATATATATTAGAACATTAAGCCGGAATAAAAATTAAGAGAAAGGATAATCATTTATTTAATTTAGACCAGACGATTCAGAAAATAATCATTTAAAAATAGTATCACACAACAATTAGTCTTTTGTATTTGAACATTATTTGTAAGAAAATAATGAGAACCCGATATTAACGTTCATTCTAAAATAACCTAAAGCAATTATCAGGATAGATATGAAAACTGACAATGAATTAAATTTTTCGATCGATGTCAATGAAAATGGCATTCAGTTTAAAGACATTTTTAATCTTAAAGACATTCAACGAATGCAGGATTTATTCTGCGATGCCACAGGTGTTTCTTCAATAATAACGTATCCGAATGGGACCCCGATTACAAAACCAGGTAACTTCTGTTCATTATGTACTATTATAAGAAATACAGAAAAAGGACTGGCTAATTGTATAAAATCGGATGCGATGAATAATAGTGGTATATCTACCGAAATGCAATTTCAACCTTGTATGAGTGCAGGATTGTGGGATACAGGGGCAAAAATATCAGTAAATGATATTCATATTGCTAATTGGTTAATTGGTCAGGTGAGGAATGAAGAAACTGATGTCCGAAAAATAATTGATTATGGGAAGGAAATAGGTGCAGACGAGGCGGAATATCTAGAAGCGTTGAACCTAGTACCATATATGTCGAAAGATAAGTTTCATAAGATTTTTGAAATGATGTTCGTTATTGCGAATGAACTCTCTGAAAAAGCATACAACAATTTGCAATTAAAAAAACAAATTGACCAAAGTGAAAAAGTGAATGAATTATTGCAAAAAAACGAGAAAACACTTTCAATCACCCTGCACTCTATTGGTGATGGAGTCATCTCTACCGATAAAGATGGGAATATTGTGAATATGAATCCGGTAGCTGAAGCTATGTGTGGTTGGAAGTTATCTGAAGCTTTCGGAAAACAGTTGTCAGAAGTTTTTAAAATTATAAATGCTAAAACACGAATGCCTGTTGAGAATCCTGTTAAAAAAGTACTGGAAAAAGGAAAAATAATTGGTCTTGCCAATCATACAGTCCTCATCTCCCGGGATGGGACAGAATATCATATCGCAGATAGTGCTGCACCAATAAAGAATATCGATAAATTGATTACGGGCGTAGTACTGGTTTTCTCAGATGTTACTGAGAAATATCTTGCAGATAAAAAATTAGAAGAAAGTGAACGTAGTAAATCCGTTTTATTGTCAAACATTCCCGGTATTGCCTATCGTTGCAAATTTGACCGTCAATGGACTAAAGAATTTGTTTCAGAAGGTTTCTCATCTCTTACCGGCTATCAGACAGAAGATATCATCAATAATAAAACCATATCATTCAATGACCTGATTCTTCCTGAATATCGTGAACATTTGTGGAATGTATGGGGAAAAGCTGTTGAATCTCATCAAAAAGTGTGTGAAGAATACAGAATACTAACTGTTGATAACAAGGTAAAATGGGTATGGGAACAGGGAATTCCGATATACAACAATGCAGGAGAAGCTGAAGCACTGGAAGGACTAATTATTGACATTACCGATCGAAAATGTGTTGAAGAAAAACTTCGTGAAAGTGAACAATTTCTGCAACAAAGCCAGGCAATAGCACAACTGGGGACTTACACTTTTGACGTTGTTCATAATAATTGGATCAGTTCTGAATTGCTTGATTCATTATTTGGGATTAGTAAACATCACGATAAATCACTGGCAGGTTGGTTAAGTATCATACATCCTGAATGGCAGGAATTGATGACTGATTATTTTATGAATGAAGTAATCGGAAGAAAACAGAAATTTGATAAAGAATATAAAATTATCAGAAAGAACGATTCACAGGAAAGATGGGTGCATGGAATTGGAGAATTGGTATTCGACGAAGCCAATCAACCAATTAAAATGATTGGAATAATTCAGGACATAACTGATAAACAACTGGCTTCGGAACAACTCAGAAAAAGTGAGGAAAAGTACCGTACTATCTTTGACAATGTACAGGATGTTTTTTATCAGGTGGATATGTCTGGGAATCTGATGGAAGTGAGTACATCTATTTACCAGTTTGCCGATTATAACCGGGATGAAGTTATTGGGAATCCGATAGAAATGTTGTATGTCAAAACCAATGACAGGGAGGAAGCTTTTGATGCATTAATGAAAAATAAACAGTTAAGAGACTATGAAATTGATTTAAAGTCAAAGAACGGAACTATCCGTCATGCTTCTCTCAATGCAAAATTGATTTTTGATGCAGTGGGAAATCCACATCATATTGATGGATTTATCCGGGATATTACCGAACGGAAACTTGCACAAAATTCCTTACGTAACAGTGAAAAGAAATTTCACGATTACATTGAATTTGCTCCACTTGGGGTTTTTGTTGCCAATGAATCGGGTAAAAACATTGAAGTAAATTCGGCTGCATCCAGTATTACAGGATATAGTAAAGAAGAATTGATTACAATGAATCAGATTGATTTGGTCGATAAAGATTCAAAAAGTTCTTATTTAAATCATTTTAATACAGTTATAAAAAAAGGATTTGCAACTGACGAATTCAGAATGGCCCATAAAGATAAATCCCTGAGTTATATTTCCGTCGACACGGCTAAATTGACTGAGAAACTATATCTTTCATTTATTGCAGATATTACCGATCGTAGATATGCAGAAATAAAATTAAAGGAAAACGAAGAGTTCTTAATGGAAACCCAGTTGATTGCGAATCTTGGAAATTGCATTATCGATTTTACAACCGGGACCTGGAAAAGTTCAGAAATAATGAATTCGATAGTTGGAATTGATCAGGAATTCAATAAAACTTTCACGAGTTTTGCAACAATTATTCACCCTGACTGGATAAAAGAGATCGATGATCATTTTTTACATGATGTTATTGAGAAAAGAAATGAATTTAATATAAAATTCAAAATTATCCGTCCGGTTGATCATTTAGAGAGATGGATTCATGCTATTGGAGAGCTCAGATTCGATACTGAAAATAAGCCCCTTAAATTGATTGCAACGGTACAGGATATCACAGAAAGAAAACTTTCTGCAGAAGCACTAAGACTAAGTGAACAACTTTACCGTTCTATACTGAATGCTTCACCGGATGCAATTGTAGTGGTTGAATTGAATGGAAAAATTCGTATGGTTTCACCTACCACATTGACAATGTGTGGTTGTAAAGGATATGATCAGCTTATTGGCCAAAACATGTTTGATTTTATTGAATCGGAAGATAGAGACCGTGCCATGTCAAACAATTTGTTCCTGATTGATGGGAATAATAAAGGTACTACTGAATATCGAATTGTCAGAATTGACGGGACTGTGTTTTTTGCAGAAGTAAATGGCGAAATATTATGGAATTCAGAGAATGACCCAAATGGATTAATTTTTATAATTCGTGATATAACCGAACGGAAAAAAGCTGAAGTTGCCTTAAAGAATTCACAGGTTGAATTGAAACAATTTGCCTCCCATCTTCAAAATGTGAGGGAAGAGGAAAAATTACAATTAGCACGTGAAATACATGATGAACTTGGTCAGATATTGATAGCCATCAAAATCGATTTAGGAATGCTGAAACAAAAAGTATTAAAAAGCATCAAAACTGTTGATGCTGAAAATATTTTGACTAATTTTGACAATCTTTTCGGGTTAGTTGATAACACGTTAAATACTACCCGGAGAATAATGACCGATTTAAGACCTGAAGTGTTATTTTTAATAGGTTTTGTAGAGGCAGTAAAACTCTATATTAATAATTTTAAAGAAAGATACCAGATTATTTGTATCTTTGAAAATTCTGTTACCGGATTGAAATTAGATTCCCAACAATCAGTTGCTTTATATAGGATTGTTCAGGAATCACTTACAAATATCGTCAAACACTCGAAAGCAACGAAAGTAAAAATAAGTCTTGAGAAAAGGGAGAATAAATTGGGATTGGAAATCTCTGATAATGGAATCGGTTTTAAACTGTCCCAAAAGAACAAAGTAAACTCTTTTGGACTACTTGGGATGAAAGAAAGAGTCTATTTGCTGGAGGGAATGTTACAGATTTCAAGCCAGCAAGGTGAAGGAACTACAGTAAAAGTTGAAATTCCATATCAGACTCAGGCAAAAATTAATTTTTAAGATTTTAGATCAAAGTACAAATACATAAGACAAAAGATAAATTTCAGTTCATAATAACAATCAATTAATATCTCTAAAATAAATTTGTTAACTCTAAAAATTACCAATATGATAAAAGTATTTATTGTAGACGATCATGAAATTATTCGTGAAGGACTTAAGAAAATTTTAAAAGAAGAGTCCGACTTAAAAGTAGTTGGTGAAGCGCAGAGTGGAGATGAAGTACTTCAGAAAATCAATGAAATTGATTGCGATATCATGTTACTGGACATGAACATGCCCGGTAGAAGCGGACTTGAATTAATTGGTGACCTCAAAAAATTGAAACCGGAACTCCACATCTTAGTGCTAAGCATTCATCCTGAAGATAAATTTGCATTACGGACATTGAAAGCCGGAGCTTCCGGTTATTTATGTAAAGACACTGCATTGGAAGAACTGGTTGTTGCTATCCGGAAAGTGCATACTAAAGGCAGGTATTTAAGTAATACACTGGCAGAGCAACTTGCATTCGATTTTTTGCCCGAAAAAGATCATTTACCACACGAACAACTGTCGAACCGTGAGCAGGAAATCATGTTTATGCTCGCTACCGGTAAAAAAGTAAAGGATATTGCTACAGAATTAAATTTAAGTATCAGCACTGTTTTTACGTATCGTGTCCGGATTTTTGAAAAGCTGAAAATTAAAAGCAATGTAGAGCTCACCCATTATGCCATCATCAACAAGCTGGTGGATTAACCGGACTTTTGTTAAATTAATCATTAAATTGACTGCACAATTACAGAAGTGTCTCAACTAAAATTGAGACACTTCTGTTGTTTAAACAACTATCAGAAAATAAGTTTTCCTTTTCTAGTCAAAACCATGTCATGAAACTCAGGCTTCCTGTCTGATTAAATTGTAGCTTTCTTTTCATACAGAGCTATCTTTATTTATTATTCCTCATTATCTAATACTTAAAGATATGAAACGTCAATTTACGTTATGTACGACAATCAAATTTGCGATATAGGTATTGTAGTTTCTTGATTTCTATCTCGGGATAAGAGAGTCTGGAATTCAAAAAGGACTATAACATCTGGTATCGTTAATATTTCAATAGTTATTGATCTACTGTGTCAAATTTTCAGAGCAATACATGTTAATACAAGTTCTGCAAATTTCAATATTTCTCGTAAAGATATGGGAATGTAAAACACTGTTCAAATGTGAGTACCGTAATACAATGAAAATACTATCAAAAGCAGGCACTATAATTGCAGGCAGTATAAATTAAGCAGTGATGCCTCTTCAGGTGTGTCAACGACAAATGGAATAACAACACTGTCAACCACAACAAATTTGACATCTATCTACTACAGGTAAACAATCAGTGAATGCCTCTATAGCCGACACCGGAGGTACCGACCTGGGTAACGATCCGAATGGGAATCCGATTCCGGTTGTCGATGGATGCGGATTATTAACCTTGTTTTCTGTGCTTTATATCTTTGCAAAAAGGATTTTTAACATGAAAGCTATTAATTCAATATATGAAATCAAAAAAACAAATATACTCAAAGTAGAGTAAATGTCAAATTGTAAATTTATTCATTTTTTTATAAGAAACTACAGAGCAATTTAGTTTCTAAAGAACATATAAGTCACACTTCCAATTCTATGCACCTTATTTACAACCCTAATTAATTAGACTTTATTCAACAATCATTTATTTTTATCAATTAATTTCAACATTTATTGTTTGAAAATACACAAATTCATAAACTATTGTTATATTTGTTCGTTTTTTTAGTTTTTCTGTTTTTCTGTTTTTGTTTTCAACTTTTAATACACTTAATTATTGGTATTGTTGATCAAAATCGTAAAAAGAAACCAATAAATTCAGACAGTATTAATCGTTTTATCATGATACTATTTATATCCAGATTTAATTCCCTGGGCACAAATTATCGTTTTTCTGCACGTGCCAATTTCTTTCTTTCTTTCAAAATTTCAAAAAGTATTATCTTTTGCATGCTACTTTTGGTGGTGGGTGTAGGAAGTGTGAATGGGGCAACTATTACGGCAAAGGCAACCGGTAATTGGAGTAGTTCAGCAACCTGGACTGGAGGAGTACCTGGTCCTGGAAGTGATGTTGTAATCCCAAATAGTTATACTGTCACTTTGGATGCAAACACTGCAGCATTAAATTCATTAAACATTGCATCCGGAGGTCAATTAACAACTACAGGTGCATATACAGTGTCTGCAACAACAATTTCTATAAACGGATATTATAGAAATGGGAGTACAGGTACAAT
>Ga0302271_10004749_pt1 | contig 10703 bp, 7 predicted proteins | sample III_Bog_N1_1_FD_198767 | JGI IMG/M metagenome (GOLD analysis project Ga0302271, IMG submission 198767) | Peat permafrost microbial communities from Stordalen Mire near Abisko, Sweden - III_Bog_N1_1 | ecosystem: Environmental > Terrestrial > Soil > Wetlands > Peat | place: Sweden: Abisko... | reverse complement strand
ATCGAACACAATGATACACACAGGAAAGTATATTTTATGAAATTAAGAGAATTTGCATAATTTCTCCGAAAAAATCGAAATGCACTTCATGACGCGTATAAGCTTACCAAAGAGGGAAAGAGTGAACCTCAAGATGAAGCAAATATCTCATATTAATAAAAGGAAAAAGCGAATAATTAATAGTAAGGAAATGCAAGTATCCGTAACCAGTAAATATTCGATGAAGCTTACGCATGGAAGAGAGGATTCGCAGGGGACGGCTGGAGTCAATCCTTTAACCATATATACAAAGGGTACTTCCCACCTTCTAGAGAACAGTCATTTATCTAAACAGATAACGATTAGGAGAAAAATCAAAAGATAATGAAGGATTCTAGAGATTTTAAAGGATAAAGAGCAAATGGTGAAGCCAAGGATGCTAAAGAGAAGATAGATATGAACCAAAATAATGTTGATCCTGCTGTGATACTGCCTACTAGTGATAAACAGCTTTAATAGACAAAGTGTGTTAGGTAGAGCGTAGGTGATGCTAAGAATAACAATGCACCAACTTCTAAAGGGCTTGGAATATTACAAGAAGATAATAACAAAGCACTCAAAGGAAGTATCAATGATGGAGGATAAGTACATGTCAGCTCACAAGTGAAAGGAAGAGAAAATGAAGAAGATGAGAAGAGGGATGTTATCAATGATATCCAGTAGCAAGCAGGGAAGGATGGAGAGAAGTAATCAGACTTCATAACCCCGCAGAAAACAACATAAACTGGGAAGAAGGAATAAGAAGAAGATAATTCTGAGAAAGATAAGAAAAACAGATAAGCTGATTCGATTATGATGGAGAGAGTGCTAGATTCGTCGATTAGACATCATCTTCATAATCGGAAAGATAGCTCTCCAATTATGCGAAATGAGAATGATCGTGGAAATAATAATATTTTATCATCAATGAAGCAGCAGCAGCAACAGTAACAGCAGTAACAGGGTGGTGTTGACTCCTCACTTAACGCTTTCAACACGCAGAGCAACAACAACAACAATAACAACAAGGGATCGAGTTAAATTAAGATGAATTCTGGGTTGAATGATCCTCGAAACATATCTTCATTGTGGCTGGATCAGCGGGTAGTTGAAGGCTAATCATATTAGTTCCAGAATAACTACCAGCAGCAGTAGCAGCAGACAACAAGTGAGAAACCATCAAGTGAAGTCATCGCTGGAGATACTTCTTCGCAAGACTACTAACAGACATCAATGGCGGCTTTTCGAGGAAATAATTTCCATGGAGAGGAAAGTAAATGCGAAGGGGATGATGATGAGGAGGATAATGAGAGGGATGCTGACGATGAAGGGAATGATGGGATGATTAGATCTCATAATGTGACTTCTGTTATTCGGAAGCAGCACAATTCGTATTTCTCAGCGTATATACTCGACAACAGTTAAGGCGGTGATTTCTCTGAAAGCATCTATGGATCGAGCTTATTGCACAACACTAATGCTAGAGAAAGAGCTTCTAAGACGAAGATAATTCAAGCAACAGGCGGCGGAGGAGGAACTACACCACAAAGTTAATCTAAAATCGGTTATAGATCTTCATAGACATTCTTCTCGACAAGGAAGCCATCGTAGTAATAGCAGCTTAGTGATTCATAGAATAAACAGCAATATGGGAAGTTTAGCTCGTATTAACATCAGCCAAGAATAGCTGGATTCGCTGATGAAGACGAAGAAGAAGAAAAGGAGGAGTATTCAGGGAATGTCAGTAAAAATTCAACGAAAAATCAGCATGGAATCTTAGATGAACATACTGGAGCTGCTAATAACAATAATAATATGGGAGCGTCGAGAGACCACACTTCGTCTGGATAGAAATCAAGTTTACTGCAAGTTCCGCTGCTATAAATCTCCGAGATAGCATCGGATCATTCGAATCTTCGAGAAAACGAAGAGGAAGGATAAAAGAGTCAAATTGTATGAAGGATACATAGAATCCAAAGAATAATTAGAACATTTATCTATTTTTTGACATTGATTTATTGAGTAAATTGTGGAATGAAAATTCCATTTGTTTTTCTTTATGAGAGAAACAATAGTTTAACAAAAATATATCTTTTTGTATTGATTGTTTTTCCATTTAGTAGCAAAAATACTATTAATTTGATCTTTTCACAAAGTAGAGGTCGCAGAGAGAGATACAGAAAAGTCTAAGATTATTCTATCCAGAATCTCAATTTAATCCCTCCCAACGAAAAATATGAATATTCTTCGTTCAGGAAACTTCTTTTTTAGGTAGCTTAGGAGCGCAAGCATCTTGCATTGCGGTTTCGCAACCAAGCAAGGACGCACTACATCAGCGACGACGTTCAAAGAGAAATAAGCTAGTAAACTTAGTAATGCTGCTAATGCATTAAATACATAGCAGGTGAAAACAGAACGTCAAACTAAGCAAACTGCATCGGCGGATGTAGAAAACCATCATCACGGCCATACTCACAAGCGACAAGGGTAAACGACTAAGTCAGGTGATAAATCGAAAGGTACTAGGACTCGATCGCAACAGCAGTATGAAAACAACTAGATATCTTAGCTCAGTGAATACAACAACGCTTAGATGGAGTAATTAGAGCTATTCGAAGCTTGCAGTGAGCATCTACATGACAAGAAATATGAAGCCGCAGCGTATGACATACGCGAGATGCTTGATTTCATGGAAGAAAACAAAGCTGGATCGGATTCACTTGCTCTCATGGAGTTGCAAAACAGTTTGTTCATATATTCCAGGAAATATCTGGATGCTTATCTCGTTTAGTCGAACATTCAAAGGTACATGCAGAGTATACCAACAGCGTATAAACAAGCTGAAATACATGGACAGCCATTGAAACTCTTCTACTAATTGATATTCACGAATATTCTCCAAGCTGAGCAAGATCTAGAATTATTCTATAAAAACGCTTACAAGCTGTTCACACCGTAATAGAAAGCACAGCTAGATCTAGCAGCTGCTGTAAGATATGCAAAGAGAATGATTTAGTTGATAGAGATGATGAAAGTAAAGCTGTGATATTGATTTTTGGTTTGTTTTTGTTTCTAATAGGCAGGACATTTTATATCACCTGACAAGGAAGCAGCAGAAAAGGGTGTTAGTTATACACTGAATTGCTTGAAAGATCATTCGGACCGCTTCATTACATGTAACACGAAATGATAAATGAATAAGACAATTGCTGATTTGGTTGGTTGTATGTATCCTAAATATCTTTTTGGATATTTCTCAACCTAGCTGCAGCATTGACGAATCTAGCGATCTATTAGCATTCAATTATGGCAGACCCCAAGCATTTCATGCAAGAACTACTCAGCCATGAGAAGGTCGTCGAAGCAACTGCTAAAAAAGTTGATAACATCATTGATAAACTTGAGAAAAATGAAAAAATATCTGCTGTAGATCTTTCGAATCCAGTTGCGAATATCTTAGCTGCAGTGAGTCTAAACGAAAGTGAAGTAACCTTCCATTCTTTGCAGGAGCTGGTAGACCATTAAGCTACACTTTTAGATGCTAGCATGTTCAGCAATAAGGCATTGCTGTTCGTTGCAAGGAACTACAATCAATTCAATATTTCTACACAAAAATCTGTAAGACAACAATAACACAAAAAGCAGAATAATCATCTAACCCATTAAACTCACTCATTTATTCTGTTATTTTTGACTGAAACAGCTAAGAACTAAGCTCACACATTTGGCATATTCAGTTGCTCAACGCAGAAAATAACACAAAGCCCAAGCGAACTTTCTGTACGCCTCTCTCTTCGCTGATCTGCATAAAGTAAGTCATCCACACAACAGACAAGAGATTCTTTCAATGCATTCTTTATCAGGTTGAAATGTGTTTTCAATTCTTATTTTGTAATTTTACTAGACCGAAGAAGCGAAGAAGCTGCTCTCACTGATCCTCGAGGATACATCAAACCCAGTAATAATAAGAATATTTAAAACACTTTTTAACATTACTAAAGCTAATTATATCTAATACTTTATTCAATAGCTGGATGACCCTGTGCGATATGAGAGCTACCATCTAATGAGCATTTTAGATTTTCAAAATAAATATGGTAAAAAAGGTTATTTTTGCTTGAGAAAAATACATAGGAAATTATTGCTTTCTTCTTGTATTTTCTTTGTGTGTGATTATGTCTTTTTGTTATTTCTAAAAGCATTAAAGAAACAAGCGTAGCAAGTGATAGCCAAGGATTCTTTGAGTTATTATGCAGTTCAGCTGGATTAATACGAACTGCCACATCTTCATATGCTACCACAAGATGAATTATGTCTTGAAACTGAAGAGGAAGTTGCATAATACAGTGAAATAATCAAAGGACAGAAAAATGGAAATCAAGATATTTCAGAAACTGAGGAAGATAGTGGTGAGGAGGAAGAAGATGTTATTGATTCGTAAGGACATAATGAAAGCACAGATGAAGATGAGACTGATCTTGCTAATTTAGAGAAACAATTGAAAAACTTTGAATAGTAATTAGAAGCACTTTAAGGAAATTCTCGATTTGGAAATAGTAAAAAATGAACAAAATATGAAAATATCAAAGGAAAGAAAGAGAGATAAAAGAGAATTGTTGATTTTATTTTTAGATAAGTTACAAGGATCTATTGTGGCTTGTTCTTGTTGTAAGTGTTGCGAAATGATTGTGTGTGTGTATTATGTTTGATTGTTGTTGTTAAAGCACTTGAGTTTTATATTTTTCAAAAAAAATTTTTTGTTTTTAATGTCTTCAAGGTGAAAAGTTGCTTAATTTGTAAACTTTTTTGATGTTAAGCTTAATTTTTTGAATGAGTCTTTGCTGTTGATGCAGTTTTAGCTAACGGAAGTGATTCTGATCTGTTGAATGACAAAACTGTTGAAAATAAACCTTCCAAAATTAAAGAAAAAATGGATATATTAAATCAATCATACAAAAGAAAGATGCTTTTTACTAATCATAGCAAAGAAACAGAAGATGAAGGAAATCCTGAGAGAAAATGAGAGAGAATAAACTAAATCTTTCCATTAATAACAGCAGTGTTATCTCAAGTGGATATGGAAATTAAATCTTCTCTTGGGGATGTGTTGGTCAATCAATCAATATCTTTGTCAAATTGGTTCTATGTAGTTTGCCGTTCTATCAAATTGGGAGTGGAAAGTATTTCAATCAGCAGCTTTCTTAGCATTTGAGGAAAAAACTAGAACGAATGGATATGAGAATGGGAAAAAGATTGATCAAATGTTCCATTAAAAAATTAGAATCTAAAAATATCCTCACAAAAAACACATAAATTTAAAGTAGATTTTCAGGAACTGATGTACTCAATAGAAATGGTCAATTAGGTTTATTATTCTTTAAGATAATAGGTGTTTTCTTGATTTCATTTTAAGATTGATTTTATCATAACTGAACAAAAACAAGCTTCAATTTGTATTATTAGATTCTCATTAGCTTTTTTATTGATCTAAATTGAACTAATGAGTAGTACCAATCATACGTTCATGAACAAATAGTTCATCTAGAACTGCTGATATCTTTGATTCTTTAAAGATGAAGGATTTTCGCTTAAATACTACCTGTTGTTGTAGATTTCTCAATTTAAATTAATATCTTAAAACATAAAAACAATAAGAAAACTACAAATCCATAAATCCAAACAAACTTACAACCCCAGAATCTCAAATATGAAATTTCACCTCCACGCTCAGCAATCCTTCTCCTTGTGCTTGCTCGTACTTCTCTTCCTTGTGTCCTTTGCCTCCGCTTCTGAATTATGCAGATAAGGGGTTAATAATTGCAAGTACTGTAGCGAGAATTTCCTCAGCGATTGCCGAGAATGTTTTCCTGGTCACTTCCTCTACGACGGGGTTTGCTCTCCTTGTTAAAAAAACTGCTTAAACTGCTCTAACTAGGTCTTTTGCTAAGAATGCAATCTCAACTACCACTGGTCAGTTAATCAATGTCTCCCTTGTCCGAAGAATTGCTATCAATGCTCGTCTACAGACTTTTGTGATATCTGCAACTCAGGATACTATGCTACTTCAGGAGAGTGTAGTCCTTGTCCTGAGAACTGTTCTTCTTGCATAGAAGGCAACATCTGCATTTTCTGCAAGAATGAGACTTATCTTTCATCTGGGAAATGCATCCCTTGCGCAGAGAATTGTTTTTCTTGCACTTAATATGGAGAATGCTCTGAATGTAATGAAAACTATTTCATAGAGAATTCCCAGTGTTCTCCTTGTTCGAGGAATTGCTCTACATGTTCGAGTTCGCAGCTTTGTCACGTCTGCCGTTCAGGGAGTTACAAATTAAACTATGAATGCTATGACTGTCCAGGCAACTGCGATACCTGCAACAACAGCATAGATTGCACGGTTTGCAATTTGGGTTATTTCTTGGGAGAAGATAAGAACTGCAATCGATGTTCTAAAGATTGCTTGGTTTGCTCAGATGGAAATGACTGCAAAATATGCGAAGAAGGATACAGACTTGAAGATCGAGAATGCAAGGAAATAGAATCTCCTTTTAATTGAAAAGAAAAAAGAGAAAGTGATATCTATATCTTCCAAACATGTCTGTGTGATTTAAACTGAAGAAGGATTCATTTAATGGAAAGGGTTAATTGATAAAAAAGAAATATTTCCACAATTTTTCAACAACAAAAAAATGCAACATTCTTGTTAACAGCTAATTTGCAAACAAAGATATTCATTCTACGTACCTAATGCATTTTAGGGACATGAGTGAGGATTCATGGATTTTTACAAACTACTAGGAGGGGGAAAGAGGAGTTAAGAATGCTGTTATCCCTTTCTTAGGAAAAATCAAATTAAGGATTTGCCCATTAATTTTTAACAACAAAATTAACCTAAAATGCAGAAATCAAGACAGTTGAATGACACCAAACAGCAATAACAATCCCAACAACAGCAGTCCTTTTTACTGAAGCTGACTTTGCTTGATGTCGATTAGGACACTCTCATTGGATCTTCTAGAGCTGACATTCTCTGCAACATGCTCTTATCTGACAAGCTCATCCATACTTTCATCTTATCTTCTAAGAAAAATTCCAAATAACTACAACTAAACAATCCACAAGCGAGATACACTCCTGGTGAAGATCACCATCGCCAACAACAGCAAGAATGCTTCGCAAGTTGCTTTCCGTTTTGCATATCACCTGGGGAAAGCATCTAGCTGATTATGGAAATTGCAGGTTAGTAATACAATCAGACTCTTTCGCAGTCATTCTTTGCTGGGTTAACTCCATCAAAGTCATATAAATGGATCGAAATGCTGAGCAGTGAAAATCAGTTGACTTTTCATAGTAACTCTGAGAAGGAATTGAAGGATAATCGATTTTACAAACTGTTATTTCTGATTGAAAGAACTGAGTTAGTTACATAGTCGCCAGAGAGGAAATAGCAACAATAATTGTTGTAACGCGAAAATATGATAAAATAGAAGGATTTGAGTGATTTAGACAGACAGCGTGAGTTTGATAATGTACTCAGCTAGACTTAGCAGCTCATTGAGAGTGTCAGTGCGTTGAGAAATATCTCAGATAAGGTTTAGTAAGAATCTAATGAAGCACAGTTACTGAATCTTAGAGTTTAAGAGCTTGGCGTGTATTTAGTTGCGCTGTTTTAGTATTTGCAAGGTGAAGAAAGGTTACTAAGGAGGAATGAGACTTAGTTAGAAGGGGAGTCATCTAGGAAGTAGCAAATGTAAAAGTATTAGAATTATTCTGCATCTAAACTCGAGTAGATATCCTCCCAGCCAATGATATTCAAAGAAAACAACAACAACCATGAAAATCTTGAAGAATTTACCCAAACCTAGCCTTAGATGAGCACTCCTATGTCAAAGAATTTAAAAATATCTGTGAATTTCAGTATGGAATCTGCAACAAACCCCTCAGGATCATCTTCTTCTTGTAAAAAAGACGCAATCGATAAGAATCCAAGTTGTCAGTGCTTAGCGCCAACAACTCCTAAGAAACTTGAGAGTCTCAGTGAATTTGCTAATATGAGTTTGAGTGATATGCGAAAGATTCTAAGAAGAATTCAAGGAGATGTAACTAGATTCCTAGGGTTACTTGGGCAGCCCTCTGCAGGGGTAGGAGATGCATCTGAGGTGAATGGAACTGCAAATGATAGAGACTAACTGCAGAATGGTAGTTATTCCCATCAAACTCAGCCTTTTGAACAAACAAATTGCGCGTAATTAAGTGCGAAAAATGAAATACTTCGAGAACTACTTTTAGGATATGGATCTAAATAACTACAAAACGAGAGAATCCAAAGGGATATCAGTAACAGATTCTTGATCGCTAAACGAAATCAAGAGACTTATTTAACACAGGCAGCTGAAAATAACGAATAAATCGAAGAAGAATGGAAGAAACAGCAATAATTAGAGAAATAAATCAAAAGACTAAAATAACAGAATGCAGAATACACATAGGATCTGAATGACTGCTTGTTCTAAATGAAACAAATGAACTCAATTGCATGGAAGAATTCAGAAAAACCAAATAATTCTCCTAATTAGATACACTAAGTCTAACCAGATATCGAGATGAATACTGAGTAGATGCAGCATGTCTATGAATAACTCAAATATTATTAAAAGTAAGTCAATGTTCTGAAGGATCAAAAGAATGAACTTCAATTAGCAATTGCTGCTAACTCACCAGATACTTACTAAGCACTCAAACCTGTACCGACGCAGTATTCTAAGTGTCATAAGAATAACAGAATTAACACTAGTCTCTAGGAGTTCTTTGATGTGTTTAGATAGCAGAACGGAGAATCTGTGAGACATTACGAATGGAAACCACCTTATTTGGATTCACAAGAATAAGAAAATCAAGAATAATAAGAAAGACCATCACTTTCACCATATGTTATAAATCCAAGTCTTCTAACTGTACATGAGCCATCTAATATATTGTTGGGATCAATCTCGAATGCTAATACAGATAAGGATTATAATAAATTGAAAAGGACTATGCAAGAGAAGAAATCAGCGATAAATGAATTATTGATGACAATAGATCAAATGTGAGAAGGGAAATAAATGCCTGATGAAGGAAGAAGAAGATATGGCAGTTTAGAAAGCTGTGTGGAATGTTGTTCAAGAAGTACAGAAGAATAAAAGAATATAACTTGACAAAAAGGACTAAATTATTAAGTTTTTGTTTAATAGCATGTTGAAGTAGATGTAAATGATTTCCTAATTTAAAGAACATTTTGTTAAATTATTTAAAATAAACAGTTGAAAGGAACTTACAGGCTAACAAACATAGCCTTGGTTGGATTTCCACAGCTTAGCATAGTCAGCCAGGACTGCTTCTACTAATTAAAGAGAATAACTTCAATCATAAGCAAACACTTCTACTCTCAAATTATTAATCGATAATAAAAAAAACAAATGGAAAGAAGATTTATTGTACTTTTTGTGGTTCTCCAAGCGTTGTAAGTTCACAGCTAAAGTACCTCAGGTGTGTCTTTGCAAGTTTACAACTTGAAATATCGCATTTCCTTAGACGCTTGGCTGATCGATTACTAGATTTCAAGTGATGGTTATGAGACTTGTGTAAAACTAAAGAACTCTTGCTGCTATTTACCAAATCAGATCATCAGTGCGTAGAAAGTTACAATCACTGGAAATCGATTAGCTGTGCAATTCGCTGGATAAGCTGAAGGCAGCTCATGCCCTAGCAACTCATAATTAATTATCTAAGTGATTGGTTACACTGCAGATAGTGATTTGTACTACCGATATGGTAGGTATAACTACAGGAGTAATATTGGACAAAGTGATGGAAGTTTAGAAGAAGGAGCTAAAAATTAGTTTCTTCTTTCCATTGATGATCAGATGAACTATTACATGTTTAAATTACCTTCATTGGCATCTTCCTATACAGACAATGACTCATATAATTACGCTTTAGTTTATTTAGCATCTAGTGCAGAGTCGATTTATTTATCTAAAGCAATTGGTTTATTGTTAGTTCTACTTTTGCTGGAATGAAGGAGAGAGAAAAGAAAATAATTAAGATCGTAATAGCAGTGTTTGTGATTAGTTTATTTGTTTTTTAAATTCGAAATGGCTTTAGAAAATGACACTCTACTAATTAAATAAGTTTTTGTGTTATTTATGCGAGTTAGCACCTTCTTTTAATCTTTCTTTGTATCCATATTTACATGCGCACTGGACTCTCAAAATATTTAAAGATATTTTTATCTGAATTGTCTTGTGTATTTGTGAAAATAAACCTCAATTTTATTTATTTTTTTGAAAAAACTGTGTAAATCTTAAAATCTGCTGGGATGACCAGAAAAGAAATCAAAATTGAATTGATTCATTGTGATTTAGAAGAAAAAAATAAAGGAAGTAAAGAGATACCTGTGAGGCAGAAGAATCGATAAGAAATTTCAAAAAATAATTTCGAATCTCTCACATTGGTTTCTGGGATTAGAGCGCGGATAAATTAAAAAATAATCAGTCATCAAAACATTACTGTATTATTTATTTACAAAAGAAAAGAAAAGTGTAATAAATGGAACTGGATGGAAAGCAAATTGGAGGGAGAGGAGAACAGGGGATGGAATTCGATGAAAAACCGATTGGTGTTGGAACAAAGAAAATAGATTT
>Ga0302271_10004746_pt1 | contig 10710 bp, 10 predicted proteins | sample III_Bog_N1_1_FD_198767 | JGI IMG/M metagenome (GOLD analysis project Ga0302271, IMG submission 198767) | Peat permafrost microbial communities from Stordalen Mire near Abisko, Sweden - III_Bog_N1_1 | ecosystem: Environmental > Terrestrial > Soil > Wetlands > Peat | place: Sweden: Abisko... | reverse complement strand
CCCCTTGCTAACTCGCAATTAAGAAGATCATTAAATAGACAAATTGGTAATTAGTTATCGTATGGTGAAATTCACTCGAATTTAAATAACTTCTTTTTTTGATTAAAATCGAAAAGAAAAACCAAGCAGTTATGATCTGATTCTGCAGGTGGTCGACTTTTTAAACTAATTTAATTGACTCTTTTGACCAGTTAAATTAAGTGCGTGAAACCACTCTAAAGGATAAGTTGCAAAATTAACTCCAAAATAACTTAATCAACTTTTAGTAGCCTCTATACAAAAAATCAACAGAACATGCTCCTCAAACAATAACCCTTCATTTACTTACTTGTGTCTTCGCTGGCGCTTCTGAGGACGATCTCCTGCAAGTCTCCAAGCGAGTGCTATTATTCAGGATAAGAATACTGCTTGACTGTGTCTGGCTCGTGCACCTACTACTATAGTTAATGTTCAGAAACTTGTTCCTCAAATTCAGATTGCTTCTTTGAATGCTGCTCAGATGGTTATTGCTAGTATGGCACTGCTTGCAGTTCCTCTGGAGGATTTCCAGCAATAGCAATTATTCTTCCGATTGTTTTCATCAGTGTGTTTATTGTGTTCGCAGTTGTTTGCTCTGTGATAGCCAGAAGACGAGCTGCACAAAGGAGAGTCGAAATCATGGATTAGTAGATGAAGCTCCAAGCAAACCTTGGCATGATGATGCAAGGTGCGAATATGAACAATAATAATGTAGCCAATCAAGTTCAATTCAATTAAATGTAGAATATGCTTTTGCAGCAATAGCTTATGTAGCAGCAAACAGGACTCACACCAAATGGGGTTCCATTATAAATGCAAATGATGCAAGCAAATCAATATCCTTCATCTTTTTCCTATTAGCAGCAATAACCACAACAGCCTTTCTTAATGACAAATCAAGTGCAGAGTAACAACGGTGTGGTCTCATATATTTGAGAAAGAAAAATAATTTTTCGATGAAATTCATGTCATATTTTTAATTTATCATTTATTCGTCAATTCTCAATACTTATTGTGAATCACAAATTTGAGCAAACGTAGCTTTTATTTTAGGCTTGAATCTCTTCTCTTCATTTTTTCAAACTAAACTAATTTAACATAAATTCATGTTTATTACAGTCCTCTTCTATTTTGAAAATTATCTGTACTTCCCATACAAAGCCAAATATTTTATTTATTCTTCCTTTCCAAAACAGATTTTTCTCTAGTTATTTTTTTCAGTTTTTTTTGTCTTCTTGAGCTTCACAACATATGTTTGGAAGCCTTTTTACGTCAGTTTCCTGATTTTATGGGGTTATTCTGACTCATTTGCCCTGCTCTTCAGTTGTCTGCAGAACCTATTTTGAATGCGAGATGAACTTAGAAAAATATTATTATTATTTTTTCTGCTTTTTTCAATTCATCTCTACCAATTTCTTGAGGCTAATGAACTCTTCACTGCTCTCTTCACGATTCCTATTTGTGACTTAGCTGAGCTATCGCCATTCGAATATGCTACTTTGAAGTATGACCTTCATCGCTGCTAGGATCTTTTCAATCTACTTGTAATTATTATGGCTTCAAAAGAAAAAAAACAATGTCTTAGATTAACAGCTGGGATATTTCTTATCTTTATTGAATCTATGAAATTTGTTAAATAATACAACATAATTATGGACTTTTTCTCATTTCTTACCTTGAAATATTGATCTTTGCATGATATTTCAATTCAAACATAATTATTTAAACTTTTTCATACAAATGATTATGAGTACTATTGATGGTGACTAAAAATAGAATCAACATTGAAAATCAGCACTGCTGAATCAAATTAAATTAATTTCTAAACCGCTTCCCACCAAAGAATAGAAATAGAAGAAAAATAAAGTTCTATTTAAAGAACGAAGAAGATTGAACGATTGTAGAGCTAACTAGAACTAACTGAAAATAAATAAATAAAAAAAGCAAAGGAAAAATTATTGACTTTTCAAGAAATTAAAGTGAATTTAAAAAATTTTGAATTTTAAGATAAAACCGAAATAAATGTATGTGAAAAAGAAAACCAACTAATCTTGAGATTGCTTATCACTCTGTAAAGAACTTCTGTAATTAATATTATTGTCCCTTTTGACCAATTAAATTACGCCTGTGAACTTACTCCAAACAATAAGTCTAATAAAAAAAAATTAATTTAATAAGCTATTTATTAATTACTCCTACTTACGGAATCGATAACAACATGTTCCTTAAACAATAGATCTTCATTTATTTCCTTGTGTCTTCAATGATATTTCTAGGGAAGATCTCCTGCTTATCAGCATTTGATTGCTGGGAAGTAGGATATTCATACTGTCTGACTCTAGATGGCTTATGTGCTTTCTAACCAAGTATGTGCTCAGAAGTGTGTTCCTCAAATTTGGATTGCTATTCTGAGTGCTGTTAAGCAGGTTATTGCTAATATCGAACTTCTTGTAGCAGTAGCTCATCAATAGATTTTCCAATCCTACCAGTTATCCTTCCACTAATATTTCTCATAGCGTTTGCTGTGCTCTTGTCTATCTGCATGGCGATATACAGGAGACGAGCTGCACAAAGGAGAGTCTAAATAATGGATGAGTAGATGAAGCTCCAAGCAAACTTAGCTATTACAACTCAAGAAAGGAATAATAACGGAGCCAACCAAGCTCAAATAAATCAAAATATTCTAATGATGTAATAACTCTTGCAACAGCAAAACAGACTCACATCAAATGTGATGCTTCAATAGATTTTATCTTAATAATAAATGTAAATGCAGCAAGTTAACCAATAGCCTTCGTATTTTTCGTATTAGCAGCAATAACCCCAATAACCTTTCTTAATGGCAAATCAAATGCAGAACAACAATGGCATGACTGCATATATTTGAGAGGTATCATTTTGAATGATGTTACATTCTGGTGAGAATTGGTGTCTTTTCTCAATAAGGAATTACATTTATTCTATTGGTTATGCTTATTTGAAAATTCTGGTGAAGAAACATCTCTCTTTGCCTTTTAAAATCAAAAAATCTTTGTATTTATTTGTGAGTATTGCATTTACACAATGATTTAGTTGTGGTCTGGAATCTCTCCTCATTTTTAAAAATTAAAACTAATCGAAAGATTAAATACAAACAACAAGGAATTTATTCCCTTTTAAGTTTGATTAGGAACCATAACCAAATTTTAGTAGATTTAAACAAACTCAAAAAAGGTTTTACATTTATCAATTATTTTATTCTGTTAAATATCTTTTTCTGTGTGCTTTTAAACTTCAATTTTCTATTTAGATTCAAAGAAGTAATTTCATTTAATCTCATATAACATAGAATCATGTTAACTTTTTAAAGATAAATAATAAGCCTAAATAGGAATCAGATAAATTCTGAAATGGAAGTTTCCTTAGGATAAAAATAATTATTTTTATTTTCTTTTAGAATGAATAAACAAAACCTAAACAAACTGTATTGTTTCTGTAAATTGACACTAATTCGATTATCCATAATATTCTTGTGTTTTTAGCTAACTAAGCGTACAATTACTTTCTAGACTCATAAAATGAAATTGTTCTGAACTTTTAATACATTTTTACTTTTAGAAAATGAGAAGAAATGTCCTTAATAGATACTTCTTCTAACTTATTATTATTCTCAAGTTTCTAGAAAGAATCTTCTAAAAATCGCTTTATTCCCACAAGTTTTGTTTAATTCATACTCCTATTAGTAAAACTTTCTGGCTGCTTCTCCCAATATATTAAAATAGTCTTGGAGTTTGAAAATACTCCCCTGATCTCTCCCTGATCAGGGAGAAGCAGATCTCAAATTCAGGAAAAATAATGACATCAGCCAAATATAATTTTGATCACAAACAAGCAAGGCCTTCCACTCTTTTTCCGAACATGGCACAATAATGCTATGAATAATAAACTAATTTTCATTTTACAAGAGTTATTCCTCTTTTGAAATGTCAAAGCTATTTATTTTTAGAATTCTAATTATTTTGAGATCCAGTTTGATTTCCATTATCATGAATTGCAGTTGCGTAATTGTCTGATATTTCATTAGATGAAGAATCATGTTTTACTTCAATTTTGTTCATCTTGAAGAAATCATAATAGAGTTTTCCTAGGGAGAAATGAAGAATCGATGCAACAATGCAGCCTACAGCGAGAATATATGAAAAAGGTTTTTTCCAGCAGAGAATTTCATACACAGGCTGATACAAAACAGTCACAAGGATATTCGCAGAGAGATACAGTACTACAAACGCAAATAGGAAGATCGTGTGTCGCTTGTAGAACTTGATGTTGTTGAAGATCTTATCAACGACTAGAACAAGATACATCCCTCCGTGTTCAGAAATCGTCTAGTAAAAAAACAGCAGAGTCCTTTCTCGTTTTATTGTTGAATAAATCGCTACCCAATACATCAAGGCTATTACTAATTGAATTGAGAATCCAACTTCGAAAAGAACATGTGCAGTCTTCCAGAATTTCCTTTCAAACTCCTTATCTTGCATGACGCGATATGCTAGATAGAAATACAAGATGTTGATAAGCAACCCCCAATGAGTGAGATATGTGAGATTCTCAAAGAACACGTAGGCATGTTCAGTTTGTCCGACAGCCCACACACTCACGCAATACCAGAAAAACCATTTTCGCATGGTGCAAAGATTCTTTTTAGATATCCTATGAGATTCGCTAACTGTGGCTTCCATTGAAATGTTTCGCCACAGGAACTCAGAAGATTTACTGATAAAGGAAGAGATGAGGCTATGTGAATTTGCTTCATTGGAAGAAAGAGAAGAAGAACTTTGATCAGTCATGGGTAGGAATTATTAGTTTTTTCGATAAATCAAGATTTGTATCTTTTCTTTGGATTCGTTTGTTTGTTTGGTATTATTTTTAATCATAAAAAGTGTGACCAATCCAAAGAAATTTCAAAAGAGATAATCAAATATTATCATGCTGAAATATGGGGAGAGGAGGGGGTCATAATAAGTAAGAAAATTATGAATTGATTTTGTTTAGAAGGAAATCTTCATTCAGTTGGAAAATTTGTTGGAATATTGAATTAATTCTACCTGAAGAATTACAAAATAATCCTAAAGAAACAGCCCATAGAGCATTTGACTAATTCCCTCCAAAAAACGAATATGAACCCTTAGAAGAAATACACATATTCTCTTCATCAATTCCATTTATCTTTTCTTAAAAAAAAATCTAGCTAATTGACTCAGCAATACACAGAATAAATTGAATTTGGCCTAGTTAATGAAACAAGAAATAGAGAGAGAGAGAGAGAGAGCAATGAAAATATTAATTTTAAAAACTAGGTCGATCACTCTCTGATTTCAACAAGTTAAACTTACATCTGAGAACTACAGGATAAGATAAAATGCCATCCAAAACTGTAAACTAGTAAATTAGCAGGTGAATGATAGTAGAGTAAAAGACAAGGATGATAATGAGTCCTATCAGCTTGAATAAGAGAGTCAAATTAAAGAAAAAGATGAAGAAACACACAATAAATAAAAGTTTAAAATAGCATTAAGAAACTAGTATCCTTTCATTGATTGATAGCCAACAGGGTGTGCAGTTCTGAGGATTCAGCTGAATGCAGTGTTCGAAATGGATTTATCAAGGATTTATTGAATGATTAACTATCTGCAACAGCATAGTGTGATTTATTGCATAGTTTCTTGTCATTCCTAAGGAGAAGGATGAGCTGTTTTCTAAATGATTAGTTGATATTAGATTGATTAGTAAAATTCTTTAGAGACCTGATCTAATAGCAGCCTATTCTCATGAGTAAACTAGCTATTAACTCACAAGGATGTAAGTTTTCAGTGACATCGATTGAAATCCTAAAATAGTTAATTAATACTACTGTCTGATATCTTTTTGGATGAAAAATAAAGAGATTGTTGGTTATTCGTTATTCTGATTATTGAAAACTGCAAATAATGCTATGATTAAGCAAGTAATCATAAATAATGAGAGATAAGCAATGAAATATGGTTTAAATACTATTAACTTGATTGCTACTTGCAAGAAAACACGCAGATTATCAAAATGAATGCTCGGCTCCTTATTTATGAAAAACAACAATTATATTATCTGAAGAGCTTCTCAGAAAAACTACTCAGCACTCTCTTAATCCACGCAGCTCTGAACATCAGAGAACACACAGCTATACTCACTGACAGAATAATAACAAATGCCAAATCTGTATTTGGTGTTTGGGTTGATTCTGGTTTTGTCGAGCTTGTTGATGTTTTGGAATGTTGGATCGGATTGCAGGAAGGTCTGTGTTTTGATGCAGAACTTTATCAGAATCGTAGTCAGAGTACTCTTCAGAGCATCGGAATTTAGCAGTTGACCTTTTATTATTTCACTAGGACCATACCCTGGATAAGAATAAAAAGAATTTCTGCCATTTCCAAAGTAACTGCTATTGATTTGATCTTCAGGGATCAAACCTATTGCTATTGAACCAACTCCATTCAAAGGCTTATTGAAAGTGCATTTGACAGAATACACTAAATTGTTATTGAGTGTGCTCTCTGTTACAGCTTAACTCTCGCTCTAAGTCAGCATTACTCGTACACCATTGTTCTCATTTTGTAATTATAAAGTATTACTGTTGCTAAACCCAGTCTTTATCCATTTCCACTGAATGCAAGTATGCTGTTTCCACTCGCACTCTGTCAGCTCGAATACTGGCAACTTGCATAATAAGCTATCGAGTTCTTTGAGTCCATTGGATCCCATGTAATTACTAAGCCACCTAGAGACTGATACTGATTTCGGCTGTTCTTGTTCGCTTGGACTCTCTCTTCGTTTGTAGCTTTACCCATATCTCGCACTCAAGTCCTTGATTTTGCTGCCCAGCCTTCCTAAGCTGCTCAACTGATCTCTGTCCAGACCCTCATTCTCTCTTTCGGCCAGCTAAAACGACTCCAAATAGTGTTGCACTCCTTTGAGAGCTGCTTGCAAGGTGACCACGTACTCTTCATTGCAGAAGTTGGTGTCATTCTTCACCAACTCGATTACTTTGTCTATGTATAGACTCCTTGCATTCGGCTAATTCGGCTGCTATCTGATCGATCTTGCGATCTATTTGCCAACATTAATTACTTCTTCGAGGGCTTGCCTTTCTTGCTGTCCTTCTGCAAAGAGTTCTTTCACTTCTTGAATGGCCTTTCCTGCAAGCTTTATCTCTGAATCGCCCAATCCTTCGAACTGCTCCATCTCAAACCCATCCTTGTGGATCAATTCCACATCAAAGCTTGCAACATACCTGCTCACTCCTTCCAGCAGAGCTTGAGATTTCTCTTTCATATCATCGCTGGCGTGGTTAGCTTTGTTCCTCAGCAGCCCCACTAAATCCTCGACTTTCAACTAATTTCCATTCTCTCCACTTTCTCTCTTCTTCTTAGCCTCAATCAGTCTCTCCGCGAAGGCCTTCACTTCACCCACTTCTTCCTCATCAAGCCTCTCAAACTCCACTACTCTCTTACTCTCCTCCCTCGCATCTCCAAGGTCTATTTTGTCAAAGAATCTGCGAAACTTCTGCAACTAGCTGCTCAATCTCTCTTTAAACCCTTGTGAAAGATCATTGAACCTGCAGGATGCCAGTCTCAATATGACATCGAGATTTCCTTCAGCTTCTTCTTCGATTTCCTGAATCTGAGGAGCTGGCTGCACCTGCAGATCTTGCATGTCCTCAACCAAGAACATAGAAATTCTTGAGATGCTTTCAAGAATTTCTTCCTTCACTTTTTGAGGGCCTTTGAAGTCCACAGCACTCTCCTGCAGCGTCAGCTAATCCAGACTGCTAGCCAAGGACGCAGCTGCTACTTCAGTGTCTGATAGCACTCCTGCAACGGTTCTTCGAATCCTCGCTGAGAGCTGTTCGATTCCCTCTGAACTGTCGAGCACTGCACTCTTGAGTGTTTCCTTGGCACTGAGTTAGCTGTACTGCTCGAAGATGGTGTGGTAGAAGTCCCAGAGAGTCTGTGCTCGCTTATTCATGGCTTCTTGGACTTCGTCGATCTTTGCCATAACTTCGATTCTCATTTCCTTAAAGAACTTATCTATTCTTTGCTTGTAGGCAGCATCGGGCTTTTTTCTTGTCGAGAGCGCTCTTACCTTCTCCAGGAGCTCGGAGTTGTCGGGGAGAGGCCAGTGCCAGAAAACTGTCTTGAGATCGCTAGTTGCGAGCTGGGAAATGGGTAGGAGGTATTTGGATTGAAGAGTCTCTTCCACAACGCAGAACTTGCATTTGAAGACCAGATCGTCAGTGCGAGCAGGGTCGGTTGAAAGGTAGATGCACTTCTTGTTGCCGTGGCGAGGACACAGTTTTAAAGCTGAAGATTAGCCCTGTGCCTGAGCGGGATCAAGGATTGTAATTTGACCTGACATTTGTGAATATCTTAGGTGTGCTGTAGTGATTTTGTTTGCTTTGATTGTATTTTTGGTTTGTTTTGTATTTTTTTTTAAATTTGATTCTAAATTCTTGATCGAAAAAATCTTTAAACTGGGGAAAAGGCTAAAGAATTGAGAAGAGAAGGTGAATACAGTGTTGCATTCATAATAATTTGCGTTAAGATTCACAAACTAAGAGAACCTTAATTTTAATTATCAACAGCTAGCTGAGTAGAAGTGAATCTTAATTAGTTTTAATCAGAAATACTTAATAATAATAATAATAATAATAAAACTAGTAAATCAGCAGGTGAGTGTAGATGAGTAAAAGAATAGGATGATGATGATGAGTGCTATCAGCTTGAATGCAAGAGTCAAATTAAAAAAAATGAAGAAAACTATTTTGATGAAGTAGCACACAATAAATGTGTGAAAATAGCATTAAGAAGCTAGTATTCTTAAATTGATTGATAGTCAACCGAATAACTGGGTGTGTGTGTTGTTGAAGATTCAGCTGAATGCATCGTTCGAAATGGATTTATCAAGAATTTATTGAATGATTAAATATTTGCAGCAGCATAGCGTGATTGATTACATAGTTTCTTGTCATTCTTTGAGAAGAGCATGAGCTGCCTTGTAAATGGTTTGTTGATATTGAATTAGGTAGTAAAATGTAAAAGAGATCTGATAACAGACAATCCACTGAGTCAATTATTTGTTTACTCACAAGGATGTAAGCCTTAAGTGACATCAATTCTAATGCGAAAATAGTTAATTAATACTAATTTAATAGCTTTTGGATGAAAAATTAATAGATTATTGGCTATTTTCATGATTATTAGCTGCAAATAATATTGTGGTTTAGCAATCAATGATAAATACAGACAGAGATGAGCAATAAAAAAGCTAAATACTATTAACTTGTTTGATACTTGCAAGAAAACACACAGTTATTTAAAGGAAAGCTCCTAATTTATCAAAACAACCATTTTATTGTCTGAAGAGTGCTTCTCAGAACTTGTCAACACTCGATTAATCCAAGCAGCACTGTACATCAGAGAACACACAGCTTTTATCAATGCTCGAAAGATAATAATAACAAATGCCGAATCTGTATTTGATATTTGGGTTGATTTTGGCTTTGTCGAGCTTGTTGATATTTTGGAGTGTTGGGTCTGATTGCAGGAAGGTCTGTGTTTTGATGCAGAACCTGAAAAGAATTGTAGTCAGTGTACTCTTAAAAGTGTCAGAGTTCAGCAGGTAGCCTTTTATTATTTCTTATGGACCATACCCTGGATAAGAATAGAAAGAACTATCGCCATTTCCAAAGTAACAATTATCGATTTGATCTTCAGGGATCAAGCCAACCGCAATAGAACGGACTCCATTCAAAGGCCTATTGAAAGTGCATTTGACAGAATACACCAAATCGTTATCGAGTGTGCTCTCTGTTACAGCTTAACTATCGCACTGAGTTGGTATTACTCGCACACCATTATCCTCATTTTGCAATTATAAAGTCTTACTATTTGCATACCCAGTCTTCATCCATTTCCACTGAATGCAAAGAGGCATTACCTACTTATTTGCATAATTAAATAAAAAATAATCATTTAAATATTTAGAAAAGAGTCAAATTAATATTTGAAAACAAAGATAAATTATTGCATATCCTCCTTTTGAATTTAAGTTGGCATTTTAAATCCCTTATTGTATTTTTTTAATTGCTTGCATCCCTTTTTAATCTAGGTTGATAATTGTGCAATAAAAATGATAATATCTCTCTTTTAATAAATTTCTAACCTTAATTTTTCCTCCCCGAAACATCAAAGAAATTCAGTTTAGTTTTTAAATTATCATGAGCAGTTACATTAATAGAACTGAGTTATTGCTAGAGTTGAGCCACTTCTTGTTATTTCCTCTGGAACTCATTTCTCAATTCTTCAATCTAAAAATTAGGTAAGAATACACAAGTATTAATCTCATGCAATTTGAAATAATATCTGAATATCCATAATTTCACTTGTTTTTCAGTTTTGAGTTCTAATCAAATTAAGAATCTTGATAATTATTTTGAGCAGTTATTTTACATAATTAGAATGTTGGTTGTCAAACGGTTAGGAATAATTCTTTTCACTACTTTTTTTACTCCAGAAATTGAAGCAACTATTTTTCTCCTCCTAAAAAAGTTAATAAAGTCAAAGAAATCATAAGATTTAGAAAATTTAATACTTTGGCTGTTTGATCGGAGATTTCCTTTAT
>Ga0302271_10004745_pt1 | contig 10711 bp, 8 predicted proteins | sample III_Bog_N1_1_FD_198767 | JGI IMG/M metagenome (GOLD analysis project Ga0302271, IMG submission 198767) | Peat permafrost microbial communities from Stordalen Mire near Abisko, Sweden - III_Bog_N1_1 | ecosystem: Environmental > Terrestrial > Soil > Wetlands > Peat | place: Sweden: Abisko... | reverse complement strand
ACCTTTGTATTTTTAGCTATTATTTTTATCTTGTTTAAGGTATTAGATTCAGCCATTAAATGAAGTGGATTTATTTTGAGTTCAGGGGTGTTGTCAAGTGCAAGTGCAGAATATGTTGACGCAAGACCTATACCAAAAAGTCCCGTTCCAATAGGGGTTTCAATTATGGGCGAAGAAGTTATGCTTGTTGCTTCACCGATTGCCATTAAAGGAAGTCCTTCACCAAGGCCACAAGTTAATCCTGCCATGCTGGATGCGGCTATTCCTACTTTTGCACAACTCATGCAAGCTTTACCGGCTTTTGTGGTTGCTTTAATTGTATTAACACCACCTTCGGATTTCGATTTTGCAGGATTATAAAAATATTTATAATTAGTCAATGCAGGTGGCGGCACAAACGGTTTTTTCTTAATACTTTTTTCTTTATTGGAATCATAGAATAGTCCGGCCCCCCCAATAAAATACCCTAACGCAGCAGTAACTGAGCCAATAAAAGCTGCTGTAGGAAGAATCGTTTTAATGACATTTGGTTTAACTATAGCATAAAGAGGTGCTTCTAAAGAGCCAAAAGAGACTTCAATGTTTTTGTTGAAATCATTTTGATTTTTACAATAATTCTGATAGTTGGATTTCGAAATGCTAATCAATCTTTTATCCTGCCATTATTTATATTCATTTAATAAATGAACATAAGATAATTTGCTATTATAGCATAAAAAAAGATACCAAATTTAACAATAAGTATTTAATGTTTAATTTTTGCTGCAATGTGCTTGGCAACACCTTCTCCCATTGAAAAACAGCTTGGTTGGATTCTAAGTGCTGCTTGGGCACAAAAATCAGCAGAAAGACAACGTCCAGCGACAAATAAGTTGTCAAAATCATTGGAAATAAGTGATTCTATTGGCAGTTGATAATCAACGCAGACATGTTTTAGTACAGATTTTCCTTTTACATTTGAATGAATATCTATAGGATAATTTGAAATAACTACAGGATTTCCAAATTTTTTACCTGATTTTAAATCGTCAACAGTGTAAACGTACTTGCCCTTAATTCTCCTTGAAACTCTTACTCCAAGTGCATCTGCGATATTTGAAATATAACTGTTTTCAAAGCCTGGCAAATATATTTTGCAAAAATTTGCTAATCGAATTATTGATTCTCTGGCTTTTGTCAAAGCATTTGAGACTTGAATATTATCCAATGGGTCAATTTCGTTGGTAAAATAGACCCTAGGACAGTTAAAAGCCACAGTAGTAGGCATTCCAGGTATTGTGAATACTTGAAAATAGTTTCTATCCGTGTTTTCAAGAACTCCTTTAGCTACTGCATCCTCAATAAGAGGCTCTAAGGCCCATTTTTTGTCATTGTCCCAAGAATAAGCCGTAGAAAAATGTGTTTGTTTATCTATCACGTAAGAAGTAGTGGTGTTTCTATCGTCATCAAAATCCAAAAGCCACTTACCAGCTTTTTTTAAATTAACTCCCGCCATTTCAAATCGTAAAGAAACAGGTTGAAATTTATTTACAGAATCATTTGTATTTTCTAAAAATTCACACCCGGAAATTTTTCCAATTTCGCAATTTCCTGTTGCGTCTACGATGTACTTCGCCCAGATACATACCGATAACATATTTGACAAAATAGTAACACTTTTAAGTTCACTATCTATAATATTTACATCAATTACTCTGGTATCAAAAACCACATCCACTAAGGCTTTCGCCATAAGTCTATCTAAGGCAATTTTTGTAAGCTCTGGATTAAACCATCCTTTGTTTTCCATATAGGTCACTTGCCCTTTTAAATCGGTCAATTCGCTAACTAATGCATTAAAAAAGTCTGTATTTATTTGTTTATCAGCTGATTTCATTGCCGGAACAACAAGTGCTGAAGTTATTGTGCCCCCTAAATGGATATTTTTTTCAATCAGAAGCGTTTTCAATCCAAGCTTTCCGCAATTGTATGCGGCAGCACAACCGGCAGTACCTCCGCCGACGACTATAACATCATATTGGTTTAACAGTTTTTTCATTTTATATCCCTCTGTGTTCTTTTAAAACTTTTGAACTCGTAACTAAATCACTCTGACTTAATTCTAAATTTCTGTTTTTTATAATTTCGTCATTAGTTAAATCAAGATTTGCATCTCTGTAACAAATGCCTGCTTTTGAATTTATTAAATCCAAATCTTTGTTGTCTAAGACATGTTCAATCAAACTATTATTTTTTACAGCTACCGTCCCGGTGAATTTATTTGTTTTGGCATTGTAAATTTTTCCGACAAAAAAGCCACTTTTTAAAAATGCATTTCTTATCGCCGCAGAATTCGAGTACGTCAAAATCATTCCATCGTCATCTAATTTAGAATAAAGAACCCCAAAGAAGTCCAAAGTCCATAAGGCAGGGCACTTGGATGGAGTAAAAGCATCCAAAAATATATAGTTGTAAGTCGAGGAAGTTGATTTAACAAAGCTCCTGGCATCGATAGGATGGAAATTAAGGTCGATTTGAGCAGTTTTTTGAAGTTTTTGGGCATTTTTATAACTTCTAGATAGATACTGATAATATATATTATGTAAGAAGGTCGATTTATTGCAGTTCAGGTTAGATTTATACCCCTGATTTGAATAAAAACGGGCTAAATTCAACATGAAATTTGAAAGATATGGGGAGTATTTTTTCTCACTCAGCATTTTTTGCAGAATTTCGTCGTTAATTAGATTATTATCATTTTCAAGAAGCTTTTCTAACAGAATTATAGAAACTTCCTTTTTTAATTTAAATTCTTTTTTCAAATTATATATTTGGGATTTCTGCATTTTTTGAATCTGAAATAATTTATTATTAGTTTCATTTTTATTTTTACTTGTTTCATTCTTAAAATTAATCTTAAAAATATTTTTTCTAAATAAAAATTTATTTTTCACCTCGTCTATAATAAAAGGAGATAATCCGATTAAAGTTTTATCAGAATCTACAGCATCAATTAATATTATGTTTTTACTTTCGACAGAAAATTCATTCTTACATGTTAGTTTTGTTACTTCACTATCTTTTGGAATATTATCGGTATCTAACGACGCGTTATAGATTGTATTATTAGTAATTATTTTTTGATTTTCGACATGTATTTCGTTATTTTTTTCTTTTAAATTAGCTAAAATGTTATCGGTATCTATCGCGGCGTTATTCGATATTAATAGTGATTTATTTTTACAATTATTTTTATTATTTTTTAAAAAACTTTTATATATTTTTTCTTTTTTCTCAACTTCGTTTAGAAAAACATTCAGTGCAGTTTTTGTATTGTAACCGATTCCGAAGCAAATATCTAATATTTTTACTTCGTTATGCTCGGCTATGTAGGCCGCTAAATGAGCTGGTATAGCGAATTTTTCCCAGCTTTCTGTGAGTGCACCATAAGTTGAGTGATAAATATCGTCATCTTGCGGACTATATAGACCTACAGTGCCGTCGTTAGTGAAATATGGGTATAAATCATACATAGTAATATTATAAGCTTAGCCTTATATATTACAAATTTGTTACAAATTATTAAGCTAGTAGCAAAAAAAAATATTTACAGAATTTATGTAATTGAAGAAATTTACAACAAAAAAAATAAGGAGTAAAACTATGTCTTTTATTCATCCAATTCTGCCAGAGGGTAGATTTATTAGAAATTTTCTTGTAGGTTCTGCAATAGTTATAGGAGGGGCGGGCATAGCGCTTGGTCTTAATGCAGAGTCAACCATTGCTCAACGAGAAGCTAATCAAAGCGAGGCAGCTAAAAAGTCTATAAAGAATAATGTCAAAAGTGAGATAATCGGTTGGCAAGATGCTCTTGATTTAAAGTACAAGCAAGGTGTAAATGTTGGTAAAAAAGCTGTAATTGATAGTATTAATAATGCTAAAAAGATTAAAATATAAAAAGTAATCTTATATTTTAATGACCAAAGCAGCCGGTTTTGGTCATTTTTTGTTTAACTTGAACTATATGTGTCTATACTCAGGTTCTATAAGGATTTGGGCTAGTTTGTCAGCACCTGTAAACTCTCTTTTTTCTAAAATTTTTGCCGCTTTTTCATTATCATAATTGATAAATTTATGCACAAGTCCAAATTTGCCTTCATCAATCTCAGCGAAGACGTAACAAGCTTGAGGGTTTGGAGTAAAAGGCCTTCCGACGCTACCTACATTTACAACAGTTTGCTTTGTTTTTAGCTGAAACCCACAAGGTACGTGAGTATGGCCACAAAAAATCAGAGAAGCATCAGTTCCTTTAACCATTTCTTCAACTTTTTCCTCTTCTAAATCTGGTGTTATATTTTCGTCATTCTTTCGAGGAGAACCATGGACTAAGAGAACTTTTAGGCCGCCTATAGCAACTTCAGCTTGCTTGGGCAGATTTTTTAAGAAATCTTTCAATTCGACAGGCATTATCTGGAGATCATTTTTAAGAGCTTCGCCCATAATAGGGAAAGCAGATTTGACCTTATTGCCTATTTCATCGTTGTAATTGCCAATCATTTCATCTGTATTTCCTTGAATAACAGTCATTTTACCCTCATCGACCATTTTTTTGATTAATTCAGTTGTTTTAACAGGCTCTGGCCCGGCCATAGCGATATCGCCGAGACAAAATATTTTTTCACATTCTTCCGTTTTAATATCTTTAAATACGGCTTCTAGTGCCTGCATGTTCCCGTGAATGTCTGAAATAATGGCAATTTTCATTTTTTCTCCTAATTTTGGTGGGGTACAGCCCACCTTCCTTTTTTATAGTATAATTATTGTATGATAAACAGACGAAAATCAAAACAAATTATTATTGGTGATGTCAAAATTGGCGGAGATGCCCCAATTTCGGTGCAATCCATGTGCAACACTGATACACGTGACGTGGAAAAGACTTTACATCAAATTAATGAACTAACCGATGCAGGTTGCGAAATCGTGAGGCTGGCGGTATTAAACAAAGACGCGGCCGCTTCTATAAAAGAAATAGTTGAATCGTCAAAAATTCCTGTAATAGCAGACATTCACTTCGATTACAGACTGGCTATCGAGTGTATTAACAATGGGATAAATGCTTTAAGACTTAACCCGGGGAACATCGGAAATTTAGATAATATTAAAAAAGTCGTAGATTTAGCAAAACAACAAAAAATCCCAATAAGAATAGGGATTAATGCGGGCTCACTTGAAAAAGAATTTGAAAGATTAGACATTCCATTATCAGAAAAAATGGTCAAAAGTGCTCTAAAACATATTCAAATACTGGAAGATTTGAATTTTGACTTGATAAAAGTTTCGCTGAAATCCTCTGATGTTCTTACTACAATTGAAGCTTACAAATCAATTGCATCTAAAATTGGATATCCACTGCATTTAGGGGTTACGGAAGCCGGTACACTTAAAGCAGGGCTTGTAAAATCATCTGTTGGACTTGGCAGTTTATTATCTGTTGGGATTGGCGACACTATTAGAGTTTCGCTGACGGAAAAACCAGTAGAAGAAGTATTTTCAGGGTTTGAAATCTTGAAGTCCCTTAATTTAAGACAAAAAGGTGTTAATTTTATCTCGTGTCCTACATGCGGTAGGTGTCAAATTGATTTAATAGGACTCGCCAAACAGGTAGAAGAAAAATTTAAATATATCAAAGAACCAATAACAATTGCCACAATGGGATGCCCAGTTAATGGCCCAGGTGAGGCTAAACATGCAGATTTTGGTGTTGCAGGTGCTATAAAAGAAGGCTACATTTTTAAAAAAGGGGAAATAATCGCGAGAGTTCCGGAAAACGAAATTCTTGCAAAATTGGATGAAATTATAAAAAAATCATTCAATTAACCTATCTATTATAATTGTTAAGAATATATAATGGATTTGATTAAATAGTAAATATAGATTATTATAATGAGTAAGAGAGAGAAACAAAAATGAATTTTTGTTTCCGAGCGAGCGAGTTACAACGGCGAAGCCATGTTATTAATAGTGAGGTGTATATGAAAAAGTTTTTACCAATATTATATTTGTTTGCAGTCGCTGTATTACCTGCTTATTCAGCTATTACGCCTGAAGAGGCGATTTCTGAGGCTTATATTTATCAACATGGCCATTCGGATGAAATGGCAAGGCTAATCGATTTGCAATCCAGCCAAATCAATGGAACTCCCACAAAATTCAAGGGGCAAAACCTCCAGTGGTATGATGAACAGCCATATAAGTCCGTGAAAAAAATCGTTGCTCATTTTGATAAAACTCCTGAAAACAATATTTTCTTGCAAGATAACCTTAACGATGCACAGCCCTTTAAGTTTGTAAGACAATTATTTACGTATTGGGATAAAGGTCTTGACGATGGTAAATTCGGGCAAAATGACTTACATTATACAAATAAATACGACGACCTATAAAATTTAAATATTATATGCCATTAATTGGCATAATTCTATCACTTTTGAAGGGAATATTCCTAACAATATCGTAATGACAGCACAGCAATACAAGATAACAATTGCTGAACTTGTTTTATGCGGAATTACTTTGCTTTCAACAACATCAGATTTTTCAAACATTAGTTTTACTACCCTCAAATAGTAATAAACCGAAATGACGATAGTAATCATCAGCACTATTAAAAAAGGTAAGAAAACAATTCCTGAACGTGCTATGGCCGAAAACAGATATAGCTTGGAGATAAATCCCGCTGTAATTGGAAAGCCAGCCAGTCCCAAAATACAAGTAGCAAAGCACAATGTAAATATAGGGTTAGTATAAGCAAAATTTTTGAATTCATATAATTTGTTGGAAAATTCAGAGCTTTCAAGTATGATTACTGCTGCGAAAACCCCAATATTCATAAACATATAAGCCACCAAGTAAAATAAAACTGTTGATAAATTAAACACAGAAACCAAGCTCGCCGCAAATAAAACATAAGCAGCATTGGCACTAGAACTGCATGCTAAAAGTCTTTTGATATTTTTCTGTCTCACAGCAAGACAGTTTGCCCAAATAGCAGTCACAACCGAAACGCTCACAAGTACAAAAGTTAATTCAAAACTATAACTAAGAGCAAAAACCAGCAATCTTGCCAAAATGCCAAACATCGCAAGCTTAGGAACTACAGATAAAAAAGCAACTACAGAAGTACTAGCACCTTCGTAAACATCTAATATCCAATTGGCGAAAGGCATAACCCCCAATTTAAACATCAAACCACAAACAATAAATATAGTTGCCATCGAATATAACAAGGTCGGAGTATGCTCTAAAAAGTACTCATAAATAACGGAAAAATTAACGGAGCCGGTAATTCCATATAAATAAGAAACACCAAATAAAAATACGGCACTGGCAACAGCACTCATTAAAATGTATTTATAAGTTGCTTCTTTTGACTTATATCCTTTCTCAAAAGCAAGAAGAAAAAACATTGCGAACCCCAATACTTCCATCGCAATAAACATAGTTAAAAAATCATTTGCAGAAACAAGCGTTAAAGACCCGAGAATGGCGGTTAAAATAAGGGCATTGAACTGAAAAGCATTTTCTCTTCGAGTGGCGATAGTCCTTTTAGTTAAAAACAATATTAAAAATGATGATATCAAAATTAAGCATTTAAAGAATATGGTGTAATTATCCGAGATAATAGAATCCTTAAAAGCGAAATACAGAGGGTCGATTTGAACCTTTGTACACAAACCCGTTGCCAAAATTATAGCTAATAATGTCAGTCCTTTAGCAATTTTGTAAAATTTTATATCCAAAAACATAGACATAATTATTTGGACAAAAATAAATAAAATAATCGCCATTTCCGGGAGCATTATATTTATAATATTATGTAAAAATTCCATTAAATTACCTTCTCCTTTAAAGCTGCAAAGCCTGTAATATATTAGTTAAAACCGGTTGAACAATATCAAGTATGGACATCGGAAACATTCCAAAAAACACAACAAATAAAGATATTACTGAAAGAACAACAAATTCGTGGATAGTAATGTCTTTTAAACTTTTCCATTTTTCAAGCAATGTCGAAAAGAATGTTCTATGTAAAAATCTCAACATATAACAAGCACTTAAAATAAGAATTAAAAGAGCCGCCATCGTGTAGAATTTAATCGGAACATAAGAGTCTATATCGGAGTTAAAACTGCCCAAGAAGACTAAAAACTCACCGACAAAACCCATTAACAAAGGAAGGCCAACGCTTGCCAATGTCAAAATTATTCCAAAGCCCATCAACCTAGGCATAACTTCACCCAATCCGCCTAATTCGGAGATATCTCTTGTTTTTGTTCTCAAATAGATTATGCCAACTACCATGAAAAGTCCTGCTGAAATAAGTCCGTGTGCTAACATCTGAAATACAGCACCCGAGAATCCAATCAAATTAAGCGAACAAAGCCCAAGTAAGACTATGCCCATATTTGAGATACTTGAATATGCAATTAATTTCTTTAAATCAGTTTGAGAATATGCAATAAAAGCGGTATAAACAATATTTATCAATGCAAAAACGACCAGAACAGGAACAATTAATTTAAAGGCTTCAGGCAACAATTGCATATTAAATCGAATGATACCAAATGCACCCATTTTAAGCAAAACGCTCGCCAAAATCATGCTTACAGGTGTCGGTGCATCAACGTGAGCATCCGGTAGCCAAGTATGAAAAGGAACTATAGGCATTTTTACAGCAAATCCAATCAATAACAAAATCGAAATTAGCAGCTGCATAGGCATAGGGAAATCTGGGCTGCTGATTGAAATATTGGCGAAATCGGCAGTTACATTTCCGTAAATAGCAAAATTATAGAAGTGCAATAGCAAAATTCCCAGCAACATAAACAAACTTCCAAAGAACGTGTATAAAACAAATTTCATTGCGGAAGCCTTGGCCTTCGGATCTCCCCACTGGCCAATCAAAAAGTACATTGGGATTAGTTCTAATTCCCAAAACATAAAGAACAAAAACATATCTCTCGCACAAAATACGCCTAAAATTGCGGTTTGCAAAAGAAAAATTAGAGAATAATAAAATTTATGTTTCACTTTTATATTACTTTTACTAGCAATCAAAGCCATCAAAATAATAACTGAAGTTAAAAGAACCATTACTAAAGAAATTCCGTCCATTCCGAAAGCGAATTTCACTCCGAGTGGCTGAATCCAACTAGAGCCGAAGAAAGTGACTTCTTTATAATAAGAAATCCCGTCAGCTAAAGGATTAAAAAACACTAAAAACAAAAGTGTATAAATTAAATGCAAGCCCGCAAACCCTTTTGAAAAGCGTCTTATTCTTACTTCATTATTTTTAAAGAATGGCGAAAAAAGCAGTCCTGAAACTAGCAGTGGTGAAAATATTAAAATTATTAATGACAAATGTTTCATTTAATCCTCAAATTAGTAACTACCTATTAAACCCCAAGTTATTATTATCGTGTACGCAAACATCAATCCTGCAAAGATAAACGCTAAGAATATAAGAGAATAAGCAAGGTAACTTTGGAAGTTTCCTGTCTGCATCTTTGAAAATACCCAAGAAGTCCCTCTCACTCCGAATGCACTAAGTTTTACAACCCCATCTACGAAATATTTATCAACAAAATAACAAACCCTGCAAATTATATAATATATTCTCTCAGCAATAAAATTGTAAAAATTATCAATATAAAATCTATTGTAAGAAAGTTGGTACAATATTGGTATTTTAATTGGTTTTATTTTTGTATTGTAGAAAATCCAAGCCAACAACAACCCCATAAGTGAAACCGAGATCGAAATAAAAGCAGGGTTGAAAATATTTGTTTGAGTGGTATTACCGCCGATTTCGACAAATTTTTCAAAAGAATGATTAACTAAAAATCCAATAAATATCGAGAAAACAGCCAGTACAGATATTGAAAAATTTAATACAAAACTTGGTTTGTGCGGAGCGTTTTCCCCTTTGAATTTACCTTCAAAGACAAGGAAATAAGACCGGAACATATAAAATACAGTCATAATAGCTGCCAAAAGAAATCCAACAGCGTATACATAATGTTTCTGCTCGATTAATGAGCCCAAAATCATTTCTTTAGAGAAAAATCCGCTGAATAACAGCCCTGAAATCGAAACGCAACCTATCAGATAACAAATTGCTGTCACAGGCAAGTGCTTTCTTAATCCGCCCATAAAACGCACGTCTTGCTGTTCTAGCAAGCTGTGAATTACAATTCCAGAGCACAAAAACAACATTGATTTTAAATAGGCATGTACCACTAGATGGAACAAGCCGCCTGCATATGCACCTGCACCAAGTGCTAAAAACATCAGCCCCAGTTGAGAATTAGTTGAATAGGCCAAAATTCGTTTAAAATCGTTTTGAGTAATCGCAAAATATCCACAAATCAAAGCGGTAATCAAGCCAATAATTGCAATAAAATGCATAACAAAATCACTTAAAACAAAAATAGGATAAAGTCTTGCCACCAAATATACACCCGCTGCAACCATTGTCGCAGAGTGGATTAAAGCGCTAACAGGCGTTGGGCCTTCCATAGCATCCGCAAGCCAAGTATGGAGTGGAAATTGAGCAGATTTTGCAAATGCACCAAGCAGAAGCAAAATACAAATTATTACAAAGACAAAATCAGTCGTATACGCGTATAAATAATTCGCTATATCGTTGATATTAACAAACGGAATAGTC
>Ga0302271_10004744_pt1 | contig 10713 bp, 4 predicted proteins | sample III_Bog_N1_1_FD_198767 | JGI IMG/M metagenome (GOLD analysis project Ga0302271, IMG submission 198767) | Peat permafrost microbial communities from Stordalen Mire near Abisko, Sweden - III_Bog_N1_1 | ecosystem: Environmental > Terrestrial > Soil > Wetlands > Peat | place: Sweden: Abisko... | reverse complement strand
AACGAGAAAGTGGAGAATAGATGCAACGCTTAAAGGAATAAATCTCTCAACTGAAGAATTCAAAAGAGATGAATGAAGATGAGAAAAATATTAAACTCTTCGATCTGCTGGATTAATATAGAACGATGAAATAGTATCAATAAATAGAAGATGAAACATGGGGAGATTATAAACCGGAAATTTACGCAAAAATAGAAGAGCTGTAAAGGGAAAAGGATAAGGGATTTGATAGCGAAATACTAAAGCATTAGGTTTAAGAGCAAGCTGGGAAGTCAAAGAAAACTATTATTTCTGCCTCTCAACAAGAATGGGATCAATTTATTCAAAAAAGCCTCTTCCGCTTGCTACAATTGTGCAAAGACTAAAAGGAAGAGATAGCTGGACTGAAACAATTAATTCAAGAGTAATTAGATAAACTAAAAGCCTGAGATTAACTTAAAAAATAGTTTTTAATATCCTTTTAAATACTCTCTCTCTTTCACTTATTTATTTTTTTGGAAATTTAAACTAGAAGCCAGGGCATTGAGAAGAAGTACAAAAAGAAGAAGAAGAGAAAAAACTGCAGAAAACATTGAATTAGTTAGAAAGTTGTTGATACATTACCCTTTTAGCTAAATCTTCTTCATTTGTGGGCTTAATCAATTTTTAAAGAAGTGAAGAACCCAGGAAAGATAAATAATTAATATTTGTTGTTTGCGATCAAATAAATTAGAGAATTAAAAAACTAACAATATCTAACTAATAATAAATCCACTAACCAGTAAAAAATGATAACATTACCATCTGCGTTTTGAGGGTTCTCTTACTGCTTATTCTGCGGTAAAACTAGTTATTTCTCCTTTTTTGGCAGTATTTTTATTTGCCTTAAGGGTGAGAATAGCATCTTTATTTCATGAAGAATTTGGAAGAAAAAAAAATCCTTCTCCTATTTCTCTTTTCTTCCTTCTTGAACTAGCATTCATATCCCTTCATAAATGAGAGATGGTTATTCAATGTGATTACTCATCCAATGCCTATTTTAGGGCTACTGACATTAACCAGTCTCCGCTATGTGTTTCAAGAAATACTAAGAAGAGTCACAGGACCAGCGTACAATCCTCAGCCACTATCCCCAGATCATATTGCTAGTAATTTAGACAGCTTCTTATTTATTTTCTGGAAATTTAATCTAAAAATCAGGGCAATGAGGGAAAAAGATAAACAGAAGAAGAGAAACAAATAGAAATATTGAATTAATGAAGAAGTGATTTATAACTTAATTTGATTAATACTCCCCCATTTTGGGGGCTTAAGGAATGAAGAAAAGGAAGAACCTAAAAACAAGATACATGATTTATATTTGTTGTTTGTGGTGAAATAAATCTAGCAAGTGTTTGTATCTTTATTGTCTTGAAAAGTCTAAGATATTTTGAAAGTTATTGGTTTCGATAATTAACAATTAAGCATCGAAAAATGTTGTCCAGTCCATATCAAGATAATTAAGCTAATACAAATCGGTGCTAATCTTGCTTGTTTTTTTTTTCATGAAACCCAAGATCATTTCTCAAAAAGTCGAAATGTAGTTTAAGATCGCTTTTAGGAAATTAAGCAAGAAGAATAAGTAAATAATTGAAGAAAAAACATTCCAAAGATGCCCCAAGAGAGAGAAATGGAAGAAAACAGAGAGAAAGTTTAGACGTCTCAATTAAATGATCTACAATTAAAAAAAGAGTTTAAAGATAAAGAAGCATAATAAGCTTAACTTGATGCAGTAATAAATTAGTAAGATAAATAGGTATTAACTTCAAATTAGCAGGCGAAGAAGAAGAAGAAAAAAAAGAAATCCTCAAAGAAATAGGCTAATGCAGACATGATAGGGGATGAGGAAAAAAAATATAATGAAGAAGAATTAGATACTATAGAATAAGTGGAGAAAGAAATGAAAAAAGAACTAGAAATAAAAGAGAAACTTCTCTCTGAAATTCGCTCATTATTGTAAAATGATCCTGAATAAAAATTGGAGAATGATTCTTTAATAAGAAATTAGGAGAGCTAAGATTTTAAAGAAGATTCTAGTTGCTAAGATAATAGGATATAAGTCTTGTCATCACAAATCGAAGAAAAAACAGCTAAGAATAAGTCGTAGCCTAAAGATAGAACCAAAGAAGATAGGAACTAGAAACAGAGTATTCAACTTTAAAATTAACTTGATACTTTTAAGCTTTAATCCAAAGATAATCTGATAAAACTATGTGAAAACTAAAGGGAAGAGATACAATAACTGTAAGATTAAAACTAAGTGAAGAAGGAAAAAATAGAATAACTATAAGAATTAACCAAATAGATGAAGGCAGAAATATATCAACTAAAAACGTCTAATGAGTTTTTATAATCTTAAGTTTTTTTAAAACTCTGAAGGAAGAAAGCATACTGATTTGGGCTTTTTTTAAGAACAAAAATAATACAAAGCGGATTTTGAAAAAAATGAATTAACCTTGCTTCGATCTTCGATAATAGAAATTATCTATGACAAAATTTCAAACGATTTATAGAATAAGAAGTGGTTTGAAACTCACTAAGCTTGACCTAAATAGCTTTAAATAATTGTCTGCTCATTGGCAGAGAAAAAATTTGTAAAAATGTATGTTAATATTCATCAATGTGTCGCTAAGAGTCAACTAAATACAATAATTAATTAAAATAAACTTTCAGAGCAAGTTTTACATTATTTTTCATTTCATTCAGTCTTCATTTGTATGCACTTTTGAATTATTTTCAAATAATTAATCTAATATACTGTTGAACAATGATCTTTCTCTATTTTTTTTCATTTATTCGGATTGGCTTGAGTTTTATTTTTTTCTTATGAAGACTCCATAGCTTTTGAGAGGCTCTTAACAAATTATTTTTATGTAACCTCTCCACTTTAATAGATGTCAAAAGAGGAATAAAGAGCATCTGATTCCTTCTGAGAAATATCATAGCCTAGATTTTTTAAGCAGAATTTTTTGATGTCCTCTTGTTGAATAAAAGATGAGTGATTTACATTGATAATTTATAAAGTGTCTTCTGCTGAAAAGCTTTTAAGACTGCAACGGTAAGCAAAATTCAACAAAACTTCAAGCTCTATTGTCCTAGAGTATTTTGATGACTCCTCGAAATTGACTCCATATGCAGATAAGCAGGTATGCATTTCTTATTGAGAAACATAACCAGTGCATCCTTCATCGAGAAGAAAGACTAATCTCTTCAAGTCGCTTTCTTTAAGGTGGGAACTATTTTAAGAAAGTACGTAATTCCTTAAATAAGTTTCGAGAGTTTCAGTTTTGATGGAATGCGCAGATTCTTCATCGAGAGCTCTGAAAAGCATTGCTAGATCGATTCCTATTTTTTTCTCTAATTCTCTGTTTATTAGCTGCACAACTTTACGGTTAATAATGGATTTCTAGTCAGCTTTTTGTTCTTTCTTTCCATTCTCTCTCTGAAACTATTCAAGCTTCTTGATAAAATTGGATCTCGTAAGGTATCCTCTCCAAAACTTTTAGATTTTAATAGCACTTTAGATGAGCGAAACAACCTAATCTATCTCACTTTGTCTTTCTTGAGCTTCCAGCTGAGACTTCATGGTGTCATATCTTTTGGTTAACTCTCGCTGCTTTTCGGTGAGTTTGTTAATCATGCCTTTTAGCTACACAACATCGCGCTTATAATCTTCAATTGTTTTTGTTGAAGAACTCATAGTTAGCTTTTCTTAAAGTTATTGATCCAGAAAAAGAATTAAAAATTGAATAATTAAATAACTTAAATTGAATGATGATTCTTGACTTTATTTGCATTGAAGATCATTTATTATTCGCATAATCTTTCCTTTATTTTTCTTTGTTATCGGAAATTAAAATGCCATTTTTCAATTAATAACTAACATAAAAGATGAATTCAAAGTGCATTTCAATAAAAAATGTTATTTTATGGGTCTTGTTGAATTTGCTATTATTAGGGCCCTCTCTAATTCATTTAATGAAGATTATCAGGCTAATTAAATATGTTGCGTTATGTGGCACTATTATTATTGTTATTGTTCATCATTGTGTAGGGAACATGCTAAACTCCTAGCTGAGATACTGGATCTTCATAAACCAGATAGTTCTAATTGAGAATTTATGAAGGGGAATTTACAAATTGTTGTTGAGAAGCTTGCTAACGACTATTGTTAGTATTAGAACTGTTTTGTTGATCAAATTATTGAAAGGGAAAGGCTTGAATTTCAGGAACGATGATGCAGTTTTATCTAATATGAGGAGAGTAAGGATATGAAAATGGTCTTTATAAGACACTACCACTTGGCTAAAACCTATCTCTCGGATGGGCACTATTTCCTATTTCTTTTTCTGCCACTTAGGAATTTTATCCAAACCCATTAGGAGGAATGCGATTAGTTTATAATTGAACTTAGGGATTTATTTTCTCATTTTTTTAAGCACTTTCTGATTTTTTATCAGCATTTCCTTCATTTTTATTAATTGAATGACTAACGCGTTGCATAGCTTGACGAGAAAACGAGGGGTATGCAATTTAAGGTTTTTAATTGAGTCTTTCCATTAGACCACTAATGAGTCTCTCTTATTCCACAAGCATATCTTCAACATCTAGCTTATATTGATGAAATTCTTTTTTAAGATCTGAATAATGCGCTACAGTAGCATTGATGCAATCGTGATGGCTAGCTTCGCAAGCTTTGAATTAAAAAGAACACTTGCTGCAATTGATCAGTCTCTAATCGCAGATCTAAACATGTTCTTACATCTTAGTGATCATAATCAACTCCGAGCAGAATTAGCAAGGCTTAGCTTTGTAATGGCAAATGTTTTCATGCGCGAGGACTGCTTCGATTGAGTTAGTATTTTTACAGCCAAATTATTTATATTCACATGCAAAATGCTGCTTTAGGACAAGGGCTTCAAGGTCAGAATTTGCTAGCTTTTAAACTCCCCAAGGCTAGACGCAGCAAATTGGGCAAGTATCTCGAACCTGACAATCAAAAGTGCAACGAGCGCATATTATCATCTTGCAGTTTGAACAAGCTAGAGGGACTAATGGAAGAAGAAGGCAAATCGAACAGTGGACAGCTTCATCTGCCTTAGAAACTATCTTCTCTAGCATATTCTTGTACAAATCTTGCTATTTGAAGAGTTAAAAAAGTAGAGAATCATATTCGCCGGATCCAGTGTAATACAGACGTAGTTTTGATAATTGCTATCTCATTTCTTCTTCGGGGTCTTTTTTAGATTCTATTTTTTTCCTTGCAACTAGCTCGTAAGGCATTTACTATGACTATTAGTGCTGAATCTACTCGTGATATGCCCTGACCTGTGAGAACTGCTATGTTTAAGACAGAGAAGGAGGAGGGATAGGAAATGAAACTTTGCTTTGGAGTCTTTTAAATAGATGAAGTTATTTCTTTCTCAAATATTCTCTATGTTGAGCTCGGCGATTTGAATTTTGTGAGCCCACTTCTTCCTTGAGATCTGCAGTATTACAAATCTGCTACTTATCTTGTTAGGGCAACTGAAATGGATTCCCAAAATAGTCTCCTAATAAGTCTCCGTTATCCTTACTGAAATTAAGAGAACTAGATACCTAACTGCTATTGTTATCAATAATCATGTCAAGGCTCTCATCTTTTTCGATACTATGAGACTCAAATAAACCTGATTTAATTGCAAGTTTTATGATATTTTTGTCTTTGGTTTCATCTGTCTTTTTGGCTGACCGCTTAGATCTGGTAAGTTAATTTGATTGCTTTTAAATAGTTACTTCATCCACAGACTAATCGATTTATTCTATCCTTCCCCTTGTTTTTCTATTAGTTGATTTAAAAGATGCTGTTGCACTTTTATCTAAATTATCTACTCTTTTCTCAAAATCGCCTACCTCTTCTTCATCGATTAGCTATTCTTTAGTTTCTTTTCCTTCTAATAAAAGACATTATCTAATAAGTTTAAAATTGTTTTTGAAAATAATAGAAATGTCATTGCTCTCTTCTTTCCTTTCATTGATATTACCTTAGCTTTAGTTTAATCGCTTCCTTGCTATTTATCCCTCAGCTACTCCGAAATCACTAATGAATTAGTCCACTAGAGCTGTAAGTTTAGGGTTTCTCTTTGATTTGATATTCATAAAAAATGCATGATAATTCTCTTCAGTGGATCCATTCTCTGGTTTCTCTGGCAACCTAGTCTTCTTCATGCATGCAGCGATAATGCTATCGTAAAGAGCATCGAAATCTTATGGAGTGAAGGCAAGCTTTGGTTATGGTCTTAGACATCTTCCTCTCTTTTTGGAAGTTTCACTTGTGTTTTCCATTTGCAAAACAAGCTAATTTATCAATTTTTTCTTTCATTTAGTTTTTTATCAAACATCCTCAGCTTTGTTTTCTAGTGGCGATCATTATTCTAAGAATTCTCTTAATGCCCTTGATTAGGTCTGATAAAGGCAAACTAATTTAAATGAGTGTCTATTTGATCAATACACTTGATCAAGGAAAAATACTGATTTTAAATATTTGCAATAATCATACAAACTATCCATGATGAGCTCTTTTCAAAATGAAAACTGACTCTAATAAATGACTGGATGCATTAGTTTCTCAGTTATTATTTTAAAACAATTAAAAAACTACCAAACCCTTAGGATTATTTAGTTAAACAGCATACACTAATGGAAATTGCAAATATGAATGGAACAAAAAACGAATAATAATCCTTCGATTCTAATCCTCTCTCTCTCTTCAATATTTTTTTTTCTTTTCTGATTCTTAAGTAATGCTGACAAACAAACAGTTTTAAATGTTACAAAACTAGAACATTCTTTTTAATTATTTACTGTTTTTTCAACTAGATCTAGTTTTCCATTAATTGTATTAGAAACCTACTGACCTGAGACGATAAATATGTCTGTTTGCTCACTTTTACAATCTTATTATTTATGAAGTCCAATCTGATTTATTATCTTGAGTTGTTTGGTATGCTATTCATTCACTAGATTCTTATCAGTTTTCATCTATTAATACAATATTTTTTATTAAGGATATCTCTAAAATCGAATTTGGAAGAATAGAAAAATCACATAAAAAACTTTCTTTAATTGAAATATTTTTTTGGAAACCAAAAATAAATTGAAAAATGATACCTAAGACAGAAAATAAGAGATGGTAATAAGAAATTCTACCTATCCTAGCTTGATTATAATTGGGATTAGTAAAATGATCTCAATTCTTGTGATAAATATCAAATAATAAATAGTTCCCTTTGATTTGACTGCAAAGGAAAAGTTAGGACCAACTTTAAAGGAGACATTCTGATTATTGTTAGAAGCAATCTCTTCAGGGGAGATTACTTTATCAGTTAGTTTCTTTCCTGATGGCAAATAAACTGCAATAATCCCTTTCAAAATTCAAGCTCCAAAAATGCCATAAGCAGCTAATACACTATATTTGTCGCTGAGAAAATATCCTCCTTTCTTCTTAGATCTTTATAAAGAAGCTAGTTTAGCAGTCTCAGTATTGAGCGCAGGACTACCTTGCTTTTAAATGATTATCTTCATTTTGTATCTTGTGAGTTTACTTATTCTTTTGATCTGCAAATTTTTTTAAAGGCTAGATTTTTGATAAAATGCTCAGAAAAATCTTTACAATGAGTGCAATTGTGTAAGAATAAGATATTTTGATTATTATGAGTTATTTATAATATATGTCGATTAGCTATTCTAATGAAAAAAAAACAAAAGAACTATTCAGAATAGCCTGTTAACTATTTTACTACAAAAATACATAATTTCTAGTTTAACTATGAAAGGGATTAATCATATAATTGATAACCCTACTTTAATGATTATTTTTCTTGAAACATTCCTCGTTTCAGTTTTATTTTCAATTAATTTAGAAAAATATTGATTTAAACACACAAACTGCTTTGAACTTCCATCATACAAATGGTAAAAGTTTCATTGTTTAACATAATGCATCACAATAGCTGCGCTTTTTGAATCAGGCATAAGATATCAATGCTGATGATTAGCTCAAATAACTCTCAGCTCTTGAAGGCGCAAATGGGTTTGTTATTTTTAACGAAGCAGGTAAAAAAAATAGATAGCATTAGGAATAATAAGTAATCCCTTTTTAACAGGAATTCCTTTGAAGCGCCATGAAAAGACTATTTCTCATGAAAAAGCCGTACACATTGCAGCACTTGTATCTGATTTATGGAATGTATCAAAGAAAGTCATCCAAAGGGATTTAAAAACACCTGAAGTAAATAAATCTAAATGTTTTTCTTTTTCAGTCATTTTTTCTAACCAATTTTTGTGTTATGAGTAGAATGACATCGAAGTTATTCGTCTAAGAACAAAACTTTCATATGAATACATCATCACATAGTGTAACTAAACATTTTGAAGAATAACTTATGTTGTAACAATTTTATTCTCTAGCTGGAGATTTTACAATGGTTGCAACTCAGCTCTGTGGAAAGGCTATTGAAGAAGCTAAAAATGCTGCAGCTGCTGCCGCTGCCGCTGCTGCTGCAGTCGTACAGGAAGACAACAAAGAAAAAGAAAAGAAATGAGTACTTTTTGAATTGAATGCTTATTTTATGTGTGTATTTACAGCATTTGAAATGTTCGCGATGAAAGAAATAATTAAAGTAAAAAAGAAGATAATCTTATTTTAATACTTGAAAAACTGGAAATATCAATTATTTTTGATGGCAAAAGAAACGGTTGTCTTTAACCTTTCAATGATTGATGAAAGCGGACTGGTAGCTAAGTAATTCAAAAGAGCACTTTTAAAGAAAAAATATGAATCGGATTCGCAGGCTTAATGCCGTACCTTTGAGTTTGATCAATTTTCAATAAAAATATCACTCAAAACTATCTAAAAATGCAGTCCACTAAGCTCAGAGGAGAGTGCGGATTTCTATAAATGTGAGGGATTACTTTTTAATGCTGAAACAAGATCATTGAAAGCAGTCTAGTTATTTCTTAAACAAATCAAAGAAAAGTTATAAAGCGGAGCTGTCATTGGAATTATTATACTAAAACTGCACCCTTAGCTTTAAGAAATCAAGTAACTTTGCTCAGATAGAAAGCATCTGCTTTTTGAAATTGAATCTGAAGATAATTTATAAGTATCACATATCCTTGCAGAATTATTTTAATCTTCAAAGCAATTCGAAAGAATTTACGCAGCAAATAAAAATAATAGTTTCAAGAGTAGCAGTCCAAAGGAAAAGAAAATAAACTTCAAACGTCTCTTTGGAAGAATAGTTACAACTATTATTGCATATTCTCTTTTATATTTTTTATTTCCAAATTTATTTTCAATAAAAGCTAATGAAGAACAAACTGGATCTTGATTGTTGATTGTTTATGCTGTATTGAGTAAAAATGCATGTAACTACAGAAAATATCTAAAGAAAGAGATTATGTGGGAAAATAATGCAAACAAAAGAGGACAAGTTAAGAAGAAATCATTTGAAAAAAGAAGATTAATAGAAAGATAATCGTTAGGTATTTTCAGCCAAACAAAAGGAAATAATAAAAATAAAATCAGCAAGCAGATCAAACAAAGAAGATGAATCAATCGCCATATGAACGCCAAAGGAAGAGCAAAATCATCGAGATACTCTTTCTCATAGTTGCCGTAATCATAGAGAAATGGCTATTATGATTTATCCAAAATATTTTGGCAAAAAGTTTCCAATATCAATATTTCAATGAATTTCTTAATTTAAATAACTTATCTTATTTAAATAACAGTGGGTCAGTGCAATGTGTTGTCTGATCAGGACCGACTTCAATTTTGCCTTCGCTCTATTTGGATACTACCTCTGGATTTCAAGAGACGATAAGGCTAACTCAATGATGGTCAACTATTTTAATTTTTATTTCTTCAAATGTTAGCAAAAAGAAGAAAATGAAATTAATCTCTTTAAAGAACCTTGATTTTTCAGCACTGCCAACTCCTTTAGCACCTTATTTATATTAATGATCTTTTTACTAACAGTTAATCATCATGAACGCCGTTTTAATTCTCGTTGATATCATATGGTTAGTTGCAGTTGCTGGAGTTTGGACTTCAACATCAACAAATGAAGCTTGGAATAGTCTCCATGGTCTCCATATTTTTGCACTTATTCTCTCCATTATCAATGTCCTTCTAAAGGTATTAAATTCTTTATTTTACTCAACATCTTCTGACTTTAAATTATTTTAGGGAATAATTGTCTTCTTCATTAACTCCTTCAGAACCACACAGAGTAAAATTATTCTTTCTCTTGTTCAAAAAATAATATATGGATATCTTTAAACTCAGATGCCGATCCCTCTAAGCCCATCGCAAACTAAGGTGTCGCCTGATAATTTTGAAATCCTACTAAATTTTTTGTATGCGTGTGTACACTTAAATACAAGGTTTCATTATTAAAATCACTTTCATCTCCAATTCAAGAACTATCATTAAGAAGAAAATAGTTTTTAAATTCAGAAAACAGTCTATTAAATAAAAAAATATTTAGCCTTTTCATCAAAAGATAATCTTTTTGGGAGTTTTCTTGCTTTCTCAGCATAAGCTACACAGTTTACTGCTTTTCAATCCATTGATTCAGATATTAAACTCAATTGATGTTTTGCTTTTAGATAATAACTTAAATCTATCTTTTCACCCAAAGAATGAGTGCC
>Ga0302271_10004742_pt1 | contig 10714 bp, 6 predicted proteins | sample III_Bog_N1_1_FD_198767 | JGI IMG/M metagenome (GOLD analysis project Ga0302271, IMG submission 198767) | Peat permafrost microbial communities from Stordalen Mire near Abisko, Sweden - III_Bog_N1_1 | ecosystem: Environmental > Terrestrial > Soil > Wetlands > Peat | place: Sweden: Abisko... | reverse complement strand
ACATCTCTGAGATAAGGATCACTTGCTGTGGTATCCAAGGACAAACTTTCGTTGACTTTCGCTTAGACTTTCTTCACAAATTCTTTTTCTACAATTCAAAGTGAAATTGCATAGCTTCTCACAGACCTGTCCGCACTGAAAGCTAGATTTGTTGAAAATGGACTTGCATTGTATAGATAATGCTTGAAGGAGTACAAACACAAGAAAGCAGTCAAGCTAGGTTAACATAAGGCAATTGCTGAATAAACTGAAGGATAAGAAGCGAATCTTTAGACAAATAATAATAATAATAATAATTCCACAGATTCATCTTCTGAGAACAAAGAATCTGAATGAGAGAAAAATAATGAAACGAGCACAAAAATATCGTTTTTCAATCTCGAAATATTCTTCATTTAAATAAGCTAATCGACAAAACAATAAGTAAATGCTAAATCTTATCATTTACAGAGACCCCACCCTTCTGTCCCCCCCCCTAACAATAATTGTCTTATACTAATTTCAAATCTCATTGCAATTTATTTAAACATCTGTAAAATCAAGAATGTTTCTCCCTGTAAATAATGTATTTCCACTTTTATAATGATTTTTATTCTTTTCTTCAAATAATTGATGCTTTCTCCCTTAGAAGACTTAAGTATTTTTGGGTGAAACAAAATTAAATTTCTCATAAGTAATTTTAGATTAATAATTACATATGTGAATCAAAATCTCAAACGGATTCAAAAATCTAATTAATTAGAGTAATTTTTATTGAAATTAATAAAAGAGCTACTCAGGAAAAAGAAATGAAACCAACAAGTCAATTGGCATTAAGACACTGTTTTCTTGAAATACTTTGCTATGAAGGATCTAATTCAAAAGGTTTTTACAATCCCATATATTCTCGCAAAAGCATTATTAAGGATTAGTTTTTAATAGTTCATACGAATGTAGATCCTTTAAAAATAGCATATAAAATTAGCCCATTGAAAGATAGATTGAGTGTCTATCTTCAAAATCTTTATTTTACCTGTTATTTTTCTACGAAAAGAATGATTTTGTTCTTTTCTGCTTGCACTTTATGCAGCTAAATGATTCATCAAAAAAATGATCATACAATTCTATGTTATTTTGAGAATTTGAGAGAGAGATTGACGCATAAAAGAAGGGGGGATAGAAAGATAACAATAAAACTAAATAAATTTAAAAAAGAAAAAGGATTGGGAAGAAATAAAAATTAAATAAAATTTAAATTTCCTAAAAAATTAAATTCAAAAAAAAATAAACAAAATTTCAAATTAATTGTCAAAAATTGTTGGCAAATAAGATAATTATTTGCTGTTTCTCTCTCTCTCTCTTTCAATCAAGTTAAGTAGTAGAATCTCAAGGTTTGTCGATTTTCAAGCTTGAAGCAAGAAAGGTTTTTGTTCATAAAATGTAATGGAATTTTTATGATCTTTTTCCTATTTTGGACCAAAAATATCTACAAATTGAATTATTTCAAAGATGTAATTTATTTTATTCTACTTATCAAAAAAAAATAAAATAACAATAATACAAAAATTGCTTTTAATTCCTTATTCAAATGATACCTCAATAAAAAGAATAAGATTTAAATGTCAAAAAGGAATCTCCTGATAAAAATTAATAAGAATGACATTACCAAAAATTAATTAAACATTCTAATCAAATAAAAAAGCAATGCATTATCTCCATCCCTAACCCACTTCTGATCTTCTTGATCTCTGTTGGTTGGTGGTAATCTTAATCTTTCTAGCTTTTAAAGGAACAAAAAAAGAACAAAAAGTCATCGAAAAATAAGTTTTGTTTGTCGTGGTTTTGCCAATTTTTAGAAGGAGATAAAACGAAATCAAAGATAAATGAAGTCTTCTTAGCAGGGAGATAATCAGTCCGTTTTACAAGGATAATAGTCTTCTCCGATGAGTTCTTGCTCTTGTTCTTCGAGCACAAAAGATGAAGCACATACAGTCAAACTAAGATTGGAAAGTTGCTAATTCTATCCAGGAGAATGCGAATAAAATATTATCGCCAGAGGTGAGTGGCTAGATGAAGCATAATTTCCTTCGTTTGAGAGTCTAATCGAGGAATACTCCTCACAATTAGCAACCACAACAAAGGACCAAAACTTAGATTATTTGTTTGTAATTGATTTTGAGTGCAACCAGCCAGGAAGTGAGATAATAGAATTCCCGATTGTTGTAGTAGATCTTCAGAAAAAAGTTATAATTGACTCATTTCACAGTTTCATTCGTCCAACAGCGTACCCTTAAATCAGTAAGTTCATAAGGGATCTAACGGGGATCACATAGAAAGATGTTGAAACTGCTGAAGAACTTCATGTTGTCCTCAACAAGGCAGAGAAGTTTCTAGCAAAATATGCTGGGTCTTCTTGTGCGGTACTCTACGATTGCGACAACGATGCTAAGTTCCTTAAAGAGGAGCTCAAAGCCAAGAACCTGAGGATCAAGCAGTCATTTCTGATGAGTTATATTAATCTCAGAAATGTCTTCCCACTTTCTTCAACAGGTGGGTTGAAAAATAGAAGTTTAGGCCATGCTCTCGAGGTGTTAAACATGGAATTCAAGGGGAAGCAGCATTCAGGAAAAGACGATGCTACAAATATTGCTAGAGTATGCATCGAGCTGTTGACAGAAGGGCATGATTTTAGATTTACTTCATTTATGCGGCAATCACAGTTCTACCCAGATATGCCTAGGAAATATGTGCAGGATAGTTTGAGCTCATTGTTCTTGCATTCTACCCATGTAGTCTCTTTGGATATAGAGTTTGAGACAGTAAAACCTGCGAAATTAAATTGTGAAATACAACAATGTAGATCTTTCAAATTAGTGCTATTTTCAAGAGCAACTAAACCCTTGGGTCTTGGAAATCCTCCAAACAATGCAACAATCTCTCCAAATAATGAACCCAACTAAGTGAAAAATCAGCAAAATACCAATGGCATTAGCAGTAACTCCCCTGAATCCTCTGAAAAGCTCTCATTGTCATCTTCCCCTTCAGATTCACCTGGAAATGCAGTTATTTCTCCTGAACAATGCTTGAGTTCTCCAAGCACAATTCTCCTTGAATCTCCAGCTCCAACGGCCAAATCTCACTTGACGCTCCCTTAAGCAACCACAGATTCAAGTGATTTCCTCGAAGTAGCTAAAATAGACAAATAATTTCTTAGCGAAACAACACTCTGTTAAGATTATTTCTAACTCTTGTAAGAATTAATCTAATTATACACCCTGCACAACGTGAAGAAGACTAACACCATAGTCATCTTGAGTGGGCAATCCAAACCAGCTAGCATGAAGAAATTTTTGAAAGATCTACCATAGCTCTTCTCGGCTGACAAGAATCTTCTTGTTTTTAAATATAAAATGTTGTTTTTTCCAGAAATACTTGAAAAACTACAAATCAGTCAAGCATCAGTCTAGGATATTACCTCAAAAGTGTTCCCTGAGACAATTCATCTGCTGATTGAATGGTTTAGATCAACAGGATATGGCCTTAATGATAAGGAATTACCTAAAAGTGATATCCCAACAGACCATTCTTCTTCAAACTCAGTTCAACCATTCTCAAAGCTCTTTTAATCTTGTCTTCCTGCGGCATTGTACTCCGCAAATCAGCAGCATCTCGAATCTACATTCGATGCTGTGAATTTGAATACATAAATCTATCAAGAAGCAGCAGCATCAATTCCCTAACAAAAACCTTCTTTAGCATAAAAAAAATCACTAAATTCAGCGAAGCAATAATCTTAACAATCGATGGGTCTATCACAGCAGCAACAGCAATAGCTTTCATATCAATATCTATTCTAGCAGCAACAGTCACAGCAATAATTCTAAGGGTATAATCCCATGATCGGAGGCTTTGACAGTATGTCAATGTATCCATATTCTCCTTATAATCCAAGTGAGCCATTTCTACCATTTCAAAGCAATTTGATGTACAATTCAATGGTTTACTAATAAAACGAAGTAGAACTCTAGAGAATCATTATTCAATTAGATCAACTCAAAAATCAGATTGATGGTACAATTATTAAAACTGCCCAATAACAAATTGTGTTAGATTAGTTAAAATAACAATATCAAGTGTTGCTACTCGCTCAACAATAATTACTGCAGCAATAACAATCGCTGCATAGTGTAATTTAGTAATAACAGCAACAATAACAATAGCAAAGTTAGACTCAGTAATTCTAATAATAATAGCAATAATTCCTATAAATGTGGTTGCAGCAGTAATAACAATAGCAAAATAACTATTTCGGTCAATAAAGATAGGCATACCCTTAGTTTACGCCTACAAATGATGCAGAATCATCATCATCAGCAACATCACCACAAGAGTAGTAACTTCTAGACTTCTAAGCATCAAAAGAACTAAATGACAATCAAGACATCAAGAATAATAAGTATCTAGAGAATTCAAATCTCAACGGGAACACATAGTATCAACATAAGAAAAAGCAATGGCACAAAGGAAATAGCAACAATAATCGAAATCATAATAAAGATGGCTTTCAATAAACAATGAATAAAACTACAAATGTTAAAAATAACAACAATTTGAGTACTACAGCCAGTGATTATTTATCTTGGAGTTCACCATCATCATCTTCATCTTCTTCTGCACATTAGAAAGCACCTTTATCACCTTCATCGTTGCCTTTTTCCTAAGCTGACAGACCCTCCTCAACGAGTAACGGATAATCAAAGACATCTACGAAAACTACAAGTAATTATGTCAACAACAATAATAGCAACCATAATAGTTTTGGAGGTAAAAACAAGTTCAATAGGAAATGACTGAACAAAGAAAAACTAAGATTGATTGTATTAGTAAAAGAAGCCTCCCCTCCTCCTCCCTTCAAAGCTTCTCCAGCCGATATTCTACCTATATAATAACATTCTTCCCCTTTGGAGATAGAAGACCCCCCACAAAATAGTGTTGTGAAGATTCAAGTAGAGATTTTTTTCCGCTTTTAAAATGTTTACTTATTTCATAGACATTTTCGCAGAACACGTCCTCGATTGTTAAATTGTTTTAGTTTTAAAAAGTTTAACATTTGTTTTTTCTTGGAGAATTTGAAGCTTCTTTTTAAGTTTCAAGCAATTCCATTCGTTTGAAGATCCAAAAGTATTTTTTTGTAATTTTCTTGATGAAACTTGGTTTCTTGCTTTTGAAAGACTCTAAATTGGGAAAATTATTTCATGTCTTTCCTTGTTCACTCCAGTAGATAAATTAATAATATAATTTTCAATACATTTAAACAAATAATTAAATCACCTTAAAAGAACTGACTAATTCACATATGCTTCCAATCGAATAGATCTAGCTCTTGATTCTAGGAATTTACTTATCCTTCTGGTTACTAATTCTAGCAGCTGCTACTTATTTTCTGCCACGAAAGGATATTTCATAAAAATCGGCTAATAATCTCCTCCTCTTAAGAACTGTCTCTACTATTCATGGAATCCTATGTATTATCCTCACACTTATCGATATGCTGCTTTAAACCAGCACTAACAACCAGGCAAGCACATCACAAACATTCCAATAAAACACCTAATTCCAGCAAGCAATCTTGCTGCTATCTTTTTCTTATTCTCTCTTTGATAGTTTCATTCTCTCATGTTTCGATCTAGTTGATTTCTTCAAGCTTTTTCTTCATGCATCTGCCTCATTTTGCTATTATTCTTCGTTCTTCTATCAATCTGCTGGTGATCAGTGCATATGTAAGAGACAAAGAAGAGTTGGGTGAATTTAAAAATATTATTAAAAAATTCTTAAATCATTAGTTCTGTAAATTAATAATAATATTATCAGAATGATTGAGTGTAGATGGGAATTCTTAGGGGGATAAATTATTTCAGTTTGATAGTTGATGAGGTTACAAGGGAGGAAATATTATTGTGAAAGAATTTGAATAGAATGAATTTAAGAAGTAATTCAATGTGAACATCTCTATGTTGTTTTGGTTTTTGTTAATAATCTGAAAAAAAGGGATAATATTCTTGAATGAGATCAGCAACTTACCTATGAATGTTTCTTTAGTGATGCGATCCCTTCGAAAATAGCAAACCAAGCTTTATAGTATTTCAGTGTATCTATCTGCTAGTAAGAGATAAAGATTTAAACAAAAGTTATTAATTGCTTGTGTAATTTTGTTCTTTTTGGGATTCTCTCTTTAATTTCTCTTTGTCATGATTATTTTTGTCAAAAAGTATTACACATTGTAGCCAGAGCAGTTTTGCTTCCAATATCGGTATTTCACATAATCACATCAACTGAATATAATGCTCTTATCAAAATCTCATCCACCTTTATGTTCATACACTCAATCTTCTTCACAAGGATGTAAAATAACAATAATAATTATTCTTTTGTCATTGATTTAATAGAGTAATTATAAGGAGTTAATTATCTGCATTTCTACTATTATTAATCTTGAAAAACACACTTGGCATTACAAAAAATCATTTACTAGTTTAATAATTGTTTTCTAATCTAGAATAGTTAAGAAACTCAAGAAAAAACTAGTTTAGATAAACAGGAAAATATCAGAAAAACTCAAAAACAGATACCGAAGGAAAGAACAAAAACAAGACGACACGAATTGGTTTTTAATGAATCCAGCAATCAAAGAAATCCCTTTGTTTTCGTTGTCACAAGACTGAGGAAAGCAGGCAGCAACAAAAGAAGTGATTTAACTGTTTATTATGACTCATCTGAGACCTTTCTTCTCTTGTTATTATTTTTGTGAGTTTATATTAAAAATAAATTGCTTTGAACCTCTCAACTCAATAATTCTACCTTTTTAAAGTACGACATATCATTCTATTTGAAACAAAGGTAGCTCAAACATTGAAACTATGTTAACATACATACTTTAATTATTCATTAAAAGCAGTGTAAATTTGATGAAAATGAGGAATGAGGACAAGGAAGTACACAAATGCATATTTGAAATCTTAATTTTAATTGAAAATCCATTTTCTTCTTATGCCATTATTTGTAGAGCAATTTGATTTTTCTACATTCAGATCTTTACCTTGAAAGTGCTTGTAGGTCTCTTTTATGTTTATTTCATTATCCCTGAATTGTAGTTAATCAGTAATTGCTGTGATTGCTAGCATTATTTTTTAAATTGCTATTACTTCTAAAACGACTCTAATTGCACTAATAGAGATTTGGTAATTTCCCCTGGTGCTGCAGAGGATGATATACCTTCATTCTATTGAGCTATTTTGAAACCTACAGAGGAGGAAAACCTACTTGTCTACGCTGAAGTCCACGCAGAAAGAAATTCTGGGATAATTCCTGATGGTTATGGTGATTTGTTTCTGGAGTTTTTCTCAGAATAAAATGTTGTTGCTGGAGTACAAATTGCAGCACTCACAACTGAACCAGCTGTCGTTGAATTTACTGAAGATCCTTATTGATAAACAGAGGAGACTGCTCTTAGTTTCAAGGGAGTTTAATTGGCTGATCGAATAGAACTGCTTGGTCTGATCAAATTAGAAGATTCCATAAGAGAATTTAAAGATTTCTAAAGCATCCTAGATTTTTTTAGTTTTGTCTAAGGAGATCTATCGATTTGCCTGCCAGAAATCAATACATTTTAAGTTGATTCTTGTGGTTTATTAGGATTATTCTACATAATGTTAGGTTCTTATTGGTAGTGATTCTATTATTACTAAGATAATGACCGTTTCTATTTAATAGATTAATCAATTTGGTTATCTTTATGATTTTGTGATATCTATCTATGAGAGAATTATGGATGTACTTACTCAGGTGTCAGAAATGAAGGTGATTTAGAGAAGGAATATGTAGATAACCTAGATTATTCTAGAAATTAAACTTTAGATTAGTCCAAATTCGTTGAGTTTCTTGTATTATTCTTTTGTCCAAGAAAAAAACTCGGTGAAGATATCGTAACAGGTATCTTTTTCCATTATTCAAGAGCTATATTGCTGATGCCGTTGGGGTCCGTGCAGGTAGGAATTGAATCAATAATTTATTATCCTTTTTACTGTTTTTACTGGATTTCTTATAAATTTTCGTTTGCTGTTTATTTCAATAACTTTTATGATCTTTTTTCTTGCTAATCTTCTTATTAACTTGACTTATTAATATTTCCATTGCTTTTTCTTCTTTTCTTGCAGAATTCAAGCATTATTTATGCTTATTATTGAATTTATGGAATCATTGCTGGCTGTGGTTTATTTGATTCTATGTTCTATTAGATATGATGATAAAATGGTAAATCTGTTAAAGTAGATTTATACTTATAACTGATATCTTTGAATCGATTCAGAAATGCAAGCCTGCAATTCTTGTAATCTTTGAGAAATCTTTCTGTTTAGAAATGCTGATCTTGTAGTGCAGCTTCTTTTAACGCTGAAATTTTCATAAAAGGATCATGGAAATTAGCAACTTCTGTTGGCTTCCAATTTTCAACTCTGCAATAACAAAATACAGTTTATTAAGAGAATAAGTAAATTATTAATGCAATAGCTTACCTTTTTATGACTTGTGGTGAGACTCTCGAGGGTATATTCGCTTCAATGGTTGCTTTGATTGCTTCAAATTTATGCTAATTATCAATAGCAATTTTTTGAGCATTTTCAGTGTTGATTTTTTGTTAAAGACTTTAAAGAGGAAGTAATTTTGTAGCAGATTCGAACTGCTGGTTGAGAATGTTCTCTCGTTCAATGCTTTCTAACTCGCAATTCCTTAGAGATTCACTGAATTAATCCAAAAATACCTTCCATAAAACAAACATCAAAATATTAGAAAAAAAGGATAGTTTTTGTTCTTCCGAAATATTATGAATATAAAATGAGATACTAATTGCTTTTTTTGTCATTTGCTTTACTTAAGCAGGCAATGCTAGGACTAAGAGTTTCACAGACACGACAGTTGCAGAAGATCTTCTAGTTGTTTAACTCAATACTTCTGCTTCACCGAAATATGAATCTTCTTTTAATACTGTTAAACTGATATTTTTGAGTAATTTACTCATCTATTTGAGTCTCTTTCCTTGACACAAATAATGCATAATTTCCTCATTTGACTCTGCATTATTATACCCTTTAACTTATTCATTAAGTTATTCGTCTTTTTCTTATTTTTCTTCATCAGTTTCATTCTCTTCAACTCTAAATACTCTAGATAATTCCACTTCACCTGATTTAACGAAATAAATGAATTCCGCAGGATCATCTTCAAAATACACAGGATTTCCTCTAAAATATTCCATTTCCACGAAGAGTTTCAAGACATTTTTCATTTTCTACTTGGAGTATCGTTTGAAACATGAAAATTACTAAAGAAATTTAATTTTCGTTTCCATTTCTTTCTCACGATGTTTCTGGACTAGATTGTTATAGATCTCTCCGGTTAGTTCAATCAAATAGCTGTTGCTTCGAGAAATGTATCCATGTGCGAGGAGATTTAGATTACCTTTGTCAAACTCACCGAAATTATCACCTTGGCTTAGGATATTTGTTGCTCTCATTTGAAGAAAGTGCTTTTTGCATTCGGAGAATAGTTCTTGGAGGATTCTGTTATTGTTGCTATTTTCAGCTGTTGGCTGTTGATTTCGAAGCCCTTCTTCAGTTTGATCTTTAATAGTGTCTTCATTGATATCCACTGAATGAGAGGAAGAATAGAAAATTGAAATTAAAAGAATGCCTTGAAAAATATGTTTAAAATGATATTATTTACTGCTTTGCATATTGAGTTTGAGGATTCGAGGCTATTATAGTTGCAGCTGCTATCTAGGTGATCTCGGAGAAGAAGAATTTGGGATTTTTCTTGGAGATGCAGGAGGTGAATTTAAGTTCTAAAACCTTGATAACTTCTGATTTTGCTTGTATGATCCCGATCCTGAGAAAGATGATTATTCATCTGCCGATTCAAGCAAATCATTAAGCTTCATAAGAATCTACTGTTGATCAGCTTCTATCACAAGTTTCTTTAATGTGTAAGTTCTTTTCATTGGAGGAGGTGAAAACTTTCGAGGAGATTAACTCATGCTGTTCATGTTATTTTTGCTTGTAAAACAATCTTTAGCGTTAGATGGATCAATAGAAATCTTCTTCCCTCTGTTGACTGTCGTCTCTCCGCCATTTCTTTCATTATTATTATTAGCTTGTTATGAAGGTATTCTCGTTTTAGGGGAGAATGATTCAGTATTAAACAGAATGTTAGTATTTACATTGTTACTACTATCATATTGTTATTGCTTTGTTTGCTAAATTGTGGCTGCCTTCTTTTGAAACTCAATCACTTGACCCTTTAGGATCACATAGAAATTACTGCTATTGAGAGTTTGGCTTTTCTTTTCTAGGCCTGCAATTTCAAGAAAAAAATACATGTAAAAATATCAATTATTGATCTGATTACTTGTTTTATTAATCTAAAAATGTTCTATGTTACTCTAAAAAAGGACAAGTTCATTCGGTTTGACTTCCTTGAGCTTCACTGACTTAACTAGCTCCCTGTAGATTTCTGTCGACATCTTTTTTTTCAGTTCTTAGAAGAACTGTACTTCTCCGAGAACCTTCTCGATGAACAATATGTCATTTTCAATTTTTATAGCTTTTTTCATGACATATTCGAGGACTTCAGCAGTTTATGGGTCTTTGAGATCAATAGCTTCACTTCTCAGCATGACATCACA
>Ga0302271_10004740_pt1 | contig 10719 bp, 6 predicted proteins | sample III_Bog_N1_1_FD_198767 | JGI IMG/M metagenome (GOLD analysis project Ga0302271, IMG submission 198767) | Peat permafrost microbial communities from Stordalen Mire near Abisko, Sweden - III_Bog_N1_1 | ecosystem: Environmental > Terrestrial > Soil > Wetlands > Peat | place: Sweden: Abisko... | reverse complement strand
AATTGTCTTATTGATTGGGAATAAATACTAAAAATGGAGGAACTATGAAAAGTTGATATTCATTGAAAACATTGAAAGAACTAAATTATTAATAAATTAAACAACAATATTATCACGCACACACAAGGAGCAAATTAAAAGGAGAGGAAATGAATGGCTCAATGTCATTATCATAGCAATAACTCTGTTTATTTCTTATTTTAACCTTTCTCTGAGTGCGATTGAATGAATTGGTAAAAATATGCTTTCTCAAATCATGATTTATTCGACAGTGGTTCCTGTGTTTAATTCCCAAGAATGCTACTTATCATTCAATACTGAACCACAAATGCTGTTAAATTACTTTTTCTTTGTGAATTACTCCAATTAAATTGTTAAAAAATAATAAATATATTATCCACCACACTTAGCAAATTAACTTCAGCATCCCCAGCCTCTCATAAGAGATCTCGTTAGGTTATGTATGCATAACCCAAGATGATACATAAAAAGCTCAAATTATTCTTCATCTAGTAGGATCTAACAGCGTACATTCATTTCAACCTGTAATTTGATATTATTGATGAATTTTTATGGTTAACTTAGGGAATAAAATAAGAGAAATGAAGAACAATCCTTACATTTATTGTATTTCAGACATCAATATGATGTATCCTTTCATTGATTCTTGATTTTACTAGTATTATGCAATTAAAAATAACTTTTTACTTATTGATTCTGCCTATAATCTTTGAAGAGAATGCTATTCACCTTACAGTTTTTCAATTAAAAAGAAAAGTAGAAAATAAATATCACCTCAAATGATGTATCTGTCTATGTCTTTTCTCCTTCTTAATTATAAATATCAGTTTCTTCTCCCATAAGAAATCTCTCCTCCACAATCCCCTGAATTATCAGGGAATATTTCTTATTTACTATCCAGTAGATCTAAATATATTTATCTCTCTCTTCTACGCTGGGAAACTCTGACGTTTGAATGCTCAATTGTGCGATTAGTAATATTTCAAGGTAAGTGAAAACAATCCAATTTCATTTACAGATTTTTAAGAAAAAGTTATTGTTTATGTATTTTCAAAGCTTTTAATTATCTACAAAGATCAGCCAGCGAGAGGACATCAGAATTCACTGGCTCCTTGGTTATTTAGAGATGCGTTATGGATTTGAAAAATACTTCTAATTAGATTGCGGCTATGTCATTATGTATTTGTATTTCTCGAAAAGTGAAATTAAGGCAATCAAAATCTCCCCCAGCCTAAACTAACGAACTTTCAAATATTTTCTATTCATTTTCTTTTACAAATCTAAATGTATAAGAAGCAACTCAGTTATGGCTGTTTATGCTTTCTTTTAGATGCATGTATGTGTCTTGAATCCAAGTTGCCTTAAAATGATGCGTAGTAAACACAAATAAATTAAGAGTTTTAGAGATAAAGGAAGATACAGAAATGTAAGGAAATCTCTTGGGATAGGGGAAAAAGGATAAGGAATCAAAGGTAAATCAATGTAAGCCAGGAAAGCAAGGAAGAAAGTTTCAGAAAAAAGAAAAATAAGATAAATAGGAAGGATCTGTTGTTTTTGGATGTATTTGAGACGTGGTTATATTTTAAGGAAGAAATAGCATATTGGATTAAGGGAGAGTGAAGATATTAAGAGTTACAGTGATGCAATTAGAGTGAAATATATACGCAAAATTATTGCTATACAAATGATAAAGAATAAAAGGATTAGAAAATCTTGTTAGATAAGGGGGATTCCAGGATCAAATGATCTAGCTCATTGGAAAGAAAGAGAAGGCTAGTGTAAAGAATAGAGGAGAATGAATGCTGTTTCAGCAAGATTGGGAGTGAGAGACTTGTTAATATTCAAAATTTAGTGATTTATTGATAGCTTTTATTCAATTAATCATCCTGCAGAATTCTTCAAAACTAATGAATCCATCTGAATCTGTGTCATATTCATGGAGAATATCTTCGAATTCTTTATCTGACAGTGTTTCCCCTAGTTGTTCAAGACAACTTCGAAGATCCTTGGCACATATGTGTCCGTTTTCATTTTATTTGAAGAAGTTAAAGAGATCTGTTGTGTTCTCTCCTTCTTCGATTTCTTCCATTTCTAGGGTGTTCTACATGTGCGTCATGAACTCCTAGATATTGATTTACCCGTCTTTGTCGAGATCAGCGACTTCCATCATTTTCTTGATTTTAACTGGATCGTTGTCCTTTCCTAGATCGCCGAGTACCACAGATAAGTCATTTTCATCAATGTATCCATCTTTGTTCTTGTCATAGAGCTCGAATGTTTCTATTAAGTCACGAGATGATAAGGGAGATAATGAAGAGAAACTCATTTTAAAAGGGAGGAGGGGTTGTTGGTTATTTGTTTTTGAAATTTGGATATCTTGAAATATTTAGAATTTGGGATTGTTTACAAATTGATAATTATTATTGATGAATTCAGGAGGGGAGAGAGGATATATATAAATTTAGAAGATGGAATTTGATTAGACAGGTTCGATAAGGTTAGATTAGATATTAGGTATTGGGGGAGGGTTTAGCTTGAAAAAGGGATTGGGTAGAACGTAAGGATAATAAAATTGCTTTGATTGTATCTTTCCCATTGAAATCAATAAGAAAAAACACTTTTTTGTTGGTAATAGTACAATAGCTTTAAGAAATCAATACAAGCTAGAATTCATTAATATGAAATTACGTAATTCCCAATAAGATTAGGAGTTTATTTGTCTCTCTGCATCCCTGCGGGTGCTTATTAGCTATGTGATATCCTGGATCTAGAAGTTTTTGAATATGTTAAGATGCTCCAAAAGTAGGCATAAGAAACCTCCTCCTTGTGAAGATTTCCTTTTGAAGATAAAGGAAACGATGAGTTTCTTGTGATTGTTGATTACTGTGCAGTGTTTTTATTTTTGTCTTCTAGGTAAAGTACTAATTCAAATTGGTATTTCAACAGTGTTTTCTTGAATAAATCGTAAGATTGTTGCTTGTTTGAGTGATTTTTGATCCCATTCAACATTTTAATCAAATCCAATGGCTATTTCATCAATGTTTTCTTGAATTTATGATAAGATTGTTGTTTGTTTCAATGAATCTTGATACCATTTAACATCTCATCAAATCCAATTATTTATCTATTTAGCTTCACAAATTTCATTATTATTTTTTTAGATCTATTGGAAAACTGATTTATGATTTTCAGAACTATCACAAAACTAGAAATAACCTGCAAAAAATTTGCTAATTATTTGCTTTTTTTATGATTTGCCTCACAATAATAAAGAATAAGCTGGGATTAGCAATGCTTTTCCTTTATGTGTGAAGTAGTCTTTCAAGCCAAGCCAAGCAAAACAAAAAGAACTTTAAATAATTTTGAAATTCCAATCAATCAATTTGCTTCTTCATCTGGCTAACTCAATCAAAAACACAACAGAAATATTAAAAATATCTCAAATATTAAAGTGGATTTTTGGGAGGGGGGCTAGTTTAAGAATTCAAATAACTTCAAGTAAAAGGGTGTCCAGCAACGCAAAGAAACACAAAGTGACACACAAATAGACACAACAAATAATGAGAGAATCTTAGAAATAGAAAGAGCAATAGATAGCAAGCATCTTATCAATAGGGAAGATGAAACGGATGTTAACTGAATGGGGGATCGACATTGATCATGACACCGATATACAAGAGACTTACACATAGCAAGCAGCTTTGCGAGATAGCAATTCTAATAAGATATCCGATTAACAGAAACCAATGAATTATTCGAATTCTAAGGCACCTACTGTTCTTGGGAATGCTAAGCAAGACATTCGCACATAACCTATTAGCACTAGATTCTTCGCTAATAAATCTAGGAATATGACAGCATAGCCCTAATCCAATCAACCAGATAATCTAATTAAATCATAGACAGATAGATCTGATAGTGAGAACAACCGAGAAAATAGATTCTCATCAGCAAGAATTCATGGATCGAACTCATCTGCTTAGCAGGAGAAACCGTCTCCAGGTACTTCTTGGTATCCTGGAGGTGTTAAAAATTCAATAGAAAGTACCAAACAAGGGGCAAGAGTCTCAGGAGGATAGCAATCCCATCAACGATAATCTTAATAATCCTCCCAAAAACCAGCTGATAAAAACCATGGAAATGCTACTCACTAAGGTAGCTACTCCCCTCCTGGGTTATTCGGAAGATCTGATGGGTTATTTAATTCTAAAACCCATCATGCTTCTAGATTTCAAGCACGAAATCACAGTGAAGAACTACGCTACAAAGACAGTGGCAAACAATCTTGCATGAGTCTCTTAGAAACAGCAAGAAAGCTATCCATTTAGAGGCAACTACAAAGAACACAGCCGAATCTATACAAAGCAAGCTTTAATAATATTAGCCAGACTAGTGAATTCAATATCTCTAGCAATGCTAATTCTACCTTCAAAAACACCTTCAAAACAACAAACCCTTAGTAATCATAATCATCAGCAACATCACCATCTAATTCTTCCTTCCCCTCTTCGATCATCTCATATTACCATAACATCCTTAATTCAATATCTTTCAAAAAGTAGCAAATATTCTATACATTCCTCAATCTAAAGTACAAAATCAATAATTTCCTGCATAATCTCCATGGCATTCATCTAATTCTAGCTGTTTTAGCTTTTCTACTGTTCTATTAGATATTCACACTCATCACTCAATAAGGTAACTTTAAATCATTCCAATCATGGTCATCTTTATCATCATATTCACAACCATCTCCCCTATCCTTCTGCGATTCCACAATGACAAAAGAAATGCTGGAACGAACGAACAATCCTGGGAAATGTCTGCCATGCCCACAAAATGCACTGTGTCTGAATGGGATTATCAAATGCAATCCTTCGTTTGTATTACTCGATAAGCGATGCATTCCGAACCCATAAATCGAGCCCAATTCTATTAAATATATTAGAACTGCTCAGAAAACACTCCGAGACATACAAGCACATTTCGTATGCTATGAAGAGACCTAGTAGTAACACCAACAACAACAGAGACATAAGTATGGCAGTAGTGGTGGTAGTATCTCCTTGAAATATCATACGTGGAATTAAATACAGGAGATTCTCTAGGAAATGCATAGTCGAGACTATTTATACTATGAAACGATAACAAAAGTGAAAGATTACTTATCATCCAAGAGTATTCGAGAGTAATTTGGATTGATGTATGATAACTCGGAATAGAAGTTTTACGTAGATTAGTTCGATCTCTCACAGTATTGCAAGTAACAAACACAGATAACTAATACTATTTTTGGATTTATGTGTTTAAAAAATAAGAGAATCTTTGTGTAATATTGATTCTTCCTTGTAGATTTAGGTTGTTCGTGCTTGAGAATCAATAGATAATCATTGCGACTGTATTGTTGATTATCTTGACGTATGTGATGTTCAGAGTACCATCGCTAAAACGATTCTTAAGTTAATATGAAGTATTCAGATCATCCACGAAAGCGATGAGATAAGATAAGTTATCTTAGTAGTAATAGTAATAGTAGTAATAACTGTAGCTAAAGTAGCTTTAAGATAGACAGATGCAAGGATAATAATACCCATAAGAAGAAATGTATCAACAGTAGCAGCAGTAATTAAGCTACGCACAATAATAATAAGAATAGTAACTACCTAATAATATTCCTACCCCTTAGCAGATGTAACTCTAATAAAGAAGAACTAGCAATTATTCTTCTGCTTCATCAAAGGATTCCTTCTTTGAGGAATCTGAGAAGCGATATTCGCAGGGTTTATTCAATCACATGAACTCCTATCTAACAACCAACACAAGATACGGTGTTACATGACAAGGAACCAATGAAGTTCATATAAATTAATATCTCGTTGCGTTATTTCGAAGTTAGCCATGTGTTGATGTCCCGCAATAATTGTTATTTTGTCTTTATGTTTTTAACTGTAGTGGATGTATTCATATGAGAGTAAAACATTTAATAAGTATTTATATCAATGTATTTGTCTTCTTCTTCTTTCTAACAAAAATCTTAGCTTAATTAACATATATAAATAAACAATACATATTTTGTTCAGAAGATATCTTCATACTCTGCCACTTCTTTTAAAAACTATTCAATCCTCTTCATAATCACTATTTTCATCTTCACTTTCACTATTATCATCTTCTATTTCTTCCTCACTCCCTGAATGTCTATCCTATTATTCATTTACACCAATCTCCCCTCCATCGAAGCGGAATTGCTGAATCGGTGGAAGTCCTTTACGTTGAGCATAACTACTACTACCAGCATTCGTTGTTGTACGTGATTCTACCTTAATCTTTGGTTTGGATATGAATTCTTTTGTCTCAGATTATAGCAATCCTATTGAGTTAGACCGATGCGTAGTAGTATTATTAGCATTATTGTTATTATTCTTATTAATATTGCTGATTTGATTATTAGGTCGAGGAGGTAAAGGCTAAGGAGCTTATTAGAGTCGCTTAGTAGTTTTAAGTAAAACAATATCATCATTGTTCATGTTGCTGCTATCACTCATGGCAGTTGTAATAGTGCTAGTAGGTTGATTTCTCGAGTAATCTCTAGGTTTGTTTTCTTATGTAGTTGCAGTATTGCTGCTTGTGAATTGCACTGACGAAGGCGTAACGATGTTCTTTGTTGAAGCTAATCCAGAGTAGTAGCTGCTGTTGTTGTTCTATTACTATTATTAGTTCTGATTATTATTCAGAGATGGACTGTTCTTATGAGAATAAGGAATGTAACTATTATTATTAGTATTAGTATTGTTATTGTTGTTATAATTTTATAAAGGAGCTACAGTACTACTACCTTTAGGTTCAATCTTCGCTCTGGAGATGCTTAAGAACTCAGTGCTCTTGTAGTTACTATTATTACTATACGACGATGAATGATGTTGTAGATGCTAAGGCTGTTACTATTACAGCTATGATTAACTATTACCTATTTTAATATTATTTTAGCCATTCGAAACCACCAGCAGCAGCTCTTTCGAATCAGAGTACTATTACTACAACTAATATTACTACTACTTTGCTCTATTATTCAATGGGAGTTATTTGGAGTTCAGGATGAATGATCTCAATGGAGGAGATGGAGCAGATACAGCAGAAGCAGATGGAAGGATAATCTATCCTGAGTATGCAGCTACTGATAACGCTGAAGGACGAGATTATTATGATTATGAAGAGTAGATTATCTATGAAGATTGAGGGCGAATATTACTTGAAGCATTAGTAGTCGTTGTTGTCATCGTTGCCATCCTCTGTATCGGATTGTTGGTATCATTCGCTCGAAATGAATGTATTCTCAATGTATCTCTGCTGTTATCTTGCATGCATCGCGTTGCTTCTTCTTTTGCTGCTTAGAGTTCGCGTTTTAGCGATTCTAACTTACTCGATAGGTCTGTCTTAGTCGTTTAGGTTGAGTTCATTGGTGTGGAGAGTTATGAGACTTAAGAGCTAGCTGCTTGTTGGCTGTTGTAGAATGCAAGAGTAGAGGATAAATCAGATATTGAGGAGGTGGATTATGAGGAAGCTGAAGGTTAAGGATAGAGGATTTTTGATTATTATTATTATTATTATTATTATTGTGCTTGCTGTTGATTGTATTGGCTATTTTGGTCTTATTACTACTGCTGCTGCTCTGTTGCATTCAACAGCATAATGAGATCTTAGCTGATCTCTTCAGATTAGCTGTTCTGTAATTAAGGCCTCACTAGATTCCTTGAAGATGATATCTATCGGATGTTCTTTAGAATATGATTCTTCCCACTTTATGGTCTTTACTACGATTAAGAAGACGATGACTACAAAGAATTGCTAGCACTAGAATTACTGTTATTGATTAAGGAAGTACTATTCGCATCTTCAGTGTTGTTGTTGGTAGGTTTGTTTATCCCAACATTGTTAGCTTGTATTGCTCCAGTGGAATTATGCTAACCTAATGTAATCCCTGAGACTGGTCGACGGATGAATGATTACTTTCGTATCTTAGGAGGCAATGAACTAGCTGATATCCCTACAGGCTGAGATTGAGATTGAGATTGAGGCTAAGTGCTCCCAGATGATGATGGAGTTTGAGGTAGGATTGTAGAACCTGCACCAGATGGCGTTGTAGGAATTGTATTAGGTGTTGTATTACCATTAGTCTCCTTGGTAATATTCTTAGTGCTAGTTTGCAATGGAAGCTATTCTTTCATCTACCCTGCCGCAATCACTGATGGCTATGAGATTTACCTCTCTGAGTTTCTCTTGGTCCCTGTGAATTCATCATGCACATCCTATGCTCCTTGGATGTATTTCTCATAGTTCAGCCGATCATCTCCAGGTGGTGGTAGCGATCGAAAATACCCATTCTAATGACGATGCTCATAGTTAGTTATTTTCTGCTATTAAGTGGTTCGCTCTTGAGTGCTCATCCGCACGTTTTGCTTGCCAAGCACAGGCTGCTTCTTTGCTTCCACGTAGCTAACACAATAAAAATAAATAAACAATTTAACACTCATCAGCACGCACATAAGTTGTTATCTCTCACTCCCCTTCCCTTTGAATTTTCTTGTTTTACAGGCTTTTGGTCTTGGACCTTGTGTCAACAAGTATGAGTGTGTCCAGAATCAAGCTGTGTTTAATATGATAATCCAGCGGTGTATCTGTCGTGAAGCTAGGTGTATGGTTGACTTCAATTAAGTACGCCTTCAAATCGCTGTCAAGCATAATGTCGAAACTACATAACATAACAGCGCCAAAAAGGAAATTAATCATAATCATCCAATTACTCTTATCTGACACTGTTCAACTCAAGAGAAGCTCAAAGAAGTAGAAAAAAAGAATAAACTACCCAAATACTTCGAAACACATGTCGGTATTCTCTTCCCTCAGCTAACAGCTCCGGTAGAGATGACTCAAATACGGCTACACGCTGCACATTGTTTTGTTGACAATCTACCGAATCTGCAAGAACACACCAGATGCATCACGACCAGTGTCTTCTAAATGCTGTTAAAACAGAAAATTCAATGTTCTCTGCATCTCCTTTATTTCTCATTATCTCCAACTTTACCTTCAAAATCGACGAGAACGATCGTTTATGTCCAGTGTTATCATGTGCTGCATCCTAATTGAATTAAAAATCTGGACTATGCTTGTTCACTGCATAGTTCGTGAGATGCATGCACATATTCTTCAAATTGCTCTTCGCTGGTTTACGGTATTTCGCTGTAGCAAATCTCGTTAATCCTTCACGATAGATGAACACCTTCAGTGGGCACACACTCTTTACAAGTACATAGACTCTGAAATCAAATTTCAATTCATCTATCAATAATGGGTTCTTAATGTACTCCTACACGACCATGTGCTAGTCGCTCTCTAGATAAAAATAGACAAAAAGAAAAAGGAAGTTTAGAAGAGACAGTGAAAGTGTACTTTTGAATCTCCTCCTACAAAACTATTTTTTACTTAATGTTTAAAACTTCTTAACAAGATAAATGCCTTTCCCTTGGCAGCTTGCTTCTGGTTTGACAATAAACACGGGTTTCTTCGTTTTGTGCTTCTCATGGAATGCTCTCAGATCTTCATATTAATACGGTAGCAGCCATGTTCGCGGACAAAAATCAAAATCCACTGGGAATTTCTATCGCATTTTCGTGAGATTCTTCCCGAGATAGTTCTTCTTCCCCAGATTGTACGATCCTGGGAAATGGTTGATTTTCTGGAATGGTAGCATTCTTCGGAGATCATCCTCACTGATGTAGAAATCCTGCCAGCGGATATTCCAATCACTGGAAGAAGACACGCGACTCCATCCGAAACTCTCACTGCAGATCTTCTTGATCACATCGTACTTTGTGCCTAATGAGAGAAAGAGAGAGAATAAGAATGCAAAGAAATACCCTGTTGTTCTACTTACTAGAGAGATCAACAGAAATTTTTTTGTTCTTTCGAGGTTTCCGCTTGAGACTGATAAGATCCTACAAAGTCATGATCAGACCCTCCTTATGGACATCAAAAATATCATCTTCTTCATCAGAAGACTCTTCCTCTTCAGCTTGGGTTATGCCCTGTTGTTTATCGAGCTGAGACTCTACTGTCTCTTGCTCCATGCTTCTCTTTATCTTCGTTCTTTCAACAGAAATAGCGAAAAAGTCTTCTATTTATTCTTTTTTGAGTTTCTTTTCAAAAAAATAATTAAAAAAGTTAGTTTCTTTAGGATAGCTCTTAGGGGGGGAGGAAGACATACTCTTTTAACTCTCACTCTCTCTTTGTATTATTACCTTCTGATTTCTTATTGTTCTGTGCTAGCCACATAGCCAGTAACATCATGTAAGAAAAGAAACAAAAGATTTAAAAATTGTGTGTATGTTTGTTTGCTAATGCAAATCTAAGGAAAATAAGGAGAAAAGATGAGATTTTGATTGGTTCTTTGATGAAGTTCTTGTTTTTTCTTTTGTAGTATTTTTATTTGTATTGTGTTAAAGCGGATACAACTCCCTCCATGCCTATTTGTTTAAAGAACATGGATAGAAAACACATCAAAGGAATTTTTAAAAAAATCAATTATTTACAACAAAACAATTAGAATGGGCAATAATACTAATAGTCTTTCGATATCACCCTAAAAGAAAAAGAGAGTTTAATTTGAAAATAGTTAGGGAGGTTTGCTTTCAAAACAGA
>Ga0302271_10004739_pt1 | contig 10720 bp, 10 predicted proteins | sample III_Bog_N1_1_FD_198767 | JGI IMG/M metagenome (GOLD analysis project Ga0302271, IMG submission 198767) | Peat permafrost microbial communities from Stordalen Mire near Abisko, Sweden - III_Bog_N1_1 | ecosystem: Environmental > Terrestrial > Soil > Wetlands > Peat | place: Sweden: Abisko... | reverse complement strand
TCGTTTCAGATCCTTTCAATCTTTTTAGTTTTCCATCTCCACTACCCACAAACAATACATCTCCACAAAGCGCTAAACTTAGCACTCCATTGTTACTCACTGGAATGGCAGCTTTGAACAGCATATTCGCAATACTGTAGATGCATACTTCCCCTGCAGTAGTACCTACATAAATATAAGAACCCGATGGATCTACGATTGCTTTTGTGTACGTTCTAATGAGCCCTGAACTCGGCAGCTAGCAATGCGCAGCTTTCAAGGAATACTGCATGGAAGCTACATTGAAATCGAGTGTGTTAATAATAAGCTAAGGACCTTATGCACTCACTAGAGTATAAGTATTATATTTGGAAGCAGATTATTTGGGAGCAGCCCATTGGATCAAAGAAATTGGTACTTCAATGACTTTATTATGCACAAGTGAAAAATCAGAGCAGTTCCAAATTGTAATTGTATTGTTGAGACTCGTCGCTGCGAGGAATTTATCGTCATGAGAGAAACTAAGATTAGTCACACCTTCTCGCATTCCTTTGAACACTTGGATTGCCTTTTTCTTGTTGTAATCCCAGAGAATCACCTGAGAGGGGGGAAAAAGTAAAAACAACATTACAAAATAAGTAACCAATGCAATGCGCTTTGCTTTTTCCAGAAATTCATTTATCACTTAAAACATTTTAAATTCATTAAACTCACAGGTGCTTCTTTAGTCTTGGTGTACTTTGATCCAATCTGACCAGATGCAATGAAATTTCCTGTGATCGAGGAACATAAAAATAGTATTAAGGTGCTTTTAGCAACTGTATTTCCATCATCAAGCTGTAACCATGCAGGTTATTTTACCTGCGAGAGACACAGCGAGAGCTGAGACTGGCATGTCGTGTCCTCTGAGGAACTACTGATCATGCTTCTCGTTGATGTTTTCGATTGCTACAAGTCCTCCAACAGCATAGATGATTTTGCTTGCATCTTGAGGATGAAAAAAGCACATATTCTAATTCCTTCCATTAAACCCTATGAGATGGTCTAATTCAAGTACATCTACTTATTGCTGTTGTTGCTAGCCTCCTTAAGTTCCACCCTATCTACTCATATGATTTCTGTTTGTGTTTGTTGATTTTGCAGATACCAAAAGAAAATATTACAATAACGAGATAATTTTTTCACAGATATGCAACCTCTTTTTGAATTTCTGAGTTCCCCAATATCAAAATCAATTAGATATTGTTATCATAAGTTTCACCATCATCTTCTTAATAATAATTGCTATTGTTTTTAATATTCACCTTTCATTCTTCTGTTGAATTTCTTGCTTTTTTACAGATCAAAAACAATAATAGAATTTTTCATAACATTATCGAGAAAATAACTTAAAAACAAACAAATTAGGTATTCTTTGAGAATTGGTTTATTTAACAATGCATTATTTTGTTTCGTGTACTATGACTCAAACTAAAAGTTATGATTTAAAGACATAGAACGAAAGAAAGAACAAAGAAATAGCTCAAGAAAGAAATATTACACTGGACTAATTATTTGAGCATGTTTTGTTTTTCGAGAAGAAGTTATTTCGATTCATTTTTGAAAGAATGGGAATTTGATTTGAAGGAAGAAAAGCTAATAAACTAGAAAAAATATTCACCATTCAAATAGCGACAAGCAATCTTTGTTAAGACTTTAATTAAATACACTAGCGAAGAAGATAATACCCAGATAATTAAAAAAGTTCAAAACAAACAATAATTACACCACACACCGATGTTTTCTAACAGCATATCTTAACCATATTAACCACAACAGCATCAGACTTAGCAAAAAGCACTCTAATAGCATAATTAGCTTAATTCAAAAGCACGTTACTCTCTTGGGTTGAATCTATAACCTCGAAGCACTTCTCGATAAAAACCATCAACATCTCCTATCCAAGGAAATGTTGGTCCCTCCTCATCAAAAGGGACTTCTTACTTGGCATAATAAAATTCTAATCCGTAGCATGCATCTCATTATTAATAAAGATAGTTTCACTAAAGTGCTTCGTTGCCTCTAGCTGCTGATACTTTATCCATAAATAACAAATCTTCTACTTACTCTTAAGTGAATAGTTTTGTGAATTGCAGCTCGAATCATGATAAAACGATTGCTAATTCACATTCTGGAACGTATATGAGTACTAATAGTGCTGCTAGCTAGAATAACTCAAACGAACAGTTTAGATTACTTTGTAGAAAACACAAGAAACCAATCTAGAAGATCTGTACCAAACTAGGCTGCGAGATGTAATCTGTGCTGTGTGCGGAATGCTACTTTGATAACTAGCAGCACATCGGTATGCACAAGGAACATATGTTTAACTTTGAGGACTTTATTGCGGTGTGTAAGTCATTTTCACTGAGGTTCAAGGATGATTTCACATTTGGGAATAAGCCATTGACGATGTTACTGACGAAACTGGAGAGATAAGTTATGAAATATTAGCTCCATGTGAAAAGAGAAGAAGAGAAAATTGATGGAGATTTTAATAGACTGATTAGGTAGTTCACAGGCGATATGGAGGATCTGAAGGAAAGGTTAAAAGGATAACTAAACATGCATTTAGATAAGGTCGAAAACATGGCTAAGAGTCTGAAACTGAAGGCATTTGATCTGCAATCTGAGAAGCAAAGTAATTTCGATACAGCCAATGATTTCGATGATTTCCTGAGAAATCTCAAGGAAATTGCAGCCTCGAAAGCACCAAGCTAAAACTATAACTTTAAGAAACTTTTTTAGAACATATCTCCATTGTTGGCAAGATACAAAGAGCAAATACAGAAGCTGATTATTGCGAAGACAAGCAATTCAAACAATCCAAATGTAGTCATTAACACAGAATAATCTGAAACGCTATCGTGCTTCACTGGAAATACTGGAGCCAGTTATCTCGCATTGAATTTAGCGAATTCGCCTCATCTAGTGCCGATTAAAGATCTGTTTTCTGATTTCAAAGTACTTTCTGCAAACAAACCGTATTACAAAAACAAAGGAGAAGGTTAGAAACTTTACGGAGACGCACTTGCTGATATCAAGCGGATATATCATGATTTTTCTGATAATTTAAGCCTTTTTCTTGAATCTCCTATGATTAAATTAGCAGTAGATGTCAATAAAGAAAAGATGTAGGCACTGACTATCCCTGAGAAACCTGAAATAAATGAGCTGCAATTCATTCAAAAAACAGATTACATAACTCTTAAAGATAAATAGACTCTGAAGCACATTGAGTTCATCAAGAGTGTAAGTTATTCTATTGATTTTATTTTAAAATATAAAAAAATAATAAAATCTTTTTTATTTCCACTCCAAAAGGTAAATACAACCCATTCCTTAGACATATTCTCTCTGGTGATTATAGACGACGATACATATGTTACAGGCTCAGCAGATAAAACAGTCAAAGTGTTCAGCATGAAAGATCATAAATTCCTTAAGGAAATTAAATTTTAATCAGACATAACTGCGTTGTCTACGCTAAAACGACCTGATGGATCAATTATGGTGCTTGTAGGACTTTATGGAGGGTTTGCAGTTCTGAATCAAGGCTTTGAGGTATTCAAAATGATGGAGGGAGAGCATGATGCAAGTGTGACTTGCGTTGTTGGATTGAAAGATCATGAAACTGTCATCACAGTTTCAAGTGACCCAAAGATCGTCGTCTGGAACGTATTCAATGGCGATATCTTCAATAGAAAGTACTTCGATCACAAAGACACTGTTTACTCTTTAGAACTGTTTCCGTGTGGTAAATTCTTGGCATCGGGAGGAAGGGATCGGTCAATCAAAGTCTGGAAACTGCGATATTACAATGAATAATACAGAAACGGAGCATTAGAAAAAATGATCCTGGACACAAATATCCGAGATGCGCATTCAGCAGACATTACATCCATTAAATCTTCGAAATTTTGCACGGGAATCTTGTTCTCAGGATCAGCGAATGGGGAGATAAAGATATGGGAACTTGAAGATTCCACTTGTCTTAAGACAATCAAAAACACCAGTGGATGGATATACAAATTTATCATTTTTGAGCGTCCTCAAAATCTTGAAACTGAGAAAATACTCGAGAAATTAGAGAATACTATCACCCATATAGCATATGTCTCACCGTTCAAATCCAAAAATACAAGTTTACCCAAAAAATCTTCATATTATTCTAACATTGCAGGATAAAAATAGGCGACTGTGAAGAAAACTAGCATGACTTCTCCTTCTCCACTGTCTATGATGGTTCACTCTCAAAACAAGCTAAAGAGTAAATATTATCTGGAGTAACTTAAAAAAGTGTAATTCTTAACAGCTTCCTTTGATGGAACATTGAAGTTATGGAATGCAACATCAGAAATACCCTTGGATTCGTAAAAATCGAAGAATTCTTTTGATTGTTTTCCTTTCGGTGCTGTAACTGCATTCTAAAAAGACGACGAAACAAGAATTCATATTTTCACAACAGGGAATAAGAACGATACATGTATCAATATCTGGAATGTTAATTGATGATGGTGTGAGTGAGAGTTTAGAGGTGTCTAGAAAAATGAGTAGACAGCTGTTGCTTAAATTAACAACGAAAAATAGAAAATAAAAATGAAATTTACATAAAAACCAAGGATCTTTTCTTACCAAGAAATTAATGTTAGTTTCTGTGAATTAGTCCTTGTAATGATTACAATATTACTCTGTTTTTACTAATTATTATGCATTCCATTCCTTTTTAACAGCTAATTTCAACATCTTCTTCATAATTTCTTGCAGTTCATATTTTGGATATTTAAAATATCTTCAATAATGTAGAGTGAGAGAGGAGGGAGGGGAAAAAGGAAATCTCTATTGGGTTTGAACAGCAATCAAAGAATAGTCAAAAAAAAGAAGAAAATACCTAATATTCTTTGAAATCTGATCATCACACAGATTTCTAATAGGAAATAATACAAACAAATCACTCATAATAGCTAGCTCATCTCAATGTTGGCCTCTCAATTCTAAAAGCTTAGAGACGATGACCTTCGTAAAATCAATGCTACTCTTCAGGCAGATTTTATCAATGCAATCAAAACATATCGCTTTCCATGCTGTTCAAAAGGAGGCAATCACGCTCGTGAACAGATTTCATATGCAATTCTCAAATCGGAATATAAATCTAACTCGATTCAGCTCATTCCAGCATGCAATGTCTGTTTAGCAGAAGAATAAAAAAATCAAGAAAACGCAAAACCTAACCAAATCTTTCACCTCAAATAGCTCCTCGTCGATAGCTTCTCTATCTCCATTGATTAATGTGACCCTAATTCCTTCGAAGAATGCATCAAGCCTACATTAGTTTTGTTAGAAGACAGTCTCAAGTAGCTGCTAGATTTAAAAGAACGCCTTGGAATGTACTGTGAATAACTCGCTGAGAAAATCATCACATTGGGTTCAAAAGCACAGATGTTTCCGCCAATTAGAGTTAGAGATTCTTTGAATAACATCAAGGAAAGTGCTAGGGCATAAAGTGAAGATGAAAAGAATTCCATAATTGCGAGTGAATTGTCGACACTTGCAGAGCTACTAAATTTTGAAGGCAAGGGGATTCCTGTGGTGAAAGGAGGGTCGATTGATGTGGGTTTATTCTATCTTTTAGCTGAAAAGGCAAAGAGCGACGCAAGTATTCTGAGCTAATGCTTAGATAAAAGTTGCTTTGTGCTTAATGACATCGATCATGCAGAGAATAACCCTGCTTATGCAGCTAAGCTAATAAGTAATTTTAAAGCGCTAAAATCTGCAGGATCGCTTAAAGAATCAGCGTATTAAGATTACAAGAGGAGAATGGCTCATGTTGGACTTTCAGAAGCTGATTTGTAGGTAGACAAAACGATTGATTTTTCAGTTATTTATCTCTATGAAAAACATAAATTATAAGGATTTACAGAACACAACAATAGCCATAACTAGTAGGGAATAGCAAGCAATCTCGAAGTTAAAGAGAAAAGAGAGAAGAAAATTACTAGAATAGAGAATTTACAGCAATAAGAATAGTTAAACAACTAACTGTAGTAACACTAAAAAGCAAACTAACAACATCGAAGTGAATAGAAACCACCCGAATAACCTTATGCTAATTTAAACATGCAACACAATTTCAACAGCAACAACAATTAGTTATTCCAAGATAGAAGCAATGTCAACCTGATTAGCAATAATCCTGTGTTATAACAATAGCAAGATAATCTCCTTTTGAAGAAAAGAGCACCGATCTTTTAGAGAAAAGAATCAAGCTCGCAAGGGCAAAAAAGAGATCAAGAATAGCAGCAATAAGATTAAGAATAGCAATTGTAGTAGCAAAAAGATTTTTTACCTGAAGCGTGAAGGAAATTTCTTTGTAATATTACTAAGAATTTTCCATAATAAATCCATACTTTTTCTTGTTTAGTTTACATTCACTCAGGCGATTTCAAAGTTAGTAAACATTAATTTTATCAATAATATCATGTTGTTGTTCTTCTTTTTCATATCATTTTCCTGAAATGTTTCCAAATATATTGTATTTCCTTTAGCAATATGTCTCTAATAGAGGCAACTACAGAAATGAAAATACCAAAGCAAACTAATGGAAACTATTTGAGAAACAATTAAGTAAATACTTTTATGAAGAATAGAGAATACAATTCGCTTGGTGAGAAATATTTTTTGAACAATTGTCAGAAGTAACAAAATAATTTATCGATCTACCCTCTTGTCTATGGTTTTGTGAGAAATATTTAGAGACACAATATTTTCGAAATGAGATTATTTAGTAAGATTTTTATGAAAATAAGTTTGAAATAATGTAATTCTTTGATAGCTCATTGCTGGCTGCTACTGGGGGGGGGGGACATGAATTTATGATTAAACAAATCAAATCAAAAAAAAGAGATAGAGAGAGTAAGAATAAATCATTTAGGATTTTTAGTGGCTTAGAGCTCTTTTGCGTCATTACTGTCCCTTGACACAAACTGTGCTGCTCGCGTGAATTCAAATACTTAGATTCACTCTCATTTTTTCTGTTTGCTGTCCGCTTTCTAGGAGAAACAATGACAGCCAGAAGAAATAATGAATTCTGTCTGGTGTTTTGGCTGATGTTTCTCAATCAATATCTTCTAAGATTCTCCTTTTCTCAAAATCTCACATCCTTCTCATCATCTTCTTTAACTTACGACTCTACAACCTTGAATCTGCTTTCGTACACACATTCATAAGGGCTCCTTGGGGTGTTAAGCTATAACAATTTGGTTTACATACAGAATCTAAATCATACTCTCTAAGAATAAGGACTGTCGCTAATAGTGGGGCTACTGTTTGCTCGAGTTGTGTATGTTAATCCTGGTAATTCAGCTAGGGAATATTTATTTGGATTTACATCTGAATCTACAATTGAGGGATATTCTATCCCGGTCATAGATTCCACTAATAACCATGGTGCGAATCTTTTCTTCAGAGACAAATACCTCTTCTCGATACGATACACTTCTAATCCAGTAAACAATAGCTTACATTTTTCACAACAAATCTTCATTGCTGTTTTGGAGTTAGAAATATATCTCACTTTCCCAGAAGAGCTAATTTGCTTAACTTATTTGTATCTACTTGCATTTGATTAGATTATTTCTTCTTCTAGCGCAAATTATTTAGGATTCAATGCCTTCTATGATTCCTCCTCTTCAACTTCTTCTTCTAACATCTTTTCGTTCTTCTTATGCACTGCATCTAATGGTTTGCTTTAAGCTACCAGTATCGATCTCAAAACGTATGTTACCTTCACAGTATATCAACCAGCTGCTACCATAGGAGTTAATTCTTGTAGCTTCCTCTCGAAAAGTAACTAATTCTTGCTTTTATTCACTTTGCTAAATACAATTTAATTTGGACACACCTTTCGTTCGCGTCTGATTGCGGCAACAAAATTAATTTATCTGTTGGCCAATCAAATCTCCCCTCTAGAGTCAATTTCAGCGAGTTTCACTGGTTGCAAATTAAAAACAGATTTTGAGAGGGGGGTATTTTACAGGCTGTAGATTTTTAGAAATATTTGGTTTGAGAAGTTTATCACCCAGTGGATTAATATAAAAAGATACATTTTTTATCGAACATCATTTAATTTAAAGATTAAACAGCCAATCTTGTACTTTAGAAACAATAGGAGGGAGGGGGGGATATTTCTTTATTAATTTCTCCTGACTTTTCTATTAACAAATCCAGTCGGTGATTCGTATCTCTTACTCAATGCTTAGTACATTTGTAATATATCAACCAACATCTGCTAAAGTATTACCTAAATCCCTTTGAATCCTTCACGAACTGTACTTCAAAATGCAATTGCCCGAACGACTTCTTTTAGTTATTACCTGAGCAGCTCAACTACCTCGACTTACACTTGGCTTAGTAGTTCTTCTGATTCAGTTGAATACATATTTGACTACCAAAATACTGGAGTTAATCTGCTCTTCATTGTCTAAGAAAGCACAGGGGTTTCTTTGTAAATTCGCAATGGCACCGATGACACATAACTGATCTTCAAAGGGTATTTAAACGGTCTAACAACATTGAATTCCATGAGAGTCCTTTATGAATCCTCTCAAGAGCTGTACCTCATCTCAACAATATCTTCTTAGACTGCTGGGATTAAAATATTCTGCATCGATTCCTCCTACTATTCCTCTACTTTCACTTGCACAAACACAAATATCCTGTAAGTTCAATATCTTTTCTTTGTCATCCCCCCTTTTTTCATAATGTGTTCCTTTCATATTTAAAATACTAGAAATTGCCTATTTGAATCTGAATCTAAATGCCTACAGTGTGCCTCCTCTTATTATCCCGATAGTTCTTCAGGGTAAACAAACAAATCCTTCTTTCTAAGAAATCAACTTTGTCATTTTATCTTTTTTCCCCAATGAAATAGTCTCTGCAAATAATGCAACTCGAAGTGTCTAGACGGATGCAGTTCGGAAACAGTTTGCAAAGACTGTCAAGGTTCCTTTAGAAATCCAGCGGATACTTGCATGTGCTTAGCACCAAGAATTGAACCTACGAGATTATTATCATCATCAACTCAAAATCAGATTTTAGCGTAATAATCTCTCTCCCATCGTCAACTAAGCTCCATTTACGATTGTGTCTGCCCTGCGAATTAAATCATTGATTCTAATCAAAACTGCTCAACATGTACAGCTGTTTTTGGGAATAGCTGCGAGACATGTAATTAATCATCCTGCACAGCTTGTCTCGCCAATGCCTATCTCCAAAGCAACGGAACATGTTTGATTTGCAGTTCTATTGATGCGCACTGTGATTCATGTGACTCATCAGGTTGTCTCAGTTGTGAAATTGGATTTTACTTGAGTTCTAGTAATGCATGCATTTCATGCTCACCTGATTTGATCGGCTGTAATTCATGCTCCTCTGCTGCCATTTGCACTGTCTGCAATTCAGGCTACTACCTCAATTCAAGCGGGTACAGCTTTATTCTTTCCCTTCCCTAAAATATTTACAATTTTACTCCTTTTTGTAACTTTAGAACATGCTCTATATGCTCTTCTGAGTGCGTTGGTGGTTGTCTTAGTGAATTAGTCTGCAATGACTGTGCAGCCCTCTCCATGGACAAAACTAACCAGTGCTCATGTACAGGAGGAAGGGTAAAAACTACTCCTTAATCATGCGAGTGTGATACTCTAAGCTATTGGGATTCAAGCGCATCAACATGCAAGCTATGCACGGGCACATTTTCCAGTCAATGTCTCACTTGCAATACCACAACCTGCACATAATGTGAGCCTCACTATTATGTCTCAAGTGTATTAAACGGAAAATGTGACATTTGCTCTAATATCTTCCCGAATTGCGTGAGCTGTCAATAAGATAAATGCATTTCTTGTACGGCGAACTTCTACGTTAACAATGCAGGGTAAGCACTCATTGTTTTCTTTGCACTTTTAAGAACAAGATACATAATAATTATTTTTATCTTTTTTCTTTCTTAAAAGATTCTGCAGTCCTTGCTCAAGCAACTGCGTAGATGGTTGCTCTAGTGCTTCAGTCTGCACGAGTTGCTCGGACTCTATGAGAGACCCAAGCAATACCTGCGCTTGTGCTGCAAATCGAGTAGAGAATCCTTCAACTTTTCTTTGTGAATGTCCTGTTGATTCATACGAAGCTTCCCCTGCTACTTTAAGCTGCCCGCTCTGCACGACTAAGTTTGGGACAGGTTGTTTATCGTGTACACTCAATCTCTGCAGTTAATGCTCAAGCTAATCATATTATTACTCTCCTGATGACATGAAATGTGGATTATGCTCAGCTGACTTCGGGGAAACCTGCTTAGACTGCAGTTCATCAGGTTGCAATACATGCAGTGGAGGAGCAACAGTGAATTCCTCGGGTATCTGCACATGTACACAAACTTAATTCTTTTACTCCGATCCTAGTACTTCTGTAGCGGTCTGCAAGGAATGCTCTGTTGCATATGCTCCCTCCTGCAAATCCTGTGACTCATCGACTTGCTTAGATTGCAGTGATTCCCATGCAATCTACAACTTCACTACGAAGGAGTGTCTCTGCTAAGATTCTTATTTTCTTAGCGCAGCATCCACAAGTGAAGACCTCCTGTGCTTATCTTGTGCAGATACTTTCAACTCCTAATGCAAATCATGCAGTGTTTCAGGATGTTCCAGCTGCT
>Ga0302271_10004738_pt1 | contig 10722 bp, 5 predicted proteins | sample III_Bog_N1_1_FD_198767 | JGI IMG/M metagenome (GOLD analysis project Ga0302271, IMG submission 198767) | Peat permafrost microbial communities from Stordalen Mire near Abisko, Sweden - III_Bog_N1_1 | ecosystem: Environmental > Terrestrial > Soil > Wetlands > Peat | place: Sweden: Abisko... | reverse complement strand
TTTATTATATTTCTCTGTTTAGCTCTTCTCTTTCATTTTTCTTGTATTGATAGTCTCTTTATTCATTAAAACGATCTTAAGGGCTTGAGAAATGGGAATGTTGATTTTCAAACTCAAAAGGGGCGGTAGCTTATTTCTAACAGTTCCTCTAAAAAAGCTTAAGAGAATCATCTTCAAGATACTAAGGTTGGCTATTCTGATTGAAAACCTCTTATTCTTTATTAAAAATGTTTTAGAGATTAAGATTAAAAAGCTATTATTTCTCCGAATCTATCAATTAAGAGTAGAGAGAGATGATTCTGTTATACTTCGCTGTAAGAATCTCGTTTTATCCTTAAACTAATTTACATAACCGAGAAAGCTCTGTATTTTCTTAAGCATAGGTCTATTTTTCTTTTTCAACTGCTTCTAGTCTTTTGTTTTATATCTCTAACCTTGTAATATATTCTTGTTTTTCTTAGTCACTTCTCTCTTTCACAAGCTACTCATATTACCTTCTCTACTCTTCTTCAGACCTTTCTTGATACTCAATGATTTGAATCAGTCTTTATAACTCTCCAGTCATCTATTCTCTTTTGCTTCTTTCAACAAGTAAATCATCTTCTTATTAAATTAATTTTTTTCTATAAGCCTGTTCCAAGAGTGTCACTTCTTGAAAATGTTCTCTTTGCATTTCTTTTATGTCTACGGGTATTTCATTAGCACCAAAGTTGGGAGCTTATTAGTGCCTTGAGCTATTTACATATTATTTGGTGATCTACTAATCTCTTTCTGGTTAAGCAAAATTTCCTTATTTATTTTCATTTTTACTAAAATCTACGCATTTTGGGCTTCTAATTTTTCCTGCTTCTCTAGTGACTTAATTACTATTAAGAGGGTTCAATCTTTAAGGATATGCAGAAATTGGATCATTATGGTTCTAAAGATAGCCTGTGTTTTTAGAAGATGGCTAAAACTTATTTAAAGGATTCATTACATCATTTCTTTATTCATAAGAGATAGGTTAGGCTTCTTAGTTATAATCTTCTGAATGCTCTTGTTGAGAAAAAGGGGGAGCTTAAATACTTTCATAATTAAGATTATTTTGCTCATTTCTACAACTCCTCTGATTTTGTATGCAATGATCCTCATTCAAACGATCTAATTCACTCAAATTGTTTTATGAACCTGCTGGATTTACTGTTAAAGCTTTGAGCTGTTCTTCTATCTAGAATATAAGCCTGTGCGTTTATTCAATTTTGGAGTGGTTGTCTTCCAGCGATTGAGAAAGATTTGAAATCTCTGTTGATTATTTTCTCATTTTTCTTATTTTCTTTTCTTCAAAGCAATTAAATTCACTGAATCAACTTGAAATATTGATTCAAAAATAAGGGTATTACCTTTTTCTTCTTCTTAAATAGTTTTTATTCCAAGGAAAGATATTGTTTTGATCATTGAATTTATTCAAAAGGGAAACAAATATTAAGGATTAACATTTAATGTTTTCTTATGCTTAAAAGATATGGGAAAATAATAAAAACAAATACTTTTAACAAAGACATTTAGTAATTAGTAGATATCCATCATAGTGTTATATTTTAAATTTGTAGAAAGGGCAATAGTTAAGTTAGACTCAGTATTCTCTTACAGAAGTAGTTACATTGTCTTCAATCTATTAATAAGAAATAAGTTATCAGAATAAAAATCTTAACTTACAAAAGAAAGATCTTTAATTAGAGTGTATTGAGTCAGCATTCTTCTTGTTGTTGAGTCTCCAGTTATTTATAGAGAACTATCTAAAAGAATGAAGCAATCAGGAACGAAATTCCAAGGAGATCCCAGTGCTGCCTTTGGTCTGTATATTTCTTCTGGCTTATTTTTAAAACTTAATTTTTCTTCTTGAGTTGTGATCACTAAGACAGTCAAATTATGGGCTGAGCAAAGATGTCTTAGAAGCTAACTGATTTGAATCGAAAAAGAAGTGTACTCATTGAAAACATTTCCACTTTTCATTATTGCGTCGAAATTGTCAATAATAAGCAAACTTGTGTTTTATTAGTTAAAATGCTTCTTTTCACTTAGCTGACTTGCTAGCAAACATATTAACATGTACAGGTGCTTAGGGTCTTAAGCTAGAGAATGATAAAATCTATTTTCAAACTCCTTCTTTCGCTCTTTCAATCCGTTCTGAAAAACAATATTTATTGTCTCTATTTATGTGCAATTGTTTAACTTACTTGAGCAAGAAATTTTTTAAGATTGAATTGGCCAATGATGTCAATAAACCATCCGCCTTTTCCAGTATTTGCAAATGTTTAAGCTAATAATTTCTATGACAGTGTCGACTTTCCGCTACAAGACATTCCACTCAATTCATAAATCTTCCCACATTTTAGTCCACTTTCAAGCAGAGAATCTAGCCTAAATAAATATTTTTTATTATCGCTTTTGAGGAATGATATTTTCATACGTTTCTTCTCCGAAAGGTAAAACAGGATTACTTGCTTATCTATTAAACAAATCTCTTCCAGATTTCATTTGACATCCATTTACTTGAGCTATCTTATGAGAGAGATCTTGTATTTGCTTCAACAAATAAATCAACAAAGAGAAATCAAAGACTAATAAATACCTTTTGGTTGATTCTGTTTATGCTGAGAATCTAGCTAATGCTTTCTTCGCTGTTTAAGCAGTATGTCTAGACTAAGATAAAATCAATAAAAAATTATTTTTTTAAGAAATGCATACGAGAGGAGCACGACAGCTGATCAAGAAAAGGCTGAGTTGCTAAAATCTGATCTTTAGTCTGTATCATTGGTGTTTTTGTTTTTGATTTTTACAAAATTTGATTGGATCAGTTGACAAAAGAAATATTTAATAAGATTTTTGAAGCCAACGCAATTAATTACAACCCAATTGGCGCCTCTTCCTTTCAACTTTATCTATCAGATTATTGATTTTCAAATCAATCCTTAATTAGACTTCCAACCATGAAACGAAAACTTACAAGCCCAACAGAGTTTAAAGTCAGTGCAAATGATTACAAGTTAAGGGTGCTAATGCAATATCCATAAGAAGCCATAAAGGCAAGAGGAGAAAAACTCAAAGGAGCTGTTATTAACCCTGAAGGCACATGCCCAGAGCCCTCTTCCCAAACTCCAATTGAGTAGATGTTCCCAAGATCTTAAAAAATGATCATAAACAGCTCTGAGAAAAAAAATACCCTTAAGCAATTTCCAATGAAGAACCATTTTCTTGCTACCCCTTCATTCAAGAGAAGCGACTTAGCTGTTAGCTAAAATGTCAACATTGGAAATGCTTTTTACACGCCAAGGGGAGATTGGAACAAGAGCACCAAACATCAAGAGGAATTTTAGGGGAGCTAAAAAGCCTTGCCTTCAGCTAACTACTTTTCTTCAGAGGTAATTTATCTTGGGAAGATAATAATAAATTAATAGTTTCTCTTGATGAATAAAGTGGCAGCGAAAGATTATCTGTTCGGTTTTCGATGTTGTCGAGGAAGCTATCGATACCTAGCTGTTCTCGGAGACAATGATGAGTGTCCTGAAACAAAGAGAAATTGATGTGGAACTTGCTAAGGAATACAAGCGGTTTAAGCGCCGTTAGCATACTGAAGTGGTCCAGTAACTACAAGTAATTAAAAAAATCTAAAGAATTCAGATTTTTACATCAAAAATGTTAGCAAAAAATGAAGATATTGGAATCCTTTAAAAATATTCTTAAAAATGAACACACCTTATCAGTGTTTAATTATTCTTCCAGGAAGCTGCCAAGGAGTTGAAAGAAGGCGATAGTCAAATAGTCTTAGAGATGTAATACAATCTGTGCGATGTGTGGGCTATTTGGAAGGCGTATGCAAGGAAAAACTAAATAATATCAGAAACTTCAGAGCTACAAGATGAGCGTAAAAAGACTCTTTAAACCAAAATCCATTTAATTATGCATAAATTTATTTTGTACTCATTTCTTAGTCGAAAACAATGAGTTCGTGTGTTTTCTCAGAGACATCGGCGTGAAGAGTGTCTATGACTCAAACAATTTCTTCAAGGAAATGGCCACAACAACAAGCACCCCATAGAGTAATCTACCGAAAACAGTTCTCAAAATGGAACTGTTCATCAATAATTTTGAGAAATTCACATATAGAAATCATAAAGTACTCTATCTCCACAGTTCGAACGCTGTAGCAATGAGGAATCTCACTCTGCAAATGTATCTTCAGTAGTGGAAAGTAAGATTCCTTATCAAGGAAATCTCCGAGTAATTCATTATGGGTCTTTGTTTTTGGTTTTGCAATAGGATAGGAAATAATCCATGAAGGAGAAGATGAAGCACAAGAGAAAACAAGAAGAAACTTACTTTAAGTTCCTTAAAGATTTGCAAAAAAGCGAAGAGGATGAGATTATCTTCTAGTTAGAGGAGCAATTAGCAATCAGGCAGGAGATCCTCAAGCAAGGTGTGCTGAAAAAGAAACAGCATCCGTATGTAGATGCTGTGAGTATGATCGAGAAACAACTCAGCAAAGCTCAAAATGACATATCCACAGTCTATCGTAAAACAAACAAAATAACAAAAATACCCAAAAGTATTCTCCTTTGTATTCGGCACCTTAATCGATATTAACTATCCCTTAGGCTGCGTGGTGAGCAAACTACGAAGCGAGCAAGAAGGTCGAGATAACGAGTATCGCAAAAAGAAGACACTCTGCGCACTGATCATCGATCAGCCAGCTATCTCCCAAGTCCATTAGTTTCTGACCATGTGTTCCTCCCGAATAGAATAGCTTGACGCAAGTATCGCTGTGCTGAATGAATTTGGACAAAGTATTCTGCAAGAAAAAAAGGAATTCCAAGAAACCTACGTGAGTCTTCGTGAAGTCGGGGAATGTGTGTTTGAACGCAATCTCAATAAAGAATAAGTCTGCATCATACAGAGATTGATCACGTAGATGAAACGAATCTACAAGCAAACTTACGTCTGCGTTGGAGAGTTAGCTCCAACACAGAAAATATCCATGAGTATATTCGAGAATTCGTTAACGAACTGCATCAGAAAGCTCTCAACCCAAGCATCATTCATCTAGGATATGCTCAAGAGAATCAATCACGAGGTTATCATTCAAGCTAACAAAGTCGGACATAACCAAAAGCATAGTGCAGGATTGAATGCGTTATTTGATTATTTGCTGAAGACGTTGTGCTCACTGGATGCAAGTGCGCAGAGATAAGACGATGAACTTCAGTTACTGACTCATTTGCTGCAGACTCAAGTTGCGGAGGATGCAAATGCAGTTGTAACATCTACGGAGTTGGATGTTGATAGAAAATACAAGAATAGACTGGAATACATTGTGTATTAGATATTCGCAGCTGCAGGCGATTAATTGCCTGATTCACTGAGAACTCTCATAGGAACAAGGTCAAAGCAGCATTAGGAGTTCATGAGAGTTCTAGCTGAGACTAACACACTCACGTATAGTCCTTATTACAATGAAAATAATAACAATAATAAGATAGATTACAACTATAACAGCAGTAATTACTCCAAAAGTAAAGGAAATAGTAATATCCCTCATGAAATAGCAAATATTTAAGATAATTTTCAAGATACTTACTAATAAGGAGAAGCTAATCGTAAAGAAAGGAACATATTCGAGGGGGATCTCATCGAATTAGACTAAAGTGTAATCGATAGTCACGAGTTCTTCAACGATATCCCGAGAAGTTAAGAAATCAACAACAACAATGCCAATCCATCGATTGACAAAGCAAACAGAATATTCGCAGCAACTGCGGACTCGAGAAAGCAATCGATTCTTTCTTTTGAGGAGGATCATCTTTCGTAGTAGGATCCAGAGATTCTCGCAAAGAGGATCAAAGCCTAATCTACTCATCAAATATCTAACTAAACCAAACCTATCAGCAATACAAGCAACAGTTTCAAACCCAGACCGATGACAAACACTTCGTCAACATCAATTAAATAGCTTAAACAAGCAGCTATTTTCGATGCTTACAAGGTTCAATTGCAAGAGGAATACTATTCCTCCTCTGCAAGACAAAAAGACCCAAGGAATAGCGCCAGGGACTATGATGTGCCATTAAGTGCTCGATTGCATGACAGAAAGCATCTCACTGGTGGTGCTGACAGGAATTAAATCCCCTTGAGCAAAAGCTAGCTGCAATTCAGTAAGATTCACTAGAATTTGAGAGACAGCTAAGTTTCGGCAAAAAAAGGAGCATAAACGGATAGGGGAAATTCAGCGAATAATGATAGAAACAATAAGAGAATGTATGCTCCTGATATTGATAAGAAAGTAGAGCTATTCAAAGAATAAGTTTTACTAGAGGAGGCTAAGAAGAGAGTGTAAAGTTAGTCGCAGCACACAAGGAGATGAAGAAGCTAATCAACTTTACTATTAGAGTTGCATATTTGGTTTTATTTTTTCGCTAATAGAAGAATAAGCTATTATTCACAACAAAAATGAAGCTAAGAGAGTTAATTTAATAATACATGTAATTTTGTGTATTGGTCTTTCTTCTTTTCTTGAGCAATACCTGTGGGGTAATCATGTATTAATTAAAGATGTAAGCATTTTTAGGAAAGTTTAAAAGAAAACGAATTAGATTTCGAACTTCTCTCTCTCTCGCTGCTGTTTGAATATTCAAAAATATCAAACCAAATCAACACCAACACACACACAAACACAAATACGCACAATACTTCAGTGCTGTCAAAAGATAAAATAACTAAGTACCAGCTCTTAACCATCTCTTCAACCACTTGCAAGACCCACTCCTGAGAGTTAATCTCCTCCTATGAGAAATAGACTCGACCCTGCTTCTGCAGCTGCTGCTACTACTGGTCGTCGTTTGGAACGATCATATGTAGCTCCTAAGAAGATAAAATCAGCCTATGATATTGTAGCTTAAAGCTACGGAGAAAGACAACCAAAACAATCCAAAGCTACTGTGCTAAATAGTCTCCTTCCAGATAGCATTTCACTAGCAAAGCACCATACCTAGAACATTTCCAGCATTAGCAACATCTAATAATATGGATATCGTCTTCCTCTACATGACAATGAGTTTAGCAAGAACACAGATGAGAGCCATCTGTACTCCACTGCTGATGGTTCTAACAATACTCATATGATGAGCATACATACAGGGAATAGTCATAAGGATGGCTGCTGGAATGCGTAATAATTGGATGATAAGGAGAATCAAAATTGGATGAGTAATCAGATTGATCAAGAACAAAAGGGAATCAGGCAAGATGATAGCAGTAGTAATTTGAAGAAAACTAACAAGATGTTCAAGAGTATCGAAGGATTGAGTAGTAGTAATTGGAATCAGTAGCAAAGCGAATTGCAAATGCATGAGGGAACTAGCAAAGGTAGTAATGTTGCTGTAGAGGCTTCAACTAAGAGCAGCAGGGCAAGCACATTCAGATCAATCTAATAATTATAAAACTAATACTAATTAGGATTGTAAAGCAGACAGGAGTTTATTGAACAGGAAGCAGCAATAGCAGCAGAAACTAGCAATAACAACTAATATATTAGCTAAAATGAAGTAGTCTGTCAATAAAGGGGATATCCAATTAAGAAGAATGACTACCTTATTATGGAAGAGCAAAGGAATAATAATAACAACCTTTTCATGAGCAGCACTTCTGGCATGCCGTCTAAACCTCACAATAATACTGAACAGCACAGTTTCCAGCGTGATCGTCGTCATTCTTTCGAAGCTTAACCTAGAATTGAACGATCAAAGACAGGAGATACAAAGGGCTCTTCATCGTTAAGATAGCTAAGTGAACAAGTATCTCAACGGCTATCTCAGTCCTTGCACTAAAATGCAGCTTTGTTTGTTAAATCATCAGCAGGGGTACCTAGGGAAGTAGTAGTAAATTCTTTCAATGGTATGTAAAGAAGCTAAAGAAATTATCAAAATCGAAGTAACACTATTAGCAGCAGCTTTCGGCAATCATCTGGGTTGAGTTATCAGTAGAACGAAAGTATAACAGCAGATTCTCAGCGCAATTAAGGAGTTTTAAACAGAAGTAGTAACTAAGTTAATAGTAAAAGTACCAGTAGGATTTAGTAGTAACAGCAAGAACAGCATAGCATCAACAAGAAGAAATAATAAGTTTAATAATAGTAGTAAATATTCGAAAGGAAGAATTAAATCAGTAGTAATAGCAATGATGCCGACAAAGAGAACATTCAAAGATTAAGAGAAACTGTACATTCTCTACAGATACGGGATGCCTCTCATCGACTAGAAGCATCCAAACTCAAGAAAACTATTGCAGGACTGCGATAGGATCTAGAACTCTCCAAGGGAGAAACTGCAACTGCCCGAGCACAAGCTGATACTGTAAGCTCATTTTGTTTTACTTTCTTAATTATAAGCTGTCTAACTCTTGATTCATTTGTTGTAGGATGCAGAGTACATTCGATAGTTGGATGGCTAGCTGAGTGTTTACGTGGAGAAGCTAGAAACATTGCAGAAGGCGTTAGGTATGCCAATGAGTTTACATTTAAAAGGAAGGAGGGGGGGAGAGAGAGAGAGTGATCATTGATAATAGTAAAAATAGCAGTTTAGGGAGATGGAATGTTGTAAAAAGTAATGTCTGAATGCTTGGATGAACAGATAGGTAGATTCGTGAGAGCAGTGAAGAGACTAGAGCATTGATGAGTGAGAATGAAGAACTAAGGAAGTAAATTGATGATTTAGAACGAATCAGAGAATAAAGTTAGAGAAGATAGCAACAACAGCCAGCAGAAGAATAATCAGGATATGGGTAAGGACAAGGACAAGGGATAATGGCATTGACAAACGATGAAGATGAAGTTGATGGGGATAGTAGTAGAAATAGCAACTATGAACATCAAGATGATGATGGTGCTGATGAAGATGATGACTACGATGACAATGGCGAGGACTGTGATTGTGAAGAATGCAATAATAATAATAATAATAATAATAATAATAATAATAATAATAATAATAATAATAATAATAATAATAATAATAATAATAATAATAAAAATCACAGTAATATTAATGAGACGTACTCTGAACTGCAATAATAACAGTACGCTGCTATTCTTCCTCCACCTCTTTCTTCTTATTAGCTGAAGGATCCCAATGATTGCAGTTATTTACCATTCTCCCACGAAATTATCACTGAGCAAGCCGAAGAAGATGAGCAATCATCGAGGGTGAACATACACAGCAGCAGTCACTTATCACAAGCACAATCAACAGCGAAAATGATTAACATAAATCTCTAAGCTCTATGGAATAATAGTTCAAGAGCTGCAAACAATAACAATATCAGTTCAGGATATTCAGGGGATCTCAATAGTAATCATAATAATCATAATAATCTTGGAGATGTCTCTTCTGTTTTATTGTCAAGCAGCATGCTAGCTAATTCCAAGAAAGGAAGCTAGACTCAAACAGGCAGGAGTATTTCTCAGCAGCAGCTGTTCACGCAATAACAATAGTAACAACGAATCAAATAGTCCAAATCAGCTGCAGGGCAATAGAAACACCCTCGAAATGGTAGTAACAATAACTTAGAGAATCACAGGAATCTAAGCATCACCAGCCCCTGTGACAACAGCAATAGTAATAATAGCATTTACGGTGTTAATTCGTCCAAATGCAATTCTCTTCCTGATTACCCTAGCCATCTCTCCAACAAAGCTACTCCTGCTTCTTAGATGATAGTATCAGATTGTGGGGAGTATCCTTAGAATGAGGAATCAATACAATAACTTTAAGAAAGGGAGGATAACAGTATTAGATTGGGAAGTTCACAGGTAGTTTACAATTAAATTAACAATAATAACTGTAAAACTCGCCATCAGGTTGATCGCTACTAAGAACACCAAAGTGAGGAAGGAATTGATGAGAATAATAGTCAATATGATAATGAAAATAATGGCGAAGATGCATAGGATTCTATGAGAGATTTAGTGGAGTTTCAGGTGAATTACTAAGAATTCTTAAATCAAGCTGACACAACGAAGAATGATCAATAAGTGTTTTAGAATCAGCAGAATAACAAGAACAGCAGCTATGATTACTGGAAACGATTAGAATAGCAGTAACCTTAAGAAGAAATGAATGAATAGTAATAATAGCTTAGATCACAGGAGAATATAAGTTATCTTGAATCCAAATAATTTAGTACCTGGAAGGGCTCCAGTGTTAGCAGAACGAGCAATAATAATCATAATAATAGTCATAATTCAAGTTGCTCTTGGGAAAACAACAATAATAATAACACGATAATTGATCCGAATGAATTCATTGAGGATAATTTACTGCACAACAACTCTAGCGCTGATGTCAATTGCACGGAATGAACACACTAATTTGTTAATACTGTGTGTATTGTTTTGTGCTTGTTAAAATTAAAAAAAATTAAAAAATATTGTGAAAAAAATGACCAATCCATCAGAGAGATAGACTGAAGAAGGGAGGGTATTTGTTTCGAGTGAAATGATCTCAAGATAATTCAACAGCAATAACATTAAATTGTCTAACATTTATCCGATTGAGATACTTCTGACTGCGAACATGTTTCTTTCTTGTATCGTTTGCTGAACTTGAATCGGGGTTGGGGTTGGGGTTGGGGTTGGGGTTGGGGTTGGGGTTGGGGGTGGGGTTGGGGTTGGGGTTGGGGTTGGGGTTGGGGTTG
>Ga0302271_10004735_pt1 | contig 10725 bp, 10 predicted proteins | sample III_Bog_N1_1_FD_198767 | JGI IMG/M metagenome (GOLD analysis project Ga0302271, IMG submission 198767) | Peat permafrost microbial communities from Stordalen Mire near Abisko, Sweden - III_Bog_N1_1 | ecosystem: Environmental > Terrestrial > Soil > Wetlands > Peat | place: Sweden: Abisko... | reverse complement strand
TGCAGTTATTGGCGGAACTTACTTCTCATGAAATCACATGCCGCATTTGCGAAAAGGTAAGAGATGTGCTTAAAGCCGAAGAGTTTTATTGTGAAATTTCTGATTTTCGAGCACTTGAATTATTGATGTTTACATATGGCAAACCATTAAATTCTGCAAATAACGAATTGGTTCAAGGATGAACCAAAGACTGAAATCTTAAAATTAGAAATTTTGGAATAAATCTATTATGACTATTTTTTATTCTTCCACAATTGATTTGGCTCCTGTTCTTTCCGAAGAGGAATCGTTGCATTGCGCTAAGGTGCTGCGCCTTGGGGTGGGCGAGGAGGTGCTGATTGTGGACGGGAAAGGCGGACAATACCGTGCCCGAATTGTGACTCCGCATCCGAAACACACCATAGTTGAAATAATTGAAAAACAGCAACTTGAGACAGGGAGAAGCGGTAGAATCCATATTGCCATTGCGCCTACCAAAAATATGGATAGGCTGGAATGGTTTGCCGAAAAGGTGACCGAAATTGGGATTGACGAAATTACCCCGATTTTCTGCCGATATTCCGAGCGTAAAGTGGTGAATCAGGAGCGGTTGGAGAAAATTCTTGTTTCGGCCTTGAAGCAATCGCAAAAGGCACATCTGCCTAAGTTAAACCCTGCCTGTCAGGTGCAACAACTTATTCAGCAAGCCGAAGATTCACAACGACTTATAGCCCATTGTTATGAAGGCGAAAAGCAATTGTTGCAACATCTATATGATAAAAACAGATCGGCGTTGGTGATGATTGGGCCCGAAGGCGATTTCAGTATGGAAGAGGTGGAACTGGCTTTGCAAAGAGGTTTTCAGCCGGTGTCGCTGGGCAATAGTCGCCTGCGAACAGAGACTGCAGGCGTGGTGGCTTGTCACACGATGAATTTAGTAGCAACACTCAGAAACCAATCAGAACCACAACCCCGCCAATAGCACAAATAAAAAGCCGTTAAAGAAACCGACCAGAGTTTGTTCCGGAGTGTGCGCATTAAGAATAACCCGCGATGACCCTACAGCCGCGGTAGCAAAGAGAACTCCAATTACCAACCCATAAGGATTAAGAATATAGTGGAATGAAACCACAAGGATTCCTGCCAAAAGCCCTCCCATGGCCGAAAGGTGTGCACTCATTTTCCATCGCAGATTTACCAGCATCAACGATAAGATAGCTCCCGCAGCTCCTAATATCATCATCACAAACCAAAACGGCATATTGACACGCCATACATAATAAGCACAAATAAGATAAGAAGCTATCGAATAGATATATGGACGAGTGCGCTCTTGCCTTTTATCCATATTGAGCGACGTCACCTTCCCCAGTTTCATGAAAAGGAAAATGATGAGTGCCGGAATAATAGCAGTGCAGCAAAAAATAGTAGTAGCCACTACAAACTTTGGCAATATAGGAACTAAGTGGAACCGTGTGGTGGTGTACAAAAGCAGTATTCCGTAAGTGGGGATAAACAACGGATGAAACAGTATCGATATTATTTTGGCAATCAGTCGCATAGTACAATAATTAGAGTGTTTCGAAACGATATCCTTCGTGTTGCAAATATTCAATGGATGCGGGCAAGGCGGCCAACACGTTTTTCTTCGATTTTTCTGAGTCGTGAAACACAATGATAGACCCGTTGCGGGCATATTTTATCACATTATCCACAATTCTTTCGGGCGAGAGCGATTGGTTATAATCGCGTGTGATTAAATCCCACATTACAATTTGATAGTTCTTGTTCAGTTCTTTGTATAGTTTTGGCGTGAGCTGTCCATGAGGCGGTCGCATCAGAACAGAGGGAATAAATTGAGATGCTTTTTGCACATTTCTCAAATATTCATTTGCACCCATTGAAAAACCGCGTACATGGTTGAAACTATGGTTGCCTAAGCGATGTCCCTGTTTGATTATCTCTTGAAACAGTTCCGGGTATTTCTCCACATTATCGCCCACACAGAAAAAGGTTGCTTTGATGCCATATTGTTTTAAAATTAACAACACCGCCGGTGTGGTTTCTGGTACAGGACCATCGTCGAAAGAGAGATAGACCGTTTTTTCTGTTCTCTCTACTCGCCACAAAGCCTTTGGAAAAAGCAGCCGCATCAAGCCGAATGGTCGTTCTATCCACATGATTTTCAGTAAAATAAATAGGGGGAATAAACAGCCATCGCGTTCCTTGTTCGTCTTTGTTCAACAAAAGGTACTCTTTAAGCTGTTTTTGTGGAACAAAGATACTATTAATTTGTAATTTAACAATACTTCGAAGCGATAGCTATTCGAACAAAAAACAAAGCTATTGGCTATCTTTAACCTCTTGGACGAAGTGCAATGATACAAGCTGCAAAAAGAATTTTTGCTATATTTGTAGCTCAAATCAGTTAATTGTGATAATATTAATAAATAGCTACTTATATCTATGAGCGACGATAAAAAAATTATTTTTTCGATGGTGGGTCTGAGCAAATCGTTTGGTCCCCAAAAACAGGTATTGAAAAATATCTATCTTTCATTTTTCTATGGTGCCAAAATCGGTATTATCGGACTCAATGGGTCGGGTAAATCTACTTTGTTGAAAATCATTGCCGGAGTCGAAAACTCCTTCGATGGGCAGGTGGTATTTTCTCCCGGTTACTCGGTGGGGTATCTGGAACAGGAACCGCATCTAGACGACAATAAAACGGTGAAAGAGATAGTGCAGGAGGGCGTGCAGGAGGTGATGGATTTATTGAAAGAGTTTGAAGACATCAATGAGAAATTTGCCGATCCTGATGCCGATTTTGATGCATTGATTGCCCGTCAGGGTGAATTGCAGGAAAAACTCGACCACTTAGATGCCTGGAATATTGACAATAAACTTGAGCGTGCAATGGATGCCTTGCGCTGTCCGCCCGAAGATGCTTCTGTGCGTACGCTTTCGGGTGGCGAACGCCGTCGGGTGGCGCTTTGCCGGTTGTTGCTGCAACAACCTGATATTCTTTTGCTTGATGAACCTACCAACCATCTGGATGCCGAGTCGATTGAGTGGCTCGAACAGCACCTGCAACAATATGCCGGTACGGTTATTGCCATCACCCACGACCGTTATTTCTTAGACAATGTGGCCGGATGGATTCTCGAACTCGACCGTGGCGAAGGCATTCCATGGAAAGGCAACTACTCGTCGTGGCTCGAACAGAAGACCGACCGCATGGCGCAGGAAGAAAAGCAGGTGAGCAAGCGACGCAAAACACTGGAGCATGAGTTGGAGTGGGTGCGGATGGCCCCCAAAGCCCGTCATGCAAAGAGCAAAGCCCGTTTGGGTGCTTACGACAGATTGCTGAACGAAGACCAGAAAGTGCGCGAAGATAAACTCGAAATGTATATTCCCAACGGTCCTCGTCTGGGTAATAAAGTGATAGAAGTCAATGATGTAGCCAAAGCGTATGGTGACCGTCTGTTGTTCGATAACCTCAACTTTGCCTTGCCACCCAACGGTATCGTGGGAATTATTGGCCCCAACGGTGCCGGTAAAACTACCCTTTTTCGCCTAATTATGGAGCTGGAGCAGCCCGACAAAGGAACATTTGAGGTGGGTGAAACCGTGCAATTGGGCTATGCCGATCAGGCGCACAAAGATATTGACCCGGAGAAAACGGTCTATCAGGTAATTTCGGGAGGATTGGATTTGATTCGTATTGGCGGCAAAGAGATAAATGCCCGTGCCTACCTCTCGCGCTTTAATTTTACGGGTGGCGATCAGGAAAAGCTGTGTGGCATACTTTCGGGTGGTGAGCGCAACCGCCTGCATCTGGCATTGACGCTGAAATCGGAAGCTAACGTACTACTGCTCGATGAGCCTACCAACGACATTGACGTGAATACACTCCGTGCGCTTGAAGAGGGATTGGAAAACTTTGCCGGTTGTGCGGTGGTTATCTCTCACGACCGCTGGTTTCTCGACCGTATCTGCACCCATATTCTCGCCTTTGAAGGTAACTCCGAAGTTTTCTTCTTCGAAGGCTCCTATTCGGAATACGAAGAGAACAAGAAACTACGCCTTGGAGACGAAGCTCCGAAGCGAATACGCTACCGGAAGCTGATGTAATAGATCTTTTTCTATTGCAGGCTTATAACAGAGCCGCACCCCATGATGTGCGTAGGTTGTTCCAGTAGATTTTGCGGGAGCTTTTGTGTTATGTCCACACGAGTAATTGTGTCTTTTTCTGTTACAAAAAAGGGGTATATTTGCACTATCCAAAGGAAAGACCTGCTTTCCTTTGGATAGTGCAAGTCTGAGTGCAAGGAAGACTTGAGTCATTTAGTGGTTTTTATCCGAAATGGACAACTTTGTTTTGTTGCTATTCTGTTAATTTTCTACGGGTTATGTTGTTATATATTTCGCTTTTCGGAATTTTTTTGTCACTTATTCTTCTTTATTTTAATGCAAAGAACTACGCTTCGAGTATTTACCTGGGTATCTACTTTATTTTGGTTTGCTTGTATGGAATTAACGAATATGTTCTGCTTTGGTCTAAATCGATATTTTGGATAACTATTTTTTGTACCAACGTTGTGTTTACGACTTATGCTGTGGGGCCGCTATTATATATATATATTCGCAGCATCTTGACAGATAATGCACGACTGAAAATGAAAGATATTTGGCATTTTGTACCTATGCTGATATACTTAATTGCAGCTTTGCCCTATATATTTACGCCATATGCATTCAAAGTTGAGATTGCTAAAGCTATAGTGGCTAATCCCGGATTTATAGGTCAATATCATTTTACAATACTTTCCGATTGGTTTACAGTTCCAGGGGTTTATCTTAGTCGTCCGTTATTGGCTTTTGGATATTCTATTGCCTCTGCTATAATTCTCTACAAACATTTCAAATTACATGAGTATGCCAATAGTTTAATGCATGAAAAAATTATACGCCGCTGGCTTATTACTTTATTCGGGTTTCAACTTTTATTGCTTGTTAGTCATATATTTTTCTTATTTGGATGCTTTGATATCGCGTATAGTTCTATCGAATTATCCGAAGAAGTGGTGAATTTTACTTCTTCAATTGGGCTGGTCGGACTTGTTTTGTCCCCTATCTTATTTCCTCGTATTCTGTATGGTTTACCCAATATGTCCCCCAATAAATTTGTAGCTCCGGATACTGTTCCTGACAATCCTGCTGCTGATGCAGAAACCCGGAAGACTCAGGCTTATGAAGAAGAGTATATGCTTATTATTACCAAAAAAATTGATGGGTGTATGAACCAACAGCAACTATACCTCCAAAAAGATTTAAATTTATCTCAACTTTCAGTGCTTCTTAATATTCCGACGCATCATTTAGCCTATTTCTTTTCAGGTTACATGGGAATGACATTCAATGACTACCGCAATGTATTCAGGGTTGAACATGCCAAGCGTTTGATTATAGATCAAAAAACAAACATGATTACTTTAGAGGCTGTTGGCTTATTATCGGGGTTCTCGAATCGTAATGTTTTTACCATGGTTTTTAAAGAACTGGAAGGGATTACTCCAAGTGCTTTTGCCGCACAATATAGTAAATAGCACAATGGAAACGTAGTTCAGATTAATACTCTTATGTTGGCTTGCATTGATTTTCTAAAATCGGTGCAAGCTTTTTTTGTTATTTATCAAAACTAAGTCATTAAAACCATAATTTTGCACTCAATTAATACATTTTATAAGAGCGTATTAATATAGATAGGTTCAATTATGAAGAAAGAATTGCTTTCTAACGAAATTTATAATAAGCTTCATATCCATCATCTTTTCGTTGATTGGAGTTGCCAGTTTATTTGTTTATTCCAATTCTTCGATGATAGACTTAACTGCTACAGGAACCTTCTTTCACCGTATAAAATTTAGAATATTTGTAACTTTAGAACGGAGCTAAACTCTGGTGAGAATATTTCCCATAACTTGATTGTAATAATTCATCATAAATAAAAACGCAATGAAAACAACTATTATGAAATTAGGGTTAATGCTTTTTATAGTAAGTATAAACCTAAGTCTAAAGGCACAATCCTATGTTCCCATCACAGTTACAGGGTTTAACGCTGATTTAATTGCCAACGGCAGTGGTACAGTAACTGCAACCACGACCAATGGATTTGATAAAGATGCCACTGATGGTGAGAATTATTATGTTTCGGGATATTCTACAGGTTCCTACGGGCTTCCAGTTAGTGGGATAATTAATAGTGCTTCAACTACAGGAGTGAAGTATCAGTTAGCTGACTATTCAAAAAATAATGCCTTATTATTAGTTACTCTAAACCAAACAGGTACCTTAACCTTTTCGAACCCGGGCAGTTTTGCTAAGCTTGCTATATGTGCTGCCAGCGCAGGAACTCCAGATGGCGCTACCGCTTTTACTGCTCGGGTAAATTTCAGTAATTCAACTTACACAGATTACAATTTTACGGTTCCTGATTGGTTTTCTTCAGGTACCTATTGCATTACAGGTGTTGATAGAGTTTCTAGAAGTGGGACTTTTGATAATAACAACGCTAACCCCAAAATGTTTGATTGTATAATCACTTTGAGTGCAGCCGATCAACTTAAAGTAGTCTCAAGTATTCTTATAACAAAAACCGGCTCTAATGATAGAACAGGAATTTTTGCTATCTGTGGTGTAACGGCTGTTGGTGCTCCACCTGTTGTAGTAGCAACTGCAGCCACTAATATTACCACTACCGGGTTTACTGCTAACTGGAATGCAGCTTTAAATGCAACCTCATACATAATAGACGTTTCAACCTCAAGCCTCTTTGATACTTATGTTACCGGCTATAATAATACTAATGTTGGGAATGTACTTACCAAACAAATAACAGGATTAACAGCAGGTACAACCTACTATTACAGAGTTCGTGCAACAAATGCCAGTGGAACAGGACCTAATTCTACCATTTCTGTAGAAACTCCGGGAATGCCCGATCTTACTACCACAACCGTTACAAATATAACAACTACTACTGCGACATCGGGTGGTAATGTGGACAACGATGGCGGTTCTACCATAACTGCACGTGGAGTATGTTGGAATACTGCAGGAACACCAACAATAAACGATAGCAAAACAACAAACGGCACAGGTACAGGAAGCTTTACAAGTTCAATAACCGGTTTGTCGTCAAATAAAACCTATCACATTAGAGCTTATGCCACTAATGCTACAGGTACATCATATGGTACAGAGTTGACATTTACAACTTCAATTGGAACCGGATTTGACGAAAACAGAAATCAGCAGATTTCTGTATATCCAAATCCGGCAACAGATGTATTCCATATTGTAGGTTTGAGTGGTGTTTCATCTATCTCATTAACCGATTTAAGTGGAAGAATCTTGCTCCTAAAAGAAGTTTCGGATAACGAAGCTGTTTTGGGAAATACATTACCAAGAGGTATTTATATTTTGAAAATCAAAAATAATGAAGGTACAGTAGAACGAAAAGTTGTATTAAAATAAATATCCGTTGTTCTACCTGAATTGATTTTTGGATGTAACCGTGACTATCATAAGCCTATCAAATAAGTTTTCTCTGTCACGTGCGAATTGTATCGCGTGGGTAGTAGGATGCTGCCACACATTGAGCGTGCGGCAGTGGGGAGTTATGGCACTAATCAATATGGAATACCTGCGCTAGTTAAGGAGCCGCACCCGGATTCGTTTCTAACCCATCTCTAAAGGTCGGTCACTATTTTTGTGACCGACCTTTATTTTTTTGCCGTTGCTCACTTTCGGTAATGTTTAACCAATTTGTAAAAATTGTTAAGTGGGTGTCGGTTTTTCTATGCTTTTTTATACGTGTCTCACTTCTTCCCGTTGCCCGTTTTTGCTGTTTTATATCCTATATTGTAATAGTATATTTATATAAATATGCAGCTAAATTACGCCACTGTAAAAAGGAATGCTGTGTTAAATAATGATAAATAGAACCTCTAATTGTTGTTTTGTATGATTGTTGTATCAAATAAATTATTACTTTTACGCCGAATAAGTAAATACAGACATTTAAGTAGAATATAGACAAAATAGGATGATGAGGTAATGTTATAATACTTTTATCGTTTGTTTGCTTATTCAACCTGCCAACCCAAAATATGCATTATGAAAGAGAGCTGAAAAAATGCTCTTGGGAAACAATATTTTCCGTTACACTAACCAATTATTTTATACAAGAAACACTCCTTCTTGCCGGGGAGAAATCGTTTTGTGCTTTGGACTGAAGTTTCTGTGTCTAAGCCAAAATGGTTTTTGCCATGGCAAGTAAGGTTCGTATCAAGGCACGCGTTATACGGGTTTCGATACACGGCTCTCGTATCAAGACACAAAACATCCGTGTCTCGACACGCAGTATTCGTATCAAGACACGCAGCTCCCGTGTCAAGGCACAAGACCTTCGTATAAAGACACGGATGTCTCGTACCGAAGCAAAAAAGCTTTGTGCCTTTAGCAGAAACGACAGGGGTGAAATGCAATTAGTTAAATATCAACACGATATATTATGTGCTTTAAATTGTTCTATTTTTAAATTTAAAATCTACTGATTATGGCAGATTACATTCCGCGAAATGACTCTGATTTTAATTTATGGCAGGGTTATTTATTGAAAGAAGTGAACACAAACAAAGAACCCTGGGGGATTGTGCCTACAGTCCTTGCCGCATTGGGCATAAAGCAAACCCGTTGGGAGGCTGCTTATGCCAATACGGCAAACAAACAAAACCGCACATCGGCCGACGTGCAGGAAAAAAGTGATGCACGCGCCGATTACGAACCGGCATTGCGTGGTTTTGTAGCCGAGTTTCTTACAAACAACAGCAAGGTAACCGACAGTGACCGCGAGCGCATGGGGCTCACCGTGAAGAGCGGCTCACGTACTCCGTCGCCGGTACCTTCGTCGCGTCCGGTAGCAAGCATTGATTTTTCGATACGCTTGCAGCATACTATCAATTTTTATGACGAAGCAACTCCTCGCAGCAAAGCAAAACCTACCGGAACGCATGGGTGTGAGATATGGGCTAAAAAAGGAGGCGAAGCCCCAAAGTCGGCATCCGAACTCCAGTTTTTGACCACCGACACCGCTACGCCTTATGTCCAGACCTTCGACGGAGCAGATGCAGGTCAAATAATTTACTACTGGTTGCGATGGGTAAATACCCGCGGCGAATACGGCCCGTGGAGCACTCCCGTCAGTGCAATGATAGTGAGCTAAGGCTCGTTACACTCTAAAATGCAAAGCGATGGAGGCTTCCATCGCTTTGTTTGTATAAAAAAAATGGCTACTTTTGAGGGATAAAAAATAAACCAATAATGAATGCGTTGAATAAGGATATAGACATGAAGTAGTATAAATTATCAATGAAAAATAAAATGAGAATTCTACATTCGACTCAGAATTTATTGAATGGTCTGAAAGAGAAAATATCCAAATTAGATATTTGGATTAAATGGATATTAGGAATCATCCTAATATTATTTCTTTGTATTTGGGGTTATTACGAATATGAAAATAGCTGGGATCGTTCTATCGGGGCTTTAGGAAGTTGGCTTTCGCCTTGGGTTGCATTAATCACGACAGTATTATTGATTTATATTTCTCAATTATTCCGTAAACGAGATCACCAAGAGACTAATATTCAACAGAGAAAAAACATACTCGGTCAATTGAAAAAATACGAATCTCAGCTTATTATTTTTGACACAAAGATAGCAACAAGAATCAATATCAACACTCAAATTTCCACTCAAATAAGAAGGGATAACAACTTTGAAGACATTTTTAAAAAAGAAGCATCTTTTCAAAAGTTAAGAGAAGCAGAAGATGCATATAGGTATCTCACTTTAGAGGTTTTAGACGAGGTTCATTCAGGAGTTGTTGAAATCAGGTCAGGAATTGAGAATCTAAAGCTTAATGCATCAGTATTTGACTATAAATTTATATCGGGTAAATATGATGCAGTCGTAAATTCATTAGTAAAGCTTGAAAATGATATTCGTAAAAGCTTGACGAGTAAAACCATTGGAAATATGAGCTTGTTTAATGATATAGAAGTAACATATGCTGCATTTTTGGCAGAATTGGAACAAAATATATAATAATATAATTTTTTGCCTCTGATGTGCGCAGGCTATGTTGGCAAATTGTTCGGCAGATGTTTCTGACCCCGTTGAACAATGTGAATTGCCAAAAAACTCTTGAAAACACAGTCTTATACAAGAATAAGATTTCAAATTAAAATTCAAGCAAATGAAAACTCTTGAAAAACTATCAGCAAGTCAGCATTATACTGCCATTAATATGGGCAGTTTGAGTGAGTTGATGGAATACTCCCTGATTCATCCCGTAAATAAGCGGGAGATTGAGGGTAAGGTGTTTCTTAAAGATGCGTCGAATGCTACCGGTACGGAAATCTCGTTCAATATGCTTCCGCCACGCACGGATGTACCCTATTTTCATATCCACAATAAAAACGAGGAGACCTACATTTTCCTGAAAGGTTTCGGCTTTTATCAGGTAGATGAGGATTGTTTTCCCATCAAAGAGGGCAGTGTGGTAAGAGTGGCTCCGCAAGGAGTTCGGGGACTTTGCAACACCTCCGACGAAACCATGATTTACATGGTGGTGCAATCGAAAGAAAACTCGCTCGAAGAACATACCACTGCCGA
>Ga0302271_10004730_pt1 | contig 10727 bp, 11 predicted proteins | sample III_Bog_N1_1_FD_198767 | JGI IMG/M metagenome (GOLD analysis project Ga0302271, IMG submission 198767) | Peat permafrost microbial communities from Stordalen Mire near Abisko, Sweden - III_Bog_N1_1 | ecosystem: Environmental > Terrestrial > Soil > Wetlands > Peat | place: Sweden: Abisko... | reverse complement strand
GAGAGTCAATACTATTTCCAAGACAAAAACATAATAAACCAACATAAGCTAATCAGCCAAAGAATACAATTACTTTTAACCGTAGAGTAACTCTCTACTACTTCTATGAATCAACATATGTAACTCAAAGTATAATATTTGCTTGTGTGTCATCAAAAATATCAATTGCCTAAGTTATTATTTAAACTCCTTTTAAAGTTGTAATCCTCTCTCTTTTTGAAAAATGGGTTATTGTTTTCTAATTTTGAGGCATACACAATTCGAAGGAAAAACATTTGTATTAGGAATAATGATTGTAAATAATTTGGGAAAAAAGAATGAAAAATATTTGTTTGATCTGAATGGAATACTACCTCCAAAAAGAGAGAATAGTGAATGTATTAATCTTAGCACTTTGATTTAGACGCATATGCAAAATATCATAATTGATTTGCGAAGAACAAAAAATATTGAAATTTTTGTATCATTTTTGATATTTTTGTTTTTGAAGGAATCGAAAACAATATGCTACAAGGATAACAACAACAATAACAGCTGCTACAGTAGTAATAGAGTTAAGACTGTACATTTGTGAATGTAAACATTCCATACTATGCAGAGACATTCGAATAGGTTCGCAGGAATGTGGATTTGAATGAAATCAAAGAAGTAAATAAATATATTTGTTTTTGAGATGTCCTTGCTGTGATAATCCAGTCATTTATCTTTCTTTCTCTGCCTTTCAAGCAATTAAATGGTGATGGTGATATGTAGCTCAAGATTCACAGAGAAGAGCATCGCCTTGCAAGGACTAAATCCATCTAGAAAGTCTACTCCATGAAGATGCTCCGAAACAAAAAAGATCCAAGCAAAATCATCTACAAACTCACTAAGATAGGGGAGACGAATTAGAAATTGGATTTCACATGCTACAAAGACATTATCTTCCAGCAGCCCATCTCTAATAAGGCACTCATCGAATCATTCAAAGGTTAGAATTGTTTAGAGGAATTATTAGTAGCTGGATATATAAACATGTGATTATTTTCACAGAGGAAGTAGTTGAAAGTGTAGATCCAAAGCTAATTGTTACTAACCCTAAGAGATATCTTTAAATGAAGAAAAAGCCTGCGAAGATAGATGATAAGGCAGAAGGGAAGAAGGACGATTAGTTGATGGAAAATGAAGATAAAATTGAAATATTCTAAGAAGAAGATGATGATGAAGAATAAGAGGAAGAGTAATTACAGCCATAACAACAGCAGGAGGTCCCTTAAAATGCTGTAGCTCCTGCTGAAAATGCTGAAAAGCAACAACAATAACAGCAAGGTATGTTACTTTTTTAACTAATCAATTTAAAAAAAAGGCACATATTTTTGATTTATTTAAGTTTTGTTTTTGCATTTTTCTCTTCTTAGTTTCTAAGAAAAGTGCGTTCCTCATTGACCAGTTGAATCCTAGGCTCTATTACTATTGCATTCAGCCACAGTAATTCATGAAGAACTACAAATTAAATAAGCTAGAGCTGTTTCGTGAGAACAATAGAACATCAGTAAAGAGTTCAGCTGACAAAACCAAGAATGCATTCTAATCCATTTAAATCAGCTACGATAATGAGAAACCCATCCCAAACGGTATATCTTCTTCTGTAAAATAACTGGTTGGTTAAGAATCGTTCATGAATGAGTAGTTGTTCGTAGCAATGAAACATCTGTTCGATTCTAGACCAATCTGGATCAGAAATAGTCTTATCGTACATCTCAATGCACTCCCACTGAAATACACACTTTTCAACTTTAGAAAGTAAAAATTTACTAAAAATATGAATAACCAGAGCTAATTTAAGGATTAATTGCATTTTCTCATGATTTCTCTTAATTTACTTTATTTATTATTCTTAGGGCACTAGCGATGCTTTCGTACAATTTCAAGGACGGTCCATGGAAACACGCTTACGTTCGGTTTGGATATGATCCCCGTCTTGAAAAAGAAGCTGTTGCTTATCAAGTCATCGATATTGTCGTGTTAGACAGGGAAGAATACGAATCTGCGAAAGAGTACAATCCTTTGTAGAACACTTACGACCCTAGATACATCGAAAAACCTTAGCACTATCGGCATATGTACACGATATGCGAGATTGAAGATGAACATGTAAAGAAGTTCTTCTAGAAATCTCTTTTAAAATCTGATTTTAAGGATAAACTAGTACCTTGCAAGAAATCAGGATGGCTCTAGCCTATTGATGTCAAAAGAATATAAAAGTTTATGAAAGATAAGTTCAAATTTAATTGACTCACAACAGTAAAATTAGATGGAGAGAGAATGAGAAAAGATTTATTCGCTGGTTTCAACAGGAGTGGAAACATGGAAGGTTCTATTTAAAGAGATAGAGAGCCATAGCAGTAATTTTTGTATGTATGTGTGCTAGTTTACTCAAGCAATAAATACATGCAATATATCAGATTTTATCTTTATCAAGGAGATTTACAGAAGGAGATTTGAGTTAATAGAGAAAATATCAAGAGTTCTTGAAAACAGCACAATTATTAAAAAATGTGCATATATCTCTTAATTGTGATGAGATCCTTAATTATCACTAGAAAGAGGGCCAGGAATAGCTATCTTAGTGAATCAGAAATCCGTAATGCTTCCTTACAGAATACATAGGTTTCCCAGTTTAGAGTTCTCAATTAATTCTTATTTTAGCTTTAAACTTCAATTTGTTTTTCTTTTTTATTCTGAAACACTTTCTTTTGGAAGATTACCATTACAGCAGCAGCGATTTATGCTTCCTATCTTTTTAAAGAGTAGTTGTCGTATTTGAGATATTTACTAAGTAATGCCCTTGATGAAGGCAGAAGTAAAGGCCTAATAGTTAAATTAGTTTTCTCTAAGATTCAACTGTTATTAGATACCAATGTGATTCTACCAGATTGTTCATTCAAATCTAAAAGAATATCTTTTTTTCTATTATTTGATGTTTTTTTAGAGGTATTTTATCCATTGTCAGTTTCAGTAACTATTTCTCGAAAAAGTCTGTGATTGTTTCTATGAAAAACACTGATGAACTCATAAAATTCTCATCACTTTTCGCATGTGGTATGCAAATCAAAATACTCTTCTGATGAATGAGAAAAAAGAACAGGAGAAGAATTTAGATAATTTTATTGCTTGGAATGTTATTTCTATTTATTTTCACTATAAGAAATTGATGGTACTTAGCATTATTAATATTTAATATGCTCAGATCTGTAAAGAACCGATATTTCATGGCTTGTCTAATCCATGAAACGAAAGAGAATCCTCTTTTTATCTCAACTAACCTCAAATTTGATCATACAATCAATTAAAATTATTAAGCCAAACTGAAAAATAAAACAAATGAAATTGAAAGCGCATCTGAAAAATCAGCCATTTATGATGTTCTATTTATCTGAGAATCCCTAAAACAGATGAAAAAGCTGAAATTGAAAGCTAATACTCTTTTGTTTTGAGTTTCATTCTTGGATTTTATTCTGATTGATAACAAGATAAATAAGCTTAGAAAATAGCAGTAACTGCTATCAACTTATAAATGCTGTGGATTACATGTTAATTTATTCTACTTTTGCTTTTCTAAAAACATAGATTCTTTTGTTGAAATGTCGAATAATGAATTAATGGATATATGTGGCTCATTTGCAATTGCTTAAAAAATTCCAAAAAATAATTGAAAAGCACTAAGAATACGAGATAAAGAGAAAATGTTGCTGATAATGAAATGTTTGTTGTCAAAATTGCAAATTAAATCGATGGGAATATTAGCACAAGAAATAAACAAATGCTTTATTTTTTAATGTTAAATATCTATTTTTTTTCTAAGAAGAAGAAGAAAAATATTAATCGATAATAAAAAATTCTTATTTCTTTCCTAATCTCGCTTAATATATTCACATGTGATTTGATTGCAACTGAATACTTTGATTCTGTTATATGGATTATAATTTGGATTTGTGTTTAGTTATCCAATACATCTTCCCTCAGAGAATTTTCTTGGATCCAATGAGAGCTTGATAGATACGAAGATTAGCAAGATCGATCACTTAGGCATACTTCTAGAGTGTCTTCACGATCATTTCAGTGTGTGATGGTTTTGGATTGAAGATTTTCAGATAATAGGCATCGTCGATGATTTTAACAAGCTCACCGATGATTTCAGCGTTGAAAGTCAGTTTCTTGGTGGAAACTCTCAAGAACTACAATGCTAAGGCGGGTGTAAGAGAAGCGTTCTTATCAGTTAATGCAATCTTAAGCATTACCTCAGTGACAGTGAAGATATTCGGGGTAAGTGCATGGAATTTTTTCAGAGCTTCAACTAAGAAAGCAAGATTTTTATAACTTGAAATCGACTTGGTATCCAGATATTTAGCAACTTGAGATTTAGTCTCCCCTTGATATCCGAGCTACGCTATAGACAATGAGAACACAGCAAGGACGGAATCGTCTTTGCCATCGAATTATTTGAAAAATGCTTGCTCGATTTTTTGAAGGAATGATGAGTCAATAAGTGCAGAGACTGGTCCAGCTGCCTTGGGGAGTTTTGCAGCATTTTATCTAGTTTTGTTAACAGCGTTGATGATCGATGTTAGAGTGGAAGCCTTGAGGTCATTGAAGGTGCTTGCTTGAGAGGTGATAGCCTTCAATAAAGGTAGTCCTTTGAATGGTGCTAAAAGAGGGAGAACTCCAGATAGCAGAAGGAATCTAGTATTCAAATCTTCAACAACTTCTATGTTGCTAGATAAATAGCTCGAGGCAGCATCAGAAAGACTCTCTAATGCTGTATCTAATTAATGTTAGTTAGCGAACTTCAAGACAGATGTCAGAGTCAGGACTATGTTATCTAGTTGTTTCTGAGAACGAGATTTATCGAGAATCTTCCTATCATGATATTCATTTCTTTAGATCAATCTGCAGAAGTTATTTGTGAGTTAATTCCAAACTTTTGAGTCATTTGGAATGTATCGTCTGGACAAAGTAACAACCACACCAAAGTCTCTTAGTCCAAATGCTCTGATTTACTTGGAAATTAGAATTCTCAAGGCGTTTTCAATAAGCTCAACGACTTCGCGCTTATTGTTAGGCTGAGAGTTTAAAGAAAGTAACTAATTCAGCACATGTTAAGGATGGTTGTTAATAAGGAATTAATCAGCAATTTCAAGTAGAATCGTATCTTGAGTTGATTTGTGATCAGCGAAGACATGCTGATTCTTGAGGTTCTTCTCTACTTCATCTGCTGCTTAGCGGAGAGCAATTAATTCACTTTACTTATCCTTAAATAGTCCTTCTTGATATTGTTAACTCGCAGGGACTAATTCTGGGTTAAATTTGTATTGCAGACTCTCAGGCCCTAACACCATTCCTTTTCGAGTGAACCTATGGTCACGCAGTATCTTTGGAGTAGTCTAACGAGAGGAATACTTAGAAAATTGCATGGATGATCTCCATGTTAGGGAGATAATATTCTCACACTGGATTGCTCTATTCACAGCTTGCATTTATTGGTGACTGATTGATTGATCTCTCCTTCTATTTCCTTCTTCTTATTTCTTTTCGAGAATGATTTAATTGGATTTTATTACTCCAAATAGATATGTCCAGAAATTAATTAATTCACCACAGTTGATTCATCTTTCAATACATCTTCTTCCACTTTCATTTATTTTAATGCCCTATTTGATAATATTTTCTTTGTCTTTTAAATTTCAAACTATTTGTATCATAAAAGTATTCTTAAAAGCTCAAAATTTCATATTTCTTTCCTGGTAGTTGTTACCAAAATCCAAGTATTTAACAAATGTTTTTTTAATGTATGAGAACGGATTCCTTTAACTGATTTTGAAATTTATTGCTCTTTTAGATGCATTTTCCAAGCTGTGGTTTTATTCAATCCCCAATAGCAATAGTTTCATTTAAGAAAGGTGTTCCGAATCTGCTATGATACAGTAGAATCCCTAAGAACTACGATTGTCTTAATAATATGTGGGTTATCCAATAAATGATTCCATATTTGTCACAACTCACGTAAATAGCAATAACTCAATCTATGTCTATCCATTCATTTTGTTTTTCTAATTTAGAGAAGGTTAAAATTCGTTAATATCATTGCATAGAGGGTAGCTAGCTCATATGGTAGAGCGCCTGATTCGCATTCAGGAGGCACGGTGTTCGATTCCCCGGCTATCCAAGTTTTTTTCAATAAAATATCTCTCCTCAGCAAAACTAATACTTCAAAAGATCTACGAAGAGAAGATCCTCAGCGAGGGTAACTAGCTCAGATGGTAGAGCGCCTGATTTGCATTCAGGAGGCACGGGGATCGATGCCCCGGTTATCCAGTTTTTTTTATTATTTATTTAAGATTTTTTATTCTTTGGATCTCATGGAACAGCATCCTATGATTTCAATAAAATAAACTAAGTGAGGATAAGCAATTTCCATATTAAAATTTAAAGATAAACAATTAAAGAACTGAAAATGATTTTCTTCTTCATGGAATTACACTCAAAAGTGATAATCATTGTGATTATTTCACTAAGGAAAACAGTTTTTAGGGGAACTGCTGAAAATAATCTTAATCTTCCTGCAAGATCAAGATCAATCAACCTATTCTACCTTCCAATTGGATTGATCAAGAAGAGAGAGAGAGAAAAACGCAATTAATCGACTTTTGCATACAAGAAATAAAAAATCTAAGATACTCAAGAATAAAAAATAGGGTGAGAGTGTACAAATGAGTCAACCACCACGTTAATCGTCTACGGGCTCGTCGAAGGCAAGTAGTGCCCCAGCTAAGAAAAACGAAATTCAAGAGCTCAAAGATGATCTCATCAATAACAGCGAGATCGTCAAGAAAGAAGCAGTCAGGAAGGTAAACATATCATATTATTATGGGGTATTTGAAAAAACTTCTATTTGAATTCAACTATCTTCTGATTCAAGAAATAGTTTGACTTGTTACTATCTTGTTGCTTAGATCATCGATGCCATGACTAGAGGGAAGGATGTTTCTATGCTGTTCACGGACGTACTGCGAAATATGATGACGAAGAACATGGAATTGAAGAAATTGATTTATTTGTACATCATAAACTACGCGAAGTCCAAGCCAGAATTAGTAATCCTAGCTATCAATTCTTTCCGCTAGGACGCAGCAGATTAGTCTAATCCATTACTTAGAAGCTTAGCTGTTAGGACAATGGGCTGTATTAGAATCAAAACGATTATTGAATATCTTCTGGATCCTTTGAAAAAAGCAATTAAGGATTCTGATCCGTATGTTCGAAAAACAGCTGCGATTTGCATTGCAAAGATCTTCGAAACCCATCCAGAGATTGTTATAGAGTAAGGGTTCTTGTAGTAGCTGGAGTATCTGCTGAACGATGGGAATGCAATGGTCATTGCCAATGCTGTTTGCGCGTAAATGCAGATCTAAGATATCAAAGGAGGAAATGTTATGCAGTTAGATAAATTTAAAGTGCAAAAACTACGTACAGCTATGAATGAGTGCAATGAATGGGGTGTGATTTACATACTCGATGCTCTAGCGTTGTATTAGCCAGAGGATTCGAAAGAAACTGAAGAGTAACGAAGAGAGAGAGAGAGAGTCAAATAATTGAGATTATTGTTTAAAATTGAAAGTCGTTTTTTATTTGATTTTAGTAATTTGATTTCGTTTTGTCCTACTTCTTTCTTAGCATTTTGGAACGTGTGATCCCTCGTTTATCTCATATCAACCCAGGAGTGATCTTGAGTGCAACGCGTGTTATTATGAAATATTTAGATTTCATCACCGATCCTGAAATGATGATCAGTTACTGCAAGAAACTAACGATGCCGTTGATTTCACTACTAAACATGGAGCCTGAGATTGTCTATGTAGCCTTGAAGAATATCAATTTGATTCTGCAAAAGCAGCCGATTGTCATCGAAAAAGAAATTAAATTCTTCTTCTGCAATTTCAACGATCCCATCTACATAAAGACCATGAAAATCGAGATCTTAATTAGGTTAGCTAATGTCGATAACATCCATTAAATTCTGAATCAACTTAAAGAACATTCGCAAGAAGTCGATGTGGAAATCGTCAAAAAGTCCATCAGAGCTATTGGAAGATGCGCGATTAAACTAGAAAAAGCTGCGCCATAGTGCGTGAAGGTTCTGAGAGAATGTTTAGGATCGAAGAAGGAATATGTGACTCAGGAAACGATTATTGTGATTAGAGATATTTTCAGAAAATACCCTAAAGATTATGAGGGGATTTTAAAGGAGATCTGCGAGAATCTCAAGACCTTAGATGATCCCGAAGCAAAAGCTGCTATGATATGGATTATTGGGGAGTATGTTGACACGATCTAGAACTCCGATGAGTTGCTAGCAGGGTTCGCTGAAACGTAAAACGATTAACTCCAAAAAAATACTTTTTAAAATTTCTCAAAATGTGGTTTTACTCTATTCATTTCTTTTGCTGTTTTCCCTTTAGTTTCTTAGATGAGCCTAGCATCGTGCAGCATTAGATTTTGACCAGCAGTGTGAAGCTATTCCTGATGCGTGGAAGTGATGGATATCAATTAGTCTAGAGTCTCTTGCAATAAGCAACAACTTAATGCGAGAATCCTGATATCAGAGATAGAGGGTTCATTTACTGGAGACTCCTTGGGAAAAGTCCTGAACTTGCTAAGAAAATAGTGTATTCGGAGAGACCAGAGATATCTGATAGCACTTACATCCTCGAAACAGAATTGCTAGATAAACTAATCAACAATATTGGTACTCTCAGTTCAGTTTATTACAAGCCACCTGAGAGGTTCGTGAAGCATCTCAGAGATATTGTCAACTAAAATGAATAAGAAGAAAATGTAAACCTTTTAATAGAACTAAGTTGACTGTTGTTTGCTTTGAAATATCCTTTTTTTACCTTTGACAAACTTTAAATATCACTACCTTATTTAGGAGGAGATGGAAGCAGGGGAAGAATTCCTACGACCAACAGAAGACATTGCGGATAAGAACTATTATGGAGGAGATGTTAACATTCAAAATGATGGGGAGCCATAGCAGTAGTATCAATAATAGCAATAACAGCAATAGTATCAGCAACCAACAGCCCCTGTGCAAGACTACTCAACGCCTACACCAAATCCTGTACAATCAAATATTGCATAGCCAGCAGTTCCATTGCAGCAACCTGGAAGGCCAGCACCTAGAAAAGTTGTTAATTTACTTGATAGTGATGATGATGAAGAGGAAGCACCACAGCCTTAACAATAGTAATAATAATATCAATAGCCACCTCAGCCAATCAGTAATAACACTCCAAGTTCTGGGAATAACGTCAAACCATAGATGAATTCAACTTCTCTGAATATCAAGATTCCCTTTAGTGTAAAATAAGAGATAAAATTTGTTTAAATTCATTAAACAATTTGAAATATATTTATGTGCTTATTTCTAGGAATGCATAAACGAGAGCAAGTTCTCCATGAACAACAAAGTTAATGGCTTGAATATAGCAGCTGCCTTCTAGCGAGATGGAGCGAAGATGTACCTAGACATTCAAGTATCCAACCGCTTTGGAGGAAACAGCTTCGGAGAATTCGCTATTAAACTAGCTCCAAATAAATTCAAACTTAACATCTAACAAACCGATCTTAGTTAACTCAGAACAGTATCCCCAGGGTAAACAGCAAGTAGCACGGTTGAAGTGGACTGCAGTGGAATTATGGATGGTCAACCGATTCCCACTCCATTTACAGTTCTAGCTATGATCAAGACGAATCTAGATGTGTATTAACTTACCATTCCTTGCAGTCTTTCAGTGCTTATCGTTCCTTCCGCACCCTTGAGTTTCCAATAATACGGCGAGATTATATCTAAAATGGTCAAGAAAGCTGATAAGATACCTTCAGTTGTTGATAGAGATACTGTAATAAGAAAAACTGAGAATAAATAAAAAAATTATTAATGTTTTTATGTTTGTTTTTCACTCAAAAAAGATCCTGCGACGATTCACAAGCAACAATCTCAACCTCGTGAACTCGCAGACAAACCCTCAAGGAGTCGGTAAGCCCTAGAGAGAATTCTTTTATTAGATATTTTTCCATCTTTTCTCCCCCTTTTTCTTTCTAACCGGAATTCATTTCATTTTTGTAATTCTAGAAATGCTGAACTTTTCTGGGAAACTTGTCAACGAAATGCCAATGTTGCTGGACATGATCATCGACTAGCAGAACGGAGCATTGAATGTGCAGTACCATGTGCCACACGACAGTATATTACCTCTGTTCTTCCAGGCAATCATGTTTATCTTGAAATTCTGAAACAAACTACAACAACAAGAGAAGCAATCCAATAAAAATAAACATTTTCAATGCCTCCTTTGTAGTCTTTTTATTTTTATGGCATTATTCACAAGATGATTTAACAACAAGGGTAAGCAGATATTGAGTATTTTGAATTATCTTATTACTTATTTGACAACTTAACCTTATTTTTTCGCTCTTTCTTACTGAGAGACACAACAAATCTTGTTTAAATGATTGTATGGGTTATTTATAATAATAAATTATGTGAACTTTTAAAGAATAATGAATAAAAATGTTGGCACAAAAAATAAAAAATGATAATAATAGGTACTTCTTTTAAAATAATAATCATTATTACTTTTTCTCACAGTTTTAGTCCATTATTTTAGGAACAAAAATTTTCTGAC
>Ga0302271_10004728_pt1 | contig 10730 bp, 6 predicted proteins | sample III_Bog_N1_1_FD_198767 | JGI IMG/M metagenome (GOLD analysis project Ga0302271, IMG submission 198767) | Peat permafrost microbial communities from Stordalen Mire near Abisko, Sweden - III_Bog_N1_1 | ecosystem: Environmental > Terrestrial > Soil > Wetlands > Peat | place: Sweden: Abisko... | reverse complement strand
AATTTCTTTTTACATCATGTATTAAAAGTCATAATAATTATTATTGTTGTTATTATTATTATTATTATTATTATTATTATTATTATTATTATTATTATTATTATTATTATTATTATTATTTCTACCTCTAAACAGTATCCAATTTAATTGACTCTTTCCATTTCAGCAGCTAGAATCGAATATCTTAGGTGAAATAACTTCAAGAAAATTAGAAGGAGATTTCAGTAGCTGCCAAAACATTAAATTATGAAATCGAGGAAAAAGGAATAATTGAGTATATTTATCAATATTCGTGATATCTTCAGGAGGAAATATTCTACGAAAGTTCCCTTTCCGATAATATTCCTCATCGCATTCGAACAAAACTTCCCAATCTTCTTGTGATAATTTCTCAAGGCAATTTAACTCATTTAAATCAGCTAATTCGCGGACATTTTTTTTAGTTTTCTTCAGCAATATATTATCACTTTCACTAGATTATTCAGTTACATTTATGGTTTTCTCTTGGTTTGTAGAATTCGCTGATTACCGTTATGTGTAATTTCTCCTTCCAAAAGAAGAGCTACTCGATGAAGAAAATTTACATGAACTCGCTGTCATCGGTCTCTTCCAGCTTTTTAACCCCACTGTGCTTAGTTTCTTATCTTAACTTGCCATGGTAGTGCTTGTACTATTCAAATCTAATTTGCAAAACACATCTGCTTCTGACGATTTTATGTTATTAATGCTAATCTAGCTGCTTCCAATATTATACAAACTTCCATTTATTTTAGTTAAATTATGTGAGAATTATTCTTCAGAAGCCAATGAAATACTTGAAAGGCTCATTGGATGATAAGATCCTTAAATCTTTTCTTATTCGTTAATTATTTCTGTCGATTTTCGTGAGTTTGTACTGCTATTATTAGCTTTTAATATTGAGATTTTCTTTGCAAGAACAGTAGGTGTTCTCGTGATTGTTGTATTTACTGATAACTTTGACTCATTATTAGCACTAATATTGTCTATTTTCTGATATATTTTCGCAGTACTTGCCCTTTTTGAGCTAACTAAAGAACTTCTCCCTTGATTTGATTTTACTTTTTTCGTCTTTCTGATCTTATTGTAAGGTTTAAAACCAATAAGATTCAAGATATCACTGATCAATGTTGTCTTTATCTGTCTATCCAACGGAGAAGACGAACTTAATGACGGACACACATTAACTTCCAACAGCCATGGCTTTAGATTGCTATCCAATAGAATATCAAATCCATAAAGTTCAAAACAATTTTTTCTATGTTTATGAGATTTTCCTTCAAGCATATACGGTTCCACAGCGATGCACGTCTTAACAACAACTTAATCTATTTCTTCAAGCACTTTTCTAGCAGTTTAATCACCTAATTTTTGCGCCATTTCTTTTTTCCAAGCAGAAAGTGCCCACTTTGATCCAGATGCACCATCTTCAGCAGCTTTATTCTTAACAAAATTAGCGCCATTTTTATTCACACTGTAATTCGTTAGATGCATAAGCCTATGCGATTAATGTCCAGAGGAACTTACATCGTATTGCTCAGTTGCAAATCTAACTAATCCTTCCTCGAAAATATACACTCTGAGAGGATCATATGAGCTTACAAGGACGTAGATTCTCAAATCATATTTGAATCCATTGATCAAATGAGGGCGATGAATGTATTCACTGGCAAGATAATGCTTTCTGTACTTTGGTGCCATTTTGCATGTTTTACTGATAACTCTGATTCCTTTTCCGCAGCAGGACGCAACAGGCTTGACGATCCATAGAGATTTAGGATTAGCATTGAGAGATTATGTAAATCTGTCGTATTCGTTATTTAACAAATAAGTTTTAGGAAGAAAGGAGTATTCTGCTGGAAATCTCCTTCGTTATTTGGATAATTGCATCCAGAGCATGTCCTTTCTACCAAGATTCCAACAACCAGAATAATGGTTCACTCTCTATTCAGAGTTGAGCTTGCGGATGAATGAAATTCGATTACTAGCCCAGTAGCCGTTCCACGATGAAGATGAATGTGTTTCTTTGAATCCAGCTGATTCAAAACTTTTTGTAACGCATTTGTAAGGACGGTTGCAATCATTCATTCTAAAAGTTAAATTCCATTTTAGTGTTTCTTCTTAAGTAGCTATGTATGTTCTACCGCCAGATAATCTCTCTTGAGCGCAACACTAAGGATAAGGAAAAAACACTGTAGATGGCCTGGAAAAAAGATAACAAAAATGAGTAAAACAACTCAGCATAATTACAAATCTAAGAAAATAATATTTTCAAAAACATCCTTAACGATCTTTTCAATTTACCTATCCCTGTACACAGATCTTAACATAGTTACTAAGCGATTCTTTCCCTACTCTGCTTATTCATCAATCTCTTCATCCTCTATCTCATCGATTCCTTCTTCAAATAGTAATGGATCATACTGCTAGTCAAAATTCTCAACTATCTCATTTGATAAATCTGGAAAATCTTCTTCATCTTTTTCCTCTTCTCCTGATGGATTTAGTTTATTTTTTTCGACTGCTTTATCATCAAAAAGACATTTTTTCTCCTCTTTTTTCTTCATCCCTCTGGGTTTAGAAGCAGATGAAGCTCTTTTTGCAGAATAAGGTCTGATTAAAGCCTACTTAATAGGACGGCTAATTTATTCATTATTCTTCTTCTCCTCCTCTCCGCCATTTGTCAACAATTTAGCGGAAACTATGGTACTTGATCTCTTTCCAGCAGTCTCCTTTGCTTAATTCATTTCGTTACTGTTTTAATAATTATTCATATTATTTCTGATATTACAAAAACCCAGTATTTATTTCTTCTGTTTCCTTCAAAGAATAAATAACTAACATTTTATGAATTAAGAATTCTTGAAATACAAATTATCCTATGCAGTGAAAGACAAAACAAAACCCAGGGACGTTGCTTGAATTCTTTAGGCCAATAAATACGTTATGGCAACTGTAATGAAGCAAAAATAAAAAAAATTATAATGACGTCAATATTTATTGAATTAAAAAAATTTAATTGCATTTCCTTATTTTTTTTAATATATTGTGGAATTCATTAATTTTTTAAGACAAAATCAGTAGATCGATTTCCATTAGCATCTTTTGATTTAATTTATTAAAGTTCTTGGCTTCTTTTTGTTGTTGCAAAGTCTGAAATCAAACAAAAGTTTGCATTATTTTTTATTTTTGTGTTATGAAAATTGTAATCTTTGCAAAGATTGCGAGCATTAATAATAAAATAATCTATTGATTTTTGAAGTACTAAAGGTTAAAGATCAGCACAAAGACAGATTGTTTGAAAGAAAACTATCTAAACAAAATTTAATCAAAATTTATGGCTGAAAAACTTAGACTTCTTTCTTGAAATCTTCAATTAGATAAATAGGATTATTGAAGAGAAATAACTGTGGTGAATTAGTGTTTGGGTCTTCGAATCAAAAAATTTATTTTGCCTGAAACTACCTCCTTTTTCTCTCAGTTTCTTTGAACATGTCCTCCAACTTAGATTCCTATCCTTCAGAATAGCGTAAGGGCATATGAAACCTTCTAACATTTTATTCATTTTTTCACATATTTTCTTCTGCAAACGTAGGAATGACTCCAAGCCAATCAAAGGCCATTTAGACGCTTACTGAATCATCTAAGTCTCCTTTCGGATGTATTTCGTTTGTTGATGGTTTAGCATAATAGACAAAAAGTATTTCTATCTTGAATCTAATGATCTTTTGTTCGCTTTTCTGCTTCAAGTAAACCGCTCTAACTCTCGATTACCTTTCAAGACAGCAACCAAAATACAAGGTATACCCACCCTCACTTTATACACAGCGCTATGAAGATTCAAACTATTTTTGCAGTTATATAAAAATCAATTCTAGCAAAAATATGTTACTTATTTGTTATCTCATTTTTGTAATAATTTAGCTGTTTTTAATACTTTTTCTTAAACAGATTTGAACAGTAGTAGAACCATTTTATCATCTCAAAAAATAGTTTCTTTTGTGGAAGATAAAGAGACTACTTCATAAGAAATTAATGATGAAAAAGAGTCTAAAATAACAAAATTATCCATAACAGAGAAGATCTATGTTGTTGGGACTGTCCCATTCAAGCTGATATTTCGAGTTGGCTGCTAAAAAGCTGATATTACACTACCTCAAGTGTTTCTTCATGTTTTAGATGGAAAGACCTTAGCTATTAGTGAAATAGTAAAATTTTGAGAAGAACTCTTTTTATCAAAAAAAATTACATTTTAACAATGGAATTTTGATTTCTTTAAAAATCAAAAGTAAGGCGGTACTGGAGGAGGTGAGATTGTTCCTGAAAAAAGAACAGAAATAATGTAAAAAGTGTAAATAACTGAGAAAAAGAAATAAAAGTATTAAGATTCTATTTCCAATAGGAAAACATAAAAACAGCAACAGCAACTGAATCAACAATAGTAATAGCAAAATAAAGAATTTGAAGCGCAATAATAAACTAAATTAAAGCAAGAAAGTTAAGGAAATCATTCTAAAAGTTAATTGAGTGAGAGTTAGTAAAGGCAAAATGATCTGAGGTCACTCAAATAGGAGAAGGTTTTTGTTGCTGATTTGACTTTTCACAGCTAAGATACAAGTGAATATATCTGCAACAAAGCGTTTAAAGAGCCGATTAAGGAGTTTTTGTCTGGATCTAATTTCACATTCTTTTTAACAGGACAGCGCTCCTCAGGGAAGACTCACTCGTATTGTCTTTAAAAATCGATAATTATTTCATTTTTTAGAGAAAAAATATTAGTTTTTTTATTTTGAAGTGTAATAGGCAACGTGAAAGATCCAGGGCTAATTATTTTACTCCTTCGTGATGTAATGTATGCCTCTGAAGAAATCGAAAACAAAGAAAGAGACATTTTTCTGTATTTTAGTTTGGTTAATTACAAGGACAACTCGTTTTATGACACAATTGCAGGACACAATTCTCCCTTAGAAGTGCATTAAGATTCATAGGATTAACTCTATTTACTTGGATAATCATATATTCCTGTTGTTAGTCTCCTTCATTCACTTAGAGTCATCAAGTAAAGAGACAATAAAATGATCTTCTATCCATCAAATTGTAATTTTATTGTAAATAATTTGTTTTGACCATTTTAGAGGCTCATTTTTGCAATTCTCTGGATTTGGCGAATAAGACAAAGGCGGAGGTGAGAAATCATAGAATCGATTTAGAAAAAATAGCTTCATCTTTGAAATAAAATGTGTCTCTAAAAGCTTAACTAACCCTGGATTACCTGTCGTTGTTTCTACTTTTAGGCTAGTTAAAATTTCAAATGATAAAAATATTGAAAATTGCTTCAGTGCTTGTTTGAGAGCAAATACAGAGATCAATGGGAAGTTTGGAAAAAGTGGAATCATCCCATTCGATGATTCACCTTTTATTTAGTATCTACGAGAGAGTTTTGGTGGATGCTACGAGTCATGTATCCTCTAATGCTCGCCTTTTTCAGTCTCATATTTGAAAGTAAAAATAAATTTTAATGTTTCTTTTTGCAATTCCAAATCATTTTCATTTTGCCTTTTTTACCCAGGCAGATGAATTAATCGAGACATTTAAATCATTAATCACAGCTAAAAAAGCAACTTCTACTCCAAAGGTCCTTTATTACAATGGTATAAGCTAATCAGCTGAGGTATAAAGATACATTGAGATATTTGGTGAAGAATCTATCGAATGGTAGTAAGAAGTCTTACAAGAGCAAGGCAGAAATCTGCATATTCGAATTAACTAAATAAAAGGTGTTTTATCGAAAGTAGAAGCTTTTTTACGGGAATTACTCAAATCAATCATAGTGAAAGATGAATTAGAAAGCTAAATCAAAGCAGCAAGTGTGTCATTAGGAAATGAGTTTGACAAATCGTTTGTTCGATGCATTTCGACAGCTGATGTGCATGAATTTTACGTTGGAAAACTTTAACCATATAATATCGAGAGCTTAATAGCTGCAACGGAGACACACAAAAAACAAATTGAAGAGATATTACCTTTGCTAAAGAGAGCTAATGTAACTATTTTTTATTGAGTTGCTAAGGGAAAGACTTTCAAACCTAAAAAAGTTCCAAAAACTACAAAAACAAACTAACTTTTCAGAGTTTTATTATCTTTTTTGTTTTAAAGCTTAAGATATCTAGTCTGGGGAATGAATCGGAGAAGATAGTTGAGATGGTTGGTGAAAAATAAACATCTGAGATCAAAGACATGGAACGTATGTCTTAGTTGATGAGGGTGTTTCGTAAAGTTAATGAATTCGTTGTGAAAGAGGTGAGCTTAAGTAGCAGCAACGGGTAAGCTAGTTGCTTAGAGGTAACATCCACCATCTAAGCATTGCTAGTACATATTGTGTAACTAACCAGAACACTTCATTCAGCGATAAGTTTAAAAACAATCCCTTCGTAATTTTTACTGTAGAGTCTCTAAACTATTGAAATAGCTAATAATAGTAATTTACTAAATGGCTCCTAACTTACTAAGGGTAATTCATAATATTCACCTGAAGTACCCAGCCCTTCAAAGGAAACCTCTAAGGAATTATTTCTCTTAAAGCGAGCAACACGAAACTAAATCTAACGGATTCCCAGTATTTAAACAATATAAAATTATCTTCCTTCTCGAACTCGGACATTCGGGTCGGCGTTATCCTTGCCAGTTCAAAACGAAGAAGAAACTAGGCTTGATGGAGAAAATGGTATTTAAGAGGAAATATACAGAGATAATATTTCAAATCAGGAGATTTAGCAGAGATAAGTTACTTTAACATAAGAAAACAGATAAATTTAAGAAAATAAAAGTTACTATGAAGACGAATATTTCGAAGAAAATAATTAGGAAGACAACTAGCATGCGGCGGAAGTAGGAAAAGAAGTAAATTTGAAGGCACTAGAGAAGAAATATTTAAAGAGAAATCATAATTAGCGAGGGATGAGTGATATGAGTAATAATAGGAGTTATGTATTCATAAATAACTAGAAAGTTGAAATTCAAAGAGGAGGAGTTAGTAAAGAGAAGATGAGTAGAGATCCTAATATTGTTAGTTATAACAGCAAGAGAAAAATAGAGGCATCATTAATACTACCTTCATTGACTGAATTAGAAGGTAGTCAGTAAATTGGATAAAAATTTAGTTAAATAGCTGGTACTGCTACTACTGCAGCTAGAGAATCTACTTTTTCTCCAAAAAGAAAATACAAATAGAAACAAGAAGTAGACTCCAATGAGCTTCACCTACTTCTTGAAAATGATAATAAAGATCAACAAGAATAAATCTAAATACTTATTGGTGAGGAAAAGACAGAAAAACTTCAAGAAGATCTTGAATAATAATTATAATAATACTAATAATAATAATAAACCTAAATATAAAGTTTAAAACACCTTAACGTTTAGCAAAAAAGAAGTAACAGCTAAAACATCTTAGACAGCTTTTCAACTGAAGAACTTATCAGCGAGCTTTTTCAAAAACGACATCCTTCAGGCTAATTGGATAACTTTCACACAGCTAAACGAATTTCAATGCCGAACTTAGATGGCAATATAAAAGTACCTTATTTCTTATTACCTGGGAAGAAACAAGGAAATATCTATTCCACTTAGAAAATTGACAGCCTTTATTCTATGAAATAATTGTCTCTTTAAAGACTCTCCCCGATGGCATTCAACACTAAAAGTGCATCGTTGTTCTCTTCAAGGACGACTAAGTTACTCTAGAATCATCTTAAAAATGAACTATTGAAACCTCTAAACGCGACTCTGTAGACTCATGTACAACAGTTATTTAATAAAGATAACTCTAAGCTAAATTCTAAGATTTCTTAGATAAATAATAAAAATCTTAACTAGAAAGAATAATAGATTTCTTAGATTAACTCACAGTAAAATAATAGCAGTTTAATGCCTGCGATTTAAGAAACGAAAAGTAGTGGATAAGATCTTACAAATGGAAATTCTTCTTCTCCTACCTTAACTTCTAAGAATGGTTATGCAATATAACCTAGACTATCTAACTTATTATTAGAATTAAATCCTCATATTGATCACCACCATATCCGCCAGTAATCAGATAATGTAAAGAATATCACCAAAAAATAATCTAAATAAATAATTTTCAGTAGTAGCAGCAATATCACACCTTAAAACGAATCAGTTTCATCTTAGTCTATTTAACCTCATATTTCAAGTGATATTCTTCATCATTTAGAGGGACATTCAATTACCTAATTATCTGGTAAAAAGTAATAAGGATCAGATTAGTAAATTAATGTGCCTTCTTATCCGACTACTAATTCTTTAGCGTTTAAATTACCAAATATTACGGATGTACTTCTCAGAAGAACAAAATATAATAAATTCTTCGTTTGATAGATTAATTTTATCAAACAAAGAATGACAGATTATTTTTTCTTCTCATTTTTTTTTTATTTCCTAAAATAAAATATCTAAAATGCACTCTTAAGCAAATGGTTGCATTGAATTTTATTATTAACAGAAGATTAGTTTTTTAACTTTCAATAACTTTGAAAAAACTCTTATTAGCAGTAGTAGTATTTGTGTTATTTGTTAATTTTTCCATTTTTTTTTCTTCTTCACAATCTATTTTTAGACTGATCTGTAATCAATAATTTTTTAGAGACTTGCAATGAGATATTGTTTTCATAATTATTTTTCCCTTTTCAGAGAGACATACAATTTTACAATCACAATTACTTACAAAAACAAAACAAGTAACATGAGAATATGTGGTAAATAACCAACTAGATCAAAAAAAAAATCTATTCATGATTAAAGGTCGAATCGGATTAGAACAGATGATCGAATTGAAGATATTCACTTTTTTTTCGGCAGAAGAAAAACAACAAAAAATAACCTAATTATTTTTTTTGATTGTTTTTTATTACAAAATTTCTGATATTAATAATTGAATAGGAAAAAAAAGACTCACTAGATGTAAACATTAGCTTTTGAAAGCCTATCCGCAGTTGAGAAACAGCTTACTAAAACGCCATTCCTCAGCGGAGATATTCAAGGACCTGCAGATAATGATTTCCTTACTGCTTTCAGTTGTAAGATATTTTGGATATTCTTCGTAAGAACTTTTTTTTTGTTGGAATGAACAATATTATCATAATACAATTACATATTCTGAGAGGCATAATTCAGATTTTGAGATATGACAACATTCAATATTTCATTAAAATCAATTCATTTTGCATATTTTTTCTAGCAATGTACCCTAAACTCTCTGCATACCTTAAATCAACTGAAATCCAAATAAAGAAAAATGACTTTCCAATCAAAGAAGAAATAGTAAAAGATAAAGAGGAAGAAATAGTAGAGGAGATATATGAAGATCCTGTATTAGAGGCACTGAAAGAGAAAAAGATCTCAGAAATTGCAGCGATTTATCTTTCTAAATAGAAGAGCAACAAATCTATTCACAAAACACATATTGTATTTAACGTCAAAATCTACGAAGAAAATGAAGATCTGAAAGCATTAGCTTCTAAAATTTTCAATGAAATCAACATTGAGGGGTTGGTCTGGTTCAGAAACTTTAATCTTGTACCAATAGCTTACGGTATGAAGATGCTTTAGATTGGAATGATAATTGAAGATGATAAAATAAAGACAGAAGACGTTTTTGAGCGAATTCTAGAATGGGATGAAGTTGTCTAATCGATTGATATTGAATCAATGCAAAGTGCTTGAAAAAAATCAAGCTGAAAAAAAAATAATTAAGTGATTAGGTTTGATTTCAGAGAAAACTACTTTAATCTATGATTATTGTAAGATTGTATGTAATTCATCCTAAAAATTGTATCTTATTGAATATTTCTGGTTTCTGATCTTAACTTTAATCTTCTTTCAATATCCATGAATCAGCAAATATGTCAACAATAAAAAATAAACCCATTATTTTTATTCCCATTGTTGATAATAAAAATAGAACAACACTTTCTGCAATTCAAATAATGTTAATTTAAGCCCAAAAAAATATCAGATATTGTGATATTTTCCCCCAATGATAAAAATCCTTTTTGAAATAAAAATATTCATGCATTTTCTCTCTCTAATTTTAGACTCTTTCAGTACGATTTATGCTTTTATTGATTAAAATGCCTGTCTTTTTTATCATGTTCACTGCTGTGTCAAACTACTTATTTTTCTTCTCTGAATTCTTTAGAAAATCTTCTTTGATTATTTTTATTTTATTTTTTTAATTTCAAGCCCTTCGGAAAGCAGCTGAAGTGGTTAAAATTAAAATCTGCTTAACTCCTCTACGTATTCTTTTCATATTTTGGTTTTCTTTTTTTTTGTAACTTCTAAGTTAGATGTTTTATCATTCTGACAACCATCTTGAGTCAACTACATCAAAATCTACACTTCTTAATAAAGACCAACAGATCTTTTTGAAAGTGTTCTAAACAACAATGCTCAACTAGAGCTAAGGCTTAGAAATTGAAGCGAGATGGGAAGAAGCATCTTTGCTTGCCCAGAAAGCAGAAAGGATTTAGAAACTCTTCGTTTAAGATAATCGAGATGAGTTAAGCACATACCATAAAAAATATGCATTTCTAACGAAATCAAATAACTCAAGAGAGAGTGTTTGAGTTGATAAACAATCTGTAGGTATATGGAGGTCAGAGAGAAATATATGAATCAAAAGGAGGGGGGCTCAA
>Ga0302271_10004727_pt1 | contig 10731 bp, 4 predicted proteins | sample III_Bog_N1_1_FD_198767 | JGI IMG/M metagenome (GOLD analysis project Ga0302271, IMG submission 198767) | Peat permafrost microbial communities from Stordalen Mire near Abisko, Sweden - III_Bog_N1_1 | ecosystem: Environmental > Terrestrial > Soil > Wetlands > Peat | place: Sweden: Abisko... | reverse complement strand
CCCAACCCCAACCCCAACCCCAACCCCAACCCCACCCCCAACCCCAACCCCAACCCCAAAAATGTGAAAAAACAAATTAATTCAAATGAAAATAATAATTAAGTTTATGAAAATATGCTAAAATTAAGATATTTTTTGGATTTTTTTCAAGCAAAACAGTTGGATTGTTTTAAATTCATTTTTTAAGGATGTTTTTTTTCACAAACATATTTTAATTAAGAAATGGATAATTTTAATTGAATCCTTTAGAAAGACGCATTTGAATATTATTAAAAGCAACACAATTGAGAAATTAACTTGCAAAATGTTAATTTAATGAAAAATAATGAAAGTACAATCAATATTTATCAGTTGCGTCTTTTTTTTAAAAAGTCTGACGGTTTATCAAGAAACTGAAAGATTTTTAATTAAAATAGGCACACATACACAGTAATTTTCGGTGTAATAATTCTTAATTTAAATTTATTTCTTTCCTTTCAGCTTTCCACCGTTCATTATATCCTGTGATTTTTAAAAGCTTCTAATAAATACTAAATAATCTCAAACTACAAATACTCCCTAAAGAGAACTCATCTAAATTAAAATTTTTACTTATTCTTTTATTATTTTTTAACACCATTCTTATTTTGCTTAGATTCTTAAAAATCACTGTCAAAGATAGTAATCATTTGATTGAGATGTTTATTGCATCGATTTTTAATTTTATCTTGCCTAATTTCATCACATTTCTTATTAGTAGTCATCGAACCAGAAAAAGAAGAAGACTTACAGAATTACCAAGCACATTTGCTAATTTAATGATCTCTTTAATTTCCATTTATGATAGGAGACGACTAATTATCAACTTAATTCTGTTTAAATACTAAATCTAAAAGAAATTTCTTGAATAACAGAAACTTTAGTTACTTATTCTTAGATTTTGCTAACCACATACATTTCTGATAAACTTATCGATTTCATCGTACATTATCAGATTTCTAAAGACCTATCAAATAGTGTGTAAATGAAATGTTCTAGAAAAATTTGTTACTTAATTTATCCATTTAAATTCATATCGAAAGTTTCTGTTGGTAATAGTTTATCAAATGCACAGCAGCAAAAGGAAATTACAAAAGAGCAAATAATTTTGGGAGAAACAAAATATAAACTAAAAACACTATTGAAAATGCAACCTGCAGAACTACCTGGGAGGACTTACTCTCCAGAAGAAGAAGAAAATGACGAAGGAGGGCAATCATCAGATGAGATTGAAGATGATAACAAAGATATGCCTTACTAATTTAATGACGAAGACTTACCTTAAGATAGATAGCCAAGACCAGAGATTACCTCTGCGAATTTCGAAGCAGCAAAAAGACCAAATGAAGCTAACTTATCCAGTGAAGTTAAAGCTAACTAGGTTGAAGACAATATCCGCAATGACGACATGGATTTCGATCAAAACTTGAACATGATAAACCGATTCTTTTTTGGACATCTTCTCTTGATGGCAGTCAAGATTAAGAAAGTTCTTTAATCTAATATTCCACTGAAACTTCATCATCTTCCTAATCTTCACCCAGATTTTACGGTCAACAAGAAGACTCAGATGTTCTACAATAAACTAGAAAGAGAAAAGGCAAAACTCGAGAGTCTACCAGGAAAACCAAGAATCTCAGTAAACCATTTCCCTTTTTTAGATCAATATTATTAACCAATTTCATCTTTTTTTTTCTTTAATCTCACTCAAATAGCCTTTTAAGATATTTAGACTCATAATGAGCTGCTATAAACCACAAATACTCGTCACATTTATTTATGGTATTTTCGATATCTCAACGAAAATGTTTAATTCTGTAGCTTTGAATTATTGCATCTAAGGGCTCATCGATCACAAAAAAGATACAGCCTATGCTTGGGCTGGAGCATTAGTTGGTGTAATGGTATTGCAATCAATTCTAAGGCATCAAGCTTGGACGGAGGGTTAGAATTTAAACTCAAGATTTCGTCTTGTTTTAGTCAACACGATTTACTAAAAAATTAATAAACTCAGTTCTCACGCTATTAGAGAAGCCAACATTGGAAAGGTAATTAACATGGTATCAAGTGACTTGAACTCAACTGAGGCGAAGTTTTTCTTCCTCATTTAAATGGCTTTAGTTCCTTTTACTTTGACTTGCGGCTGTATCATTCTTGGGTTTAGACTTGGTCCTCTAGGTAATATTAGATGTTTTCAGTTAATTTTGAATGTGTTAAATATCCTTTTTGCAGGTTTGTTAAGTGTTGCCATGCTAATTCTGGTGTTTCCTATGCAATAAGTGTTCGGGAAATTGTAGTCAAAGTATTTTGCTGCTCGTATTGCCAAGAGTGATGAGAGAGTAAAACTAATCAATGAATCAATAGATGGAATCCGTCTAATTAAGATGTATGGATGGGAAGAGGCGTTTAGAAAAATGGTCATGCGCATACGGTAGCAAGAAATTAACAACACTGGAAGCAGTCAAACTCTGTAATACATCGAAAAATCGATTTCGACAACTTGCGTACTGATTATTGCAGCGATTACCTTCATCATCATATATTACGAAGGCAGTTATGAGCTCAATTCCGCTAAGATCTTCTCAACCATTGAAATGCTGCAATACATGAAAGTCAACGTGATGAACTTCTCAGGTCAAGGGTTCGGATACATCTTCGAGTTGAACATTTTCTTAAAGAGATTCTTAGATGTGTTTTACATTAAAGAAGGAGAAATGATAGGCGTAGCAGATTCAAATGTACAACATAAGAAAATTACCTAAGAAGAAGCTATTAAATTTGATAAATTCAATGCATACTGGAAATACCTTCCTCAGCAGCAGCAGCAAGAGACTCAAAAGAATTAAACAGAACTCAAAACAGGAGATATTGCTTTGACGATTTAGCAAGGGGAAACAGATGAGCTAAAGAACTCCCCGACAGTACTCAAGCGAATTAGACCAACTCTGAGTAATATTTCCCTGTCAATAAAAAGAGGTGAACTACTTGGAGTAGTAGGGAAAATTGGAAGTGGTAAATCCACTTTACTTCAATGTCTCTTGAAGGAAATTCCATTTTACGAAGGGTACTTTGAGGTAGAAAAACCAAATCCTCTAAATCAGTAGATGGCTTATGTGGAATAAGAGCCATATATATTCTCAAGTACTGTCAGAGAAAACATTCTTTTCGGAAAAACCTTCGATGAACCTTGGTATAACACTGTTGTCAAAAACTGCTGTCTCTAACCGGATTTCAAAGAAATGGAAAAAGGCGATTAAACAGATATTGGAGAAAAAGGTGTTAATATCAGTGGGGGCTAAAAAGCTCGAATCTGTCTTGCTCGTGCAGTCTACAGTAAAGCAGATATTTATTTGCTGGACGATCCATTAAGCGCAGTGGATTCAAAAGTAGCCAAGAAATTATTTCATAATTGCATTCAAGGTGTTCTCAAGGGGAAAACGATCATCTTAGTCACACATTAAATTCACTTTACGAAGAATTGCGACAGAATTCTCGTTCTTGAAGACGGGACAATTAAGAGCATCGGTCATTTTCATGAAATGGAAGGTGATCTTAAAAAATTAGCTGCTGGTGTGCTTAAATTTGAGAGTAAATCTTAACAGTCAAAATCTAAGAATGAAACAGCCTCGCATGTCGATTCAATCGCTGAAAAAGAAGAAAAAAAGAAAAAATAATAAACTGAAAACAAACTGCAAGCGAAGATCGTCAGAGATGAAGTTAAAGTGTCATTTTCAACATATTACCGATTCGCTTAGATCGTTTCCTAAGTCATTTGGGGCTTCCCGATTATCCTGCTGATCCTCTTCGCTGCAGCTGAATGCGCATTCACAGCATTTAGCAGAAGTCTCGGGTACTATGACACAACTTCTGATGATTCGAAGGATAAACTCTTTGGATATTGGATAGGATTTTCTGTTCTTTATCTGCTAATCAATCTCTGCAAATACAATCTCCTCGCTAGAGGTACTTAACAAATATGGTGAATTTCATTAATTTTAACTTGATTTTATTATATTTAGGAACTCTAATTGGAAGCTTGTCGATGCACAACAAGATGTTCTAATCATTAACTAGAGCCCCTGTGCTATTCTTTGACTAGACTCCAGGTGGTTTCCTAATGAATAAGTTCTCAAACGATATTAATATCATCGATAACATTCTTCACTTCTCTGCAAATGATGCCTTTGATATTCTCTCTAATTTCCTTAATCTCCTTATCACCTGCTGTGTGATCAATCCATACGTAGTTATCCCTGGAGTAATTGAGTTATGCTTCTTATATTTGTTCTTCATGTGGAACAAAGACATCATCGTTAAATCAAAGCAAATTGACTTAGCACACAAGGCACCAGTGTTTTAGTTCTTTTAGTCTACACTCCAAGGTGTTATCCCTATCAAGATCTATAACTAAAAAACTAATTTCCTTTCGAGAATGGAGTAGCTTTGCAACAATAGTGTTCGAACAAATATCACATACTGGCTAGCAGGTCGATTCTTTGGTGTTTATGTGTAGTACATTACAATTATTGGCTCGGGTATTGGTATTTTCATGATCATCGCTATGTCATCTTCAAATCCTGGACTTGCTGGTTAGAGTCTGACTTATTTCTCGATGATGACAGATTCAATCTAATGGTGTCTTAGGTAATTACTTAACTTGGATTCAGTTATGTCTTCCTGTGAAAGAGCATATCATCTTATGGATTAGCCTTCTGAAGCTCCTTTTGTGACTCAATACGATGTCTAAAATCAGCTAGTGTGTCAAAACGATCATCTAAACGAGAAGCACACCAGTAAGCATAAGCAGTCACTTTAGTAGAATTCATCTACTTGGCCTAGTCAAGGCAAGTTAGAATTGAAAAACTGTGTGATGAGATACAGCAAAGATCTCAATCCAGTCTTAAAAGGATTATCTTTTGAAATATCTCCAGGCTAAAAAGTTGGCTGCATTGGAAGGACTGGAGCTGGAAAATCTTCCATCTTACAAGTACTAAATTGAATCATATTCTACTATTTGTTTAGTTAATTAACAATCAACTATTTTAATCTTTTAGGCCTTATTCCGCATGACAGAATGCGAAGGAGAGTCCAAGATAATCTTCGATGGGATAGACACATCACTCCTTGGTCTGCACACTCTACGACAGAAGATCTCCATCATCCCATAAGTTCCTTTTGTCTTTGCAGGGACAATTAGGCGGAATATTGATCCTTTAGAGGAACATTCTGATGAAAAGATCTGGGAGTCACTGAAACTCGTCGAGTTAGATCAATATGTTAAGGATCGCTGCTAAAATGGAATTCAGACTGATATGAGTAGGCTATTTCTTATGAATTTTATCATTTTGTTGTTAACAATATTGTTGATGGTTTTTAGGTGATGTCTCAAGTATTTTCTCAGTCGGACAGAAGCAGCTGATTTGTCTTGCTAGAGCAGTTTTGAAGGACAATAAGCTGATTGTGCTTGATGAAGCTACTGCAAATGTCGATATGGAAACGGATAATCTAATCTAAAAAACAATCCGCACAAAATTCTCAAGTAGTAGTGTACTGACAATTGCTCACAGACTCAATACGATCGCTGATTACGACAAGGTGATTGTCATGGATGATGGCAAAGTAGCTGAATGCGATGAGCCATTTAAATTGCTAGCAAGTAGCATTGAAGATGAGTAAATCACAAGAAACACAATCTTTGCTCAGATGGTGTTAAATACAGGATAAAATAATTCTTCTCATATTTTCAACGCTGCCAAAGCTAAATTCTTAGAGAACTACTAATCTGAACTCTGAGGGACTTCCTTATTCGGAGATTTTTCTTAACACTCCTCTGCAAAAAAAGAGAGTTATTCATATATACAAGCCTGTTACAGCACCTTAGCTTTTAATATATATATTGTCTTTTTTTAAATACACATTTTTTATCTTACCTAGCTAAGTTCTATTGAAATCTTCTTTTTCTTTAAGTTTTTCTTTTAGAATACCAGCACAAAATAATAATCAAATAATCTGTAGCAATGCTAATATACTCTTCTTTGTGTATTTGTTAAATCTAAATAGAAATACAACATAAAAGTTACATTGCAACATATAATTGTCTAAGTAGCCATGCATACAATTAAGAATACAATAAACAAAAAACAAACAAATAATTACTACTACCCTAAAATAGTCAACAGTTTAAACCTAATTACAGTCTCTCACTCTCTCTTGTTCCCTCAGTGTTTACATGAAAGAGCAAATATTCATTAATTGATGGATTCTCGAAGAAAGAATAAACTGTTACCTCAGCATGTCTTGATATTGTTTATTATTTCCCTCATTAACGTGTTCATGCTCTTGCCAACTCCACACTAAACTCAGATAAACCATTATTCGAATCTTCCAATGAATCACTAGAAATATGTGTTACATCCTTTATTGAAATTAGGGGAACATCAAGACAATGCAAATGAGGAGAAAGAGTGTGAGGGTGGTTACTGTTTTCTGTTGGCACACATCTTAAAATGTTCTAAGATTAGAAGAAGTAAACTTTACTTTCTGTTATCAAAAAAATGTTTTATTAGTAATTAGTTTGAAGGCATTTTTTTCTTTTCTACTTGCTTTCGAAGAACAAAGAGTTAAGCATTGTATCTCCTCCATAGCTGCGATCTTGCTTACTCCCTAGTTTGTAAGAACAAGTGAGTGACTAAGACTCTCCAAGATTATTATTATGTTACTTCCTAGAATTTAAGAAGGAAAAGAAATTAGTTATCTTTCAAATAAGAAATCGAGTTGTGTTTCACTCACCATCTGAAAACGCAACTATCAATGTCTGGAAATGAAGCAGTTATGTATGTACTCTCGACGCGTCCTTGAGTAAAAAACAGTTATAAAGTTAAAATTCAAATGAAAAGCAAGACATATGAGTGCATCCATTATTAGAATTTACCTCCCACTGTAAGATGATGGCACACAAGTGAGTAATGATCAAAATATGGCTTTCCTTCAGTGTTTGCTTACTCCCTTTTCCAAGTAAACACAATTGTTCAGTTAAATTACCAGAAAATCATAATCTAAATACGATCTTAAAAGACAGCGGTGTGAATCAGACTTTGGCAGTTTCTAATATCCTTACATATTTCTAGCGCCAAGCAAACATAAAGTTAATCATGAATAGAAAGATGATCTTTTAAACTTACAAACTAAAGCAGACAATTAGCTAAGACATTTGTTCTCCGTATTGTTACTTGCTTTGATTGCAATAAACAAGACAATATATGGTTGAAAACACGATTAAAAGACTAATTGCTACTGTCTGAAACGAAGAATAAGGAAGTCAATTATCCATTTGTTTTGTGAAAATATCCTCATCATGATCACCTCCTATTAAAAGAGCTCTAATCAGCATATTGTTAATATTCTTGTAATCTTACAATCTTTTAGGTTAGCGAAGTTAGCATCATTTGCCAGACAAGTGCATTGAATATGTTACTCCCTAAATTATGATAATGTAATCATTAATGGGCTGCAAGACACAGAGACAATCTCTTAGTTAATCTTACGAACTATCAAATGAGAGAGTATTACAAATAGCCAATCAAATCTAGAATAAAGAATCAAATAATAGTTACTTCGACGAATCTACAGTGGCTGTTCCCGCACTAGTTTAGTAATAAATCATTCACCAACAAAGAATCAATAGTTAATTTGTTCTAATCATTTATGGTCTATTACCTTTTTGACATGTTCTTCCATTTGAGCAACCAACTCCTATTAAATCACAATTTTAAAACTATTTAAAATACTCTAATCTGTTTACTTCTCTTTGTCTTGTGAGCTCTTGCACCTCTTTCGAATGAAGATAATAAAAAGGTAGATTCATCATCTCATTGAATCAACATCATCTTAGTCATTAATGCTTAACATTCGAGATATTTTTATATTAAAAGATAAGCCCTCTCACTTTGTTCCCTCGATGAAGATGCTCCATTGTTTGCTTGATCTAGATTTCAATCATTGTTATCTGATAAGCAATACAGTCTCAACTTCTTCTTGTTACTTCTCGATGATTGCGTTTGTTTTACTCTGGAGCTCTATCGTACATTTGTCCTTCTTTAACTCGTAGTATTATTCAAATCTGATTACTTTTCTAAATCCTGCAAAAACGACTCTTAAGACTAAACAGATTCTTGATGCTTCAGTAGCTCTTTGATTCGACTGTCAGCTTGCAGTTAGCGCTGTTTTTCTTGCATAGAATCCAGCAGTTCACTCAATGGCAGCAACGGTCCTATATTTCTAATATTCGACACACCTTCTGCCATCTTTTTGATCTCCTCCCAGATACTATTCAGCCATTCAGTCGTTCCCTTCTTAAGCTATCTTCTCAAGGATCCATCATTATCGATGAATTTTGCTTTCTTTTCAGAAAACTTTAGACATGGTTGTAGCTTCTTGATGGCTTGCTGCAGAAACTAAAGCTCCTATTTCGAAGACGCAGTTGAGACAATGTCTTGAATTGCTCGAATTGTCTGATTTCGAGTAAAGTTTATGTCCGTTTTCGCTACATCTTCATTCGCTTAGATAAGGCTTTGCATGATCATCTCGCTTAATTCCTTGCAATTAGCGCTGAGAATCTGCAAGTCATTTGATAATTTCTTGAAACTCTCAGCGATATCTGATTCTTAGTAGCTACCTAATAAAGGGTTTCTTAGGATATTATCAGATGACACAATATTTCGTGTATCTCCTAGTGGATTCTATTACCCCATTCCAGTTTAATCGATCCGTCGGAATGTTGAAAACACATCTTGTATGATTTCTTTGAGGTTCTACAAGCGATGATTTTTATGAGGATTATCGCGAAGTTACTGCTAGCATTGCAGACACATGAGATCTAATTTACTTCGACATCTCTCTTCAGTGCAAATGGACGACATTTCTTAATCGCTGTGGATCTTGCAAGCAGGCATCTAGAACTCATCGATCTTTTACTAAAGCTGCTTCTCTAGCTGCCTGTTAGCGGACACACTCCCTCCCATTTATATAGTCGCCTTAAAATGCGTTAATATTACAAATAATTGTTTTTGCTATGATCTCTTGTTTTTACTGATTTTCAAATTAAAAAAGTGATCTAAAATGTATTATTCCAACAACATAATTGCAAGATACCACATGATTATCCTCTTCATACTCTAATAATGAATCGAACAAGTAATGTACAATGATAACACACATGTTTGAGTCTTGACAATAAATTAATATTCAATTTGATTAGTGTTGCATAGGTATTGATTGCTTTTGAGCTCCTTGAATTTAATTATTAGTATCTATGAGCTCTGGATTGGAGAGAAGCTTTATGTTTTTGAGCAGAATTTCAAAGAAAATCTAATTTTCATCTTGATCCACAATGTTGTCAGAATAACCTAAAGCAGACAAGACTTAGTACTCTTGCTTGACTCGCTAGATTTAAACAAGGTTTTCTTTCATACGGTATTTATCTTGAAGTGCTGCAAACTGTTTCTGTTGCAAGAAATTCAAAAGGAAAAATCAAATATTTGCTTAATCAATAGGCCAGACAATAAATACCTTGAGTTTATGAGAGACCTGTTGATAGACTTGCTTGATAATATTCTGGAGGAGTGCTTAATTATATTTCGATAGCTTAGAAACAGGAAGAATCTTATGTAGAGAAGAATATAGCAGTGGCTCTAAGCACTCTTCCATGACGAACTCCTGGCATTCGCAAAATTAATCATAATAAACTAGTTCATCGTCATTAGGTGCTTCTGTTGAACTAGCTACAGCATGTAATGCTACTTAATCGATATTATTTGGTTGATTTTATCTTTGTTCTACTCCTTGTTTTGTCAACATTTCTTTCGATTAATACCTGCTCATTTACTTAATAAGCTGATCCTCCTGAATTTATTTTGAATTTGAAACTAGCTACTTAAATTTAAGAAAAGGAATTAACATTATTATTAATTAATATTACCGCCAATCAATAAGCTAATTTTAGAAATATCTGTTTCCATAGGATAATAGAAATGATATGATAAGAAGATCGATGTCCTTCTAAATATTTGTAACAGAATTATATACATATTAGTCGAGTAAATACAACAACTGTATGTGAGTTATAATCTAGATTTAACAAGTGATTCTAGAAGTTCTTTTCACAAGGATTCTAAATTGGTTATCTTGAACCTTAGGTAAGAGAATGGGCTATCAAAAAATATATGCAAGCTCTAATTCTAAAAAACTCAAGAATTTGCTTAGAGAAGACATATGGTTAACTTCCAAGTCAAATTATTTAAAGGTTAGCTATCCATTTAATTATTAAAAAACTAGAGTCCAGTTTTGCGCAATAAACATAAAAAATAAATCAAAATAAAATTAAACTTCCCCTTATCCCCCCCCAATGATTATCACCTTTACATCATTATTTAAAAAACTTACCTTTGATCTGAGATCTACTCACCCTGTTTCTCTCTGGTACTCCTTTTTTTAATCGAAGTTGGCATTCTTCTATGCAAGTTTTTTGACTTCATTAAGGTTAGACTTAATTTCGTTGACTCCCGATGCAATCGCTTTCATTAGAAGACTCTATTTTCTATTTCTTTTAAAATATGTATTTGCTACTCAAAGGATTAATAAGTCTTCTCTTTTTTTCGAATAACAAATCAATTCTGCGGAAGAACAAAAAGTCAATTACTCTTTTCATAAATAAAC
>Ga0302271_10004724_pt1 | contig 10737 bp, 12 predicted proteins | sample III_Bog_N1_1_FD_198767 | JGI IMG/M metagenome (GOLD analysis project Ga0302271, IMG submission 198767) | Peat permafrost microbial communities from Stordalen Mire near Abisko, Sweden - III_Bog_N1_1 | ecosystem: Environmental > Terrestrial > Soil > Wetlands > Peat | place: Sweden: Abisko... | reverse complement strand
TTAAAATGGCTATTTTAAAGGAATTTGCTTTTTAGAAAGCCCTATAATCTAGCCCTCGAACCGACACAAAGGTTGTATTGAAACTCCATAGGGTTACTTCCTCCACTATAAACAGTTGTCTCGAACCGACACAAAGGTTGTATTGAAACTGAGGTCGGCTTGCTCTGAGAGTTTTTTCTTATAATCCTCGAACCGACACAAAGGTTGTATTGAAACAATCTGATGGAAATAAGTTCTATTCTATCCCTGGCTCGAACCGACACAAAGGTTGTATTGAAACTGTACTCCAAATAACCTATCGTATGCCCACTTAAACACTCGAACCGACACAAAGGTTGTATTGAAACGCTAAGAGTTTGGCACTTGCAAACGTATGCTCATAACTCGAACCGACACAAAGGTTGTATTGAAACCGATTAATTATTTGTTTCAGTCTGATTATTGGTACTCGAACCGACACAAAGGTTGTATTGAAACATTATACCCTTTTCAAAAAAATACTAAAATATGCTCTCGAACCGACACAAAGGTTGTATTGAAACAACCTACCAAATTACCGCTCGAATCTTTCACGAACACTCGAACCGACACAAAGGTTGTATTGAAACCTTTCATCGTTGTAAGCTCATTGAACAGAGCGAGACCTCGAACCGACACAAAGGTTGTATTGAAACATGGCTATCTCTTTCCTTGTTATGCTTGGATTGCGACCTCGAACCGACACAAAGGTTGTATTGAAACGTTGTGGCGATGTGGCTCGAATTGTAGCGGTAAGCCTCGAACCGACACAAAGGTTGTATTGAAACCCATTTAAAAAATCAAGGTAATACTTTTCACCTACTCGAACCGACACAAAGGTTGTATTGAAACAAAGGCGTGAGATTTTTAATTTCGTGTTTATCCACTCGAACCGACACAAAGGTTGTATTGAAACACGGCTACAATATTTTCACAAAGACACTCAAATACACTCGAACCGACACAAAGGTTGTATTGAAACCTTTATCTGATCTTTCAACAAAATCGTATGTATCACTCGAACCGACACAAAGGTTGTATTGAAACTGTACTCCAAATAACCTATCGTATGCCCACTTAACTCGAACCGACACAAAGGTTGTATTGAAACCCAAATGCAAAGAAGCATACGAGAGCAGTAACAAGCTCGAACCGACACAAAGGTTGTATTGAAACAGATAACCCGAACCTTGAACGCCTGAACCTTTAAACTCGAACCGACACAAAGGTTGTATTGAAACGCGATTTGGTTAATATCAGCAACACTAAATGTGGCTCGAACCGACACAAAGGTTGTATTGAAACACGCTTGCAACTCTTATCATTAAACACGGTACAGACTCGAACCGACACAAAGGTTGTATTGAAACTGTCCATATTTTCCCCTAGTAAGGTCTAATACTTTTCTCGAACCGACACAAAGGTTGTATTGAAACCGTATAACTGGGATGTTTAAAAGTGGTCAACTTAACTCGAACCGACACAAAGGTTGTATTGAAACAGAGCAAAGGCTTCGATGAGGGCTTGTCTTTTTCCTCTCGAACCGACACAAAGGTTGTATTGAAACATTTATCGACGATGAGTCCGCTCTCTTCAATATCGCCTCGAACCGACACAAAGGTTGTATTGAAACTTGGTAAAGTTCTTACAACGACCGATGGCGGTAAAACTCGAACCGACACAAAGGTTGTATTGAAACCCGATTGGCGCTGAGAGCTTTGCAATGCGAACTATCTCGAACCGACACAAAGGTTGTATTGAAACTGTAAGCATTTTTCACAAGGCTCATAAACACATTCTCGAACCGACACAAAGGTTGTATTGAAACTCTGAATAGCATACGCCATTATTCCCATAGTGAGCTCGAACCGACACAAAGGTTGTATTGAAACGATAAACTCAGCAAAAAGAGGGAACAGGCGCTTTCTCGAACCGACACAAAGGTTGTATTGAAACACACAAAATCAAACGCAAAAGAAAACTACTAATGCCTCGAACCGACACAAAGGTTGTATTGAAACTGGGCTCCCATAAAGATAGAGTGTGAAGGAATCACTCGAACCGACACAAAGGTTGTATTGAAACGGATAAAACTCTACGCGCCTTTTAAATTTTTCTTTAGCTCGAACCGACACAAAGGTTGTATTGAAACATGATTGGCTTAATGTCATTTGTTTGAATAGACGCCACTCGAACCGACATAAAGGTTGTATTGAAACGCTATGATGTGAGCCTTCTCTGGGTTTTGGGCAATCTCGAACCGACACAAAGGTTGTATTGAAACCAAGCACAAGCACAGATACTTTCGATCTCGGAAGCGCCTCGAACCGACACAAAGGTTGTATTGAAACATGTAAGTTCCTTTAAATTTGTGACCAGTCAACCCTCGAACCGACACAAAGGTTGTATTGAAACAGTGCAATTTGAATTATTTATTTTTACATGTAAAGGCTCGAACCGACACAAAGGTTGTATTGAAACAATCGAGAGTTCTTCTTTATTCCTGATGTAATAGACTCGAACCGACACAAAGGTTGTATTGAAACGGCGTGCATTTTTTAAAATACCCAAATTTGCAATTCACTCGAACCGACACAAAGGTTGTATTGAAACATTCTAAAGACTTCTTTGGTTTCGTTTGCAATTCACTCGAACCGACACAAAGGTTGTATTGAAACTGTGCAACATACCCTAAGTACATGTAAGCACCTCCCTCGAACCGACACAAAGGTTGTATTGAAACAGAAGAGCTGATTGGCTTGCAAATGGTTGCAATGTGCTCGAACCGACACAAAGGTTGTATTGAAACATTCTTATGCCCGGCGTATCTCTTCCAGAACTCCCTCGAACCGACACAAAGGTTGTATTGAAACATGATGCCATTGCAGAGCTTGAAGCCCATCAAGAGCCTCGAACCGACACAAAGGTTGTATTGAAACACCGATAAAACAAGAAGCGTTCTTTTTTCCGTTACCTCGAACCGACACAAAGGTTGTATTGAAACAAAAGAGAAAGAAAAAGTAAGCGATGATCTTGCAAACTCGAACCGACACAAAGGTTGTATTAAAACATGACATTGACCGCTTGTTTAACTGACCACAAAGCTCGAACCGACACAAAAGTTGTATTGAAACTGTATAAAGATTCTATCAAGTCTGTTTTCCATACTTAATCAACACAGATATTGTCATTATAAGACTTAAATTGATAGATTTTTTTACATGTAAAGGCTTTCATCCTATTAAAGTAAAATTTAATAGCATATCTGAATAATTATGTTTCGGTAGGATGCGATATTTAAATCGTTAAGGATTTTGTTGTGTCCTTCAAGAGCGCAGAAAAGGGAAACTCTTCAAATAAATGAGAGGTAACCCTTTGAACAAAATTATGTTGATGCATTGATTCTTAACCCTAAAGAGCTTATAAAAGAAGAAAGAATTCTTAGCAAAAATCTTTACATGTAAAATAGTTGAGACTCATTTATCCACCTTCTTGTACGATGTTTTGACACCCAAAAGATTGGATTCGATATTTTTGTCATCTTTGAGCACAAAGGTAATACTCGTGTGCGTGATGGGGTCTATGACACTAATCATGGAATGATCAATTTTATATTTAACCAGTGTATGTACACCCATCATCTGGACTTTTTCTTTAAAAAAATCTATATCGCCGGTGGGTGGAAAAACATTTTTGCCTTGGGGTTTCCATTTCCCGATCAACGGATTGGGTGCTTCATAGAGTACCATTGCTACAAGAACAGAGCCGATTACGACACACGCTATGGTCACAACAATTCTTGGGTGATGTTTTGGATTCCAGTCTCGCTCTTGCATGCATTGACGCATTTTTTTTAAAACAGATTCTCTTGAGGCGGCATCATTTTGGGGAATTTGGTGCGGTTCTTTACGAATATTCTCGTGCTCGACAAACTGCTCATCTTTTTCCAATTGACGAAAAAATTCATCTTCATCTTCTTGATTTAAAGGGTCTTGTAAAACTCTTTTTTTACGTTTGAGGAGTATGTCAGGATCCATATAATCAAGAGTGACATCAGGTTTAACTTCAAAAAATTTCATAAATTTAGAAAACATTCTCTACCTTGTTCATTAATATTTGGTCTTGAAAATTATAGCACTTGAAACTTTTAATGACGATGAGAGGGGCTAAAATGCTTACATGTAAAGCAAAAGCGTAAGTTATTTTCAAAGTGCTATAATGACACGCGTTTAAACACTAAACTAAGGCACTCAATGCTTTCTAATGCGTCAACTCCCAAAAGAACAACCAAACCACCCTTGAAGTCAAAAACAACGGCTAAAAAAGTCACTCCAAGAGCTCGAAAAACGGGTGTTCAAAAGAGTCCAAAACGTTCATCCTTACTTTTAAATCTTTTGGCAAGCTGTCTTGTCATCGTTTTCGTAGGGTTTGGCGTCAAATACGCGATAGATCATACCATCAACTACAATCCATTGCTTGGAAAGTGGCGCGCACAAACGGTTTTAGGCATTATGGAGATAGAGTTTGATCGCAGCAGTATGTCCTCTTTTGGCACTAAAAATCCTGTGACATACGATATTTCTGAAAATAAAGTCATCGTCATGGACGATACAATCAAAATGGGCAATACCTATAAAATTGTCGATGAAAACACCATCTCCACCGAAGCGGGTGGTTTTAAAACAGTTTATAAAAGAGTAAAATAAAAGGTAATAACACGCCGTGAAGAATAGAAGGTCTAAAAATGCATCATAAAGAACACAATACACTTGATCTACTCGAACAATTCAGTCACAACACGCAACCATCCAATGATGAGCCAGAAAATGGCGAAAAAATGATGTTTAGAGAGTTGGGACAATTAATGTCAAAATCGGATCAAAAAGGAAGCAATAATCTTTTTGGAATTCCCAATTTTATCTGGTATCTTATTATGCTAGGTATGGTTGGCTATCTCATCAAAGAGGTATTTTTCCTCAATCAAATCAATACTGTCACAGATGTGATGCCAACGATCTCGAAGGGACTGAATGATGGAGCTAATAAAATCGTTGATATAGAGAGCAGTGCTCATAAAGCGATAGAAAATATGAAAAAAGAAGAACGCTAACGTTAATGAATTTTTTTGCCTAAAAAGCCATCAATTTCGGCTGTGATCTCTTGCAAAGAGAGAGCTTCGGTTGCAAGAGGGTACAGTGTTCCATAGTGGTCCACCATCAAACTAGGAACGTTTGCATTCCCCAATTTTTGGATTGTCTTAAATTCAACAACTGTGCTAATGATATTAAAAATATCCACAAAGGCAGCGTAGTCTAAATGGTGTGCTTCACAGATACTTTTATAAAATGTTACGTGGGTTGCATCTTCACCTCTTTCAAAAAACTTTTCTTGAATTGACGTAAAAAATTGAAGTAATGTATGGTCATTTTTATCGTTTTGGAGCAACATAATTCGAGCAGCGGCAACAGCGCGACAAGCAGGTTCTGTATCATTTTTGACGAATGATGCAATAAAAGTGCTCTGTTTAAACGTATCTGGCTGCCAATAGCCCATAAAAATAGAAAAATGAATATTTTTTAGAGAGCAATAGTGTTGTATCTTAGGAATGATAGAGCGATGCTTCCAACATGAAGGCGAGAGAGGATTTGCAATATAGACAACGGTTGTATTTTGGAGATTAGGAGATTCATGAAGGCCATTCGTTGTGAAAGGGCTAGTATACGTAAAGTATTTATGATTGTTCCATGAAAACATAGTAACTCCTCTATAATGAAAACCAAGAGTTAAAAAGCACCATTTATAGTAGCACGAGCGAGTAAAAAAAGAAAGTACGAACAGTCGTATTTATGTACAAAATTATGGAATTTTTCAGAGTTTTATATTAAGTCTATACTGTTTTGGGCTCAATTTGTAGTATTGTTTAAAAAAGCGAGAGCATGTTGTTTGTGTATTGAAATTTAAGGCAGTGGCAATTTGTTTAATGCTGTAATCGGTGTAAGTCAGAAGATACCCCATCTCTTTTAGGATTCTTACGTGTATGAAAGATAATGCACTTTTCTGCGTCGTTGCTTTAATGGTTTCACTTAAATGTTTCGAGGTAATCTGAAGAAGTTCTGCATACTCTTGAACACTCTTTCTCGTCATGAAGTGTTCTTCAATGAGTTCTAAAAAGTGACTGGTGATTTGTTCTGCTCTTGTGTGTACATGCCGATTTAAAGGTTGGCTAAGGCATTTACGTCTTTTCAAAATATAAAGCATCTCCAAAATATGAAGTCTACACATCTCTTTATAATCACTGTTTTCACTCTTCATCTCTGAATCAATACATTCGTACAATGTTTTTATGTGTGCAAAAATATTGCTTGGAAGTATGACATTATGGATGTTTTCTGCATAAAAGGTCATGAGATCTTGGATAGCTAAATCTTTATCGGGCTGCGTGTATAAAACATTTGGATTAAAAAGGAGAATATACCATTCTCCTTTTTCAGCATATGTTTCAAACGAAAAAATAGAGCCTGGTAAAATCAACTGGAATGAATTTCTAGAGATATCAAAGGTATATTGATTGACAGTACTTTTGGCGTGACCCTCAAGACATAAAAATAATGCAAAAAAATCAAACCGTATGGGGGAGCTTTTTTCCTCTCTTAAATCATTATGTAAAATAACAATATCTTTTGGAGAGAAATTTTCCGCTAGAACATCCATACCAAATGTAGGATTTTTTTTATGGAAATTTTCATATACCTTAAGGACTTGCTCCATTGTCAGTAGCGAATGCATTGCTGTATTCATTTTTTATCCAATTGATTTGATGAAACCAAAATTATTTTAATCAAAAGTAGTTTAAAAGCTAGAATGGAAAAGATGTAAGTTTAAGAAGTTTGCTTTTTAGAGAGATAGGTGGATGGGGATACAGGATTCGAACCTGTGAATACCACGACCAAAACGTGGTGCCTTACCGCTTGGCGAATCCCCAAGAAGGTGACAATAAAAACTGGTTGCGGGAGCCGGACTTGAACCAGCGACCTTTTTTCTGTTAAATAGCAACGTTACTTACATTAAATGTGATTTAAAAAAGGAATCCCGCAAACTTACTTATCTGAATAGTGCGTTTTGCATTGCACGATTTCGATACTCTCTTCACTAATTCTATACACAACTCTATTTTTATCATCAATGCGTCTACTCCAATACTCTGACAAATCACCCTTTAGTCGTTCGGGTTTACCAATGCCTTTGTTTCCATTCCTCATAATGTCTTGTAATAGCTGATTAATACGCTTAAGAGTCTTTTTATCTTCTGTTTGCCATGACATATACTCTTCCCATGCTATTTGTGTGAAGACTATATTTTTGCTCATTGAACAATCTTTTCTAACTCGTCCATACTCTTAGTAACACGTTTGGTACTTTTAATAGACTCTCTTAGTTTCTCTTGATTATAGGCATTGTAAAAATCATCTCTACGAATCACATCAAAAGGAATGCCACCTTTATTGATAGCTTGTCTAACAAACATATTAAACGCAGTAGTCATGTTTAGACCAAGGTCAGAAAAGAGCTCTTCAGCTTGTTTTTTGACGGTTGAATCCATACGGATATTGATATTAACTTGTGCCATATGATCTCCTTTATATTTTAACTGTATTATAATACAAATTATACGTATTGTAAATAAAATAGTGTAAATTTATTTACAAAATCTTTTCAGAAATTAAAGCATAATACCCAATGAAAAAGATAACAGTAAAAATGCCATTATGGATGATAGAAGCTATTGAACAAGAAGCCAAGAGCATAGGTGTTACGCGTCAATCTATCATCAAAATGTGGCTTATCCAAAAGCTTGATGATCTTAGTCTCAACCGTAAGTCTTTAAAGCAAGTGGGATAATCTTCCATTTGCTTTTTTAGTGCATTTCAATCTTTATATTTGCATTGTTTGATAGGTTTTTATTTTCTTCTTTTTTAACTTCTGTAAACTTTTTTGGTTCGATTTGTTTGATCATTACTGTTGGTTTAATTGGTTCTTTTTTAATTTCATTGTGTGTTTGATAGAGCAAAAATCCTATAATAAAAATGATCCCATAAATTGCTGTATTGATTGGTCTTATTTTGATTTTTGTTATGTAACTTAGTATGCTTAAAATTGTGATTGCAACTAAAAATATAAGAATTAATTCTCCAATCCCTTTTGAGTTGATTATTGATTGAAACATGTTTTGTATGATTGTTCTTTCATTCATCTATAATATCCAACGCTCGTTGACGTCCCAGGGTGTATTTCTTCTTCCTCTTGTATTTTTTGAATAGGTATTTGCTTTTGAATAGGTATTTGCTTTTGAATAGTTTGCTGAGGCATAAGATTTATGGTAGTTTCTTGTTTTAATGGCTCTATTTTAGGTGTATTTTGCGGCGGTGTAATGATAGGCTTATTTGAAATAATTTCTATATTTTTTGGCACTACTGGTTGAGGAGTTTCTATTACTGTTTGAATTGGTTTTAATAGGACTGTCGTTGTTTTTTCCTCTTGTTCTCTCTGCATGGGGTTAACTATTATATTGAGGTTTTTGTTCATACTTAAATTTATTATAATAAAATATAGTATCAAAAGAATAATTGGAATCAATGAAAGTCGAGGCAATTTATTATTATTTTTAGAAAATTGACCATTTTCTTTTTCGTGGAATTTATTTTTTTTATACTTATCCAAGAGGTTTAATGTATTATCATCATGGAACATTTTAGCGCCTTGTTTAGGTTACTTCATTATTTTATAATCCATTGAGCCTATGTAATAAGAAGGTTTTTTAAGATGATCGTCATAGCGTGATTTTAGCATTGTATAGCTTTGCCCTGGAGAGAGTTGCAGATCACTAATATTTTTGCTTTGTCCATCTAATGCAGCACTTACATGTTTTATCAATACATTATCTGTAGAAAGATTGACTACGATGATTTCCGCACTCATTGCACCTTTATATAAATAAGTGCATATCATTTGATTGGGTAATTCGCATGGTGGTATCGCATACATACTTGTGAGTAATCCAACAAGGATAAGTATTTTCTTCATAACTATCGCCTTTTATTTTAGATTTTTTCTCATAACTCTTGCTTTAATTTCAAAGAGATACATTTCCTGTTCCTCTTTATCTAATCATTTCAAAATATTTTACAATCTCACTTTTCTGCATTACGGAATTTTCTAGCAAAAAACTGTATAACTCTGGTCTTGTATTTTTCTATTGACATATCGTTGATACACCAATTTGAAGTTTCTGCAATATAGAATTAATTATGTAATACTGAAAAAGATTGTTTTTATTTTTTATAAATTTTAATCTTTTTCTACCAATTCCTTCTAATTTTCCATTATATAGAAAAATTGATTATTAGGCAATTTTACCTTAACTCAATTTGAAACCCTCGATATATGAAAAGTGCAATATTCATATATCGAGGTCTTTAATAAATTTAATGAGGTGTTGGGATGGCGCGTGGTTTTTATACTGAAATTTTATAGGTACATATTCGATAAATGTTTTAGAACTTCAGAGAAATACGTCACGATAAAACCTGAGACGAGTAAACAAGTGATAGATAAGATTTTTGCGAGTGTTGTAAGTGTTTAAAAAGTTGGATTGAGAAAGAAGAGGGTGGATGGGGATACAGGATTCGAACCTGTGAATACCACGACCAAAACGTGGTGCCTTACCGCTTGGCGAATCCCCAAGAAGGTGACAATAAAAACTGGTTGCGGGAGCCGGACTTGAACCAGCGACCTTCGGGTTATGAGCCCGACGAGCTACCAACTGCTCTATCCCGCGATATTATAAAATAATACAAAGGGAAGCGAACCCTGATAACTGGAGCTAAACCAGTTAACTTAGCGCTTGGCGATATTAAACCAAGTCGTTAATTGAGGTGAAATTATAGTCATTTTTAATTTGTTTGTCAAGGGTAATTTACTATAATCATTTAAAATCAATTTTGGAGCGAAAATGCCGATACAAAGAGTCAAACAAGCGATAGAAGATATCAAGCACGGCAAGATGGTAATGATGGTCGATGATGAAGACCGAGAAAATGAGGGAGACCTTGTTTATGCAGCAACTTTTTCTACTCCTGAGAAGGTCAACTTTATGGCTTCTGAGGCAAAAGGATTGATCTGTACGCCTGTGACCGAAGAGATCGCCAATCGTTTGGGACTCAATCCTATGGTAACAAACAATGACTCTCAACATGAAACAGCGTTTACGATTTCAGTAGATGCGCGCGTCTGTACGACAGGAATTTCAGCGTATGAGCGTGATATTACGATTAAAATCCTTGCAGATGCGCTGAGCCAACCCTCTGAGCTTGTCAAACCAGGTCACATCTTCCCTCTGATAGCCCGTAAAGGCGGAACGCTGGTTCGTACAGGGCATACAGAGGGTTCGGTTGATCTTTGTCGCTTAGCAGGCCTTCGTGAGGTTTCAGTGATCTGTGAAGTGATGAAAGAAGATGGACACATGGCACGTCGTGATGATCTTGACCTTTTTTGTAAAAAACACGGCATTAACATTGTCTATATCTCTGACATCGTGGCGTATCGTATGCAGTCTGAGTCATTGGTCCGTGAAATATTTTCATCCAATGTCCAGTTTTTTGGTACGCAAACACGAAAAATTGACATGGTCGACCATGAAGGTAACCATCATATCGTCTATGC
>Ga0302271_10004723_pt1 | contig 10737 bp, 4 predicted proteins | sample III_Bog_N1_1_FD_198767 | JGI IMG/M metagenome (GOLD analysis project Ga0302271, IMG submission 198767) | Peat permafrost microbial communities from Stordalen Mire near Abisko, Sweden - III_Bog_N1_1 | ecosystem: Environmental > Terrestrial > Soil > Wetlands > Peat | place: Sweden: Abisko... | reverse complement strand
TGTTTTGCAACTCTTGCACTGGGAAATCCAGATCTTCTAGAAAGATTCAGGAACAATTGGGAACTTACCCAGCCAGACTATACAACACTCTTTGCGGGGGGAGCTAAAGGATACATTGATTATCCAGCTCACTTACTTAAAGCTTAGTGATTCTGCTGCCAAGTGGCATAAAACTGTTTTAAAAATGGTTTAAATTTATTTCGTTCAATATTGATTTCAAGTTAATTTTGGTTTTCACGCATAATTCATTTTAAAACACTCTATTTTCATTAAAAATTGTAATAAACATTAAAACTTAGATAGCTCTTTAACAGTATTTTTTCAAGAAATGTTTTTCTTAAACACAAAACTTCCTTTTAGAGAATGATTCAATTAATTGTTAAACTTCAAAGAATCAAACTTTTAAATGTTGCAAAAGTTTTGTTTCTTGGAAATAACAGTCAAACTCTTAACCCCAAACCTAACCATTTTACAAAAAAAGATTCTTTAATGCAAATTGAATTCATTATGCTACGATGTTCATTGAAGTTCATTGTAGGATTGCCTTTCTTTTTCTTTTTTAAGTGCATGCGAAATTTGAAATCTTTCAAATGGAATAATTATCTCTTATTTTCTCTTTGAAGGGGAATATCTCTAATTAAACGAGCTGACTGCATAGACTGCAATTTATTCAGTAATCATCCTTTTTTTAGATGATTTAAACACCAAATCAGATTTAATTCTCGAAAAAACTATCATTTGTCTTTCATTTTAAAAGTCATTTTTATCTACATTCTACAGTTAAAACAAAAGGAAATACTATTTGATTAGATTTCAGGATGTTTGAATTCATGTGTTTGACTTGAAATTATTTCAAACTCTTCTAAAATATTACTATTATTTAAACATTGAATAGCCTCTCTAAAATACAAAACTGAAATTTCTAGAATCAGCTAAAAGAGAAGTTTACTCAATAATAATCTAAATGAAAACAAGGAGAAATTTCAAACAGAAACAGTGGAAAATTTTGATTCTTGAAGGAGAAGAAAAAGTAAATCATTGATTGCTTTTTTTAAAAAATAATTTCAAAGATAATCAATAATTGTTTAATAAAAAATTACTAGTCTTCCCTAGAAAATTACTGTTACTCAAAAATTTAACTTATCTTTTTGAGTTTCTACCCATCAAGAAGCTAGTTCTTATGATGAAAAACAAAGAGATTAATTCAAATGTTTGCTGATAATCAGCTTATCTTAACAATAAAGGAATATTATCCTTACTTAAAAATTTCAGAGAACGATTTTATCCCAAGCTAAAGAGAAAAATCTCCCTAATAAAACTCTTTCTCCTAGAATTTCTAAAACAGCAAGAAGGCAAAAAGGTGAATGTTTTAAAGAAAAAAGCACTAAATTTTTGGTAAAGAATTCAAATGAGTTTAAATGAATAACATTGATTAGTTTCGAATGTTGAAAATGCATGTTTTAAGATAAGAATGACTTTTCAGACATGTAATAGAACTCAATGACAGAAGAAGAGATTGGAGTGGAAAAGACTGATTAGGTGGGCTTTGGGAAGGGGGAGTAAAATATTGGTTTTTGAGAGTGGTTGGATAATAAAAACAAGAATTAGAGAAACACACAAGCAGGTAGACCCTTTGAAAAGAAGAGATAAAAAGGGAGAAAAAGGTAGTTCTGTAGTCTTGTTTTGTGCTGCTTGAAGAGAACAACTGCAAAATCACTAAAAAAGAAGCATATTTCTTTATTGTTTCTGAAAAGCTAGAATTTTCTCATATTTATTGATCTCTTCTGATACATATGGCAGTCAATAAGAGGATTCTGCTTCTGGCGTGTCCAATCTTTACAGTTATCGCAATTTGCATAGCATCTGTTGGATACTCTTCTTTTAAATCCCTCCCAAGTTTGCAGAAATTTATTCAAAATGTCCACATAACTCAGCAGCTCAAAAGTAAATCTCGTGACCTACAATTCCTAGATTTCTCCTTAGAAGCAGGTTATCAAGAGAGTTTCAAGTAGATTTACGCACTTAGAGCATATTACGGTGCAATTCTTGAAAGTAAAGTTGATTCAAAAACGCCTGCACCGACAGCTAGCACTTCTAACTTCGTGAATCTCTACGATCGAAAGCAAACCACCTTTGCAACAACTTACCCAACGATTTACTCCAAAATCAACAATCTTGCATTGAAGGAGATGCTACAAGTAAGTAGATTCACTCTCTTTTTCATATGTTTTTAAAAAAGATCAAATATTATTTTAAACCTATTCCAATTCATTTCTATCCAGGTAGCAGGATGGTCTTCTAACGACTCTACTCTCGACTTGACTTCTGCCTTGAGTGGGATATCAAGTGTCTACAGTGATATCGAATAGGACATTCTTTAATTCTCTGTGCTCATGAAAGGCATCTTAGCTCCATATTATCTCTAAGACCAATCTTCCTAAGATTCAGCGTCATTTGATTTAATCTACACACTTGGTATAACCTATCCTGAGGAAGGTTTTTCCGTCTTCATGCCACTGCCTACTGATTCCATGCTTAAGACTACAGGAACGCTTTCAATTATCCCTTCAGCAGAATGCACATCGACTCTATCAGGTGATGAGAACTTTGAGAATGTCTGCTCAACAACTGAAGCCTCGCTGTACATCATCAAAGATCAATATAACTCGTACACTAATGCTGGCGGGATTAGCTAAAAGTTCTAGATTACTACATCCACATCAGCAACACCGATTAATGCAGTAATCTCTGCTGAATTCTCCTTAAGTTCTTAACAAGCAGCTCTAAGTAAATCCCTACTCAATAACAAAGAAGGAAGTCTATTTATCACGCTAGACAACGAAGATATCACACTGCTAAGCTTCAATTCTACATTCTCAAATACTACCGCCGATACTGCAGCTTTTTTACCTCTCCTGATAAATTAAATCTTCAAAGACAGCAGCAGTACTTCTACATCTGAAGCAGAAGAATTCAAGAATCTGTTTAACACCGCGAGAGACACAATTGCAACCCAAAAAGCACTCAGTCCTAAACAGAAATACTCCGATGGCCCAGTGAAATTTGAGTATTACAAGAATTAAAAGAAAAACTACTGCATTCTGAGTCCAATCGAAGTTTATGTAGGGGATCTCGATGCAAATGACTAATTAGAGATTGTTGATGCGTAGGTGCTATTTTATCTTGGATATATTGTCTCGGAATAAGATTTAATCGATGGATTTGCTGATACGAATGATAGATTGAAGTATATCGAGTTAGTTTCATTTGTAGTTATAAGTGTAGTGTCATTATTCACGATTTGCATAGTTGCGAGATACACATATATGATCTCATATTCATTCTAAAATCCTATTATTACGATGTCCAAACTTATGTAAGAAATCGACCCTGAACATGTTGATCAAGAGGATTAGTATGAATAATACTAAAACTACTTCACATCTGATGAGATCAAATCGCTCTTTGAAGCTATGGTTACACTACTCAAGAACTTCAAATACTCCAATTAACGGTAAGCAAATAGCTAGAAAAATAGGGAAAATATTATTTATTTTTAGATTAAACCTCTCTAATATTTTTGTTGTGCAGTTTTCATGACGATGATGCACTGACACTTCTGGAGTTATCGAGGGCAAAATAATTCTACACAAAATTCGGGAATCAGAATGGTGTTGGGATATGTTGTAACAATATCGGAAACATTCATCTGAAGAACAGTCGCTATCTCGAGGCGATTTCGGAATACCAAGAAGCGATTCTCATGGCAACAATGGAGTATAACATAACAATAGATGAGATGAAAAAGGAAAAGATCGATTATGAGTTTAAACAGTAATTGTAAATTAGCGATTAGTTTAATCTCATCAATCCGAACAGTCCGCTGCCAAAATAACTTAGAAGCACAGAAAAGAGGAAAAAGTAACGCAAAAAAATAAGAAATATTTGTTGAATTTAAGCAGAAAATAATAATTTTAGTTTATGGAAGGCTAAATTCATTATTTTTTATTAAAACTAGGACATATTTGGGAACAATTAATAACAATCCATCTTCACCTTTGAAGAAGCCCCCTCAGTCTGTGATGTATTCCTCGTAGAACAGTTCCGTGAAGCCATAAGGAGTTAACTTCACAAACAATAATAACTTAGTTAGTAACATGAACAGCACTTACAAACTTTCTAGAGATGGTGGAGGCAGTGTTCCTAGACCAGGTCATACAGTTAACGGGTAGACTAACAATAACAACGAAGATGACATATGGGAAGGTGATGTAGAACAATCGTAAACTGTTAGAATGCATGAATAAATATAAATGCAGTAATAGCAAGAGACGAACAACATTAATGATTTGTCTCTGTAGGAAAAGAAAATCAAGGATCTTTTGATGAAATACGATCTTTCGAAGACACGATTACTTAATAGAAAATACTAACTTGGAGTAGCATTACTGGAGTATTCCACTCAGTAAAAAGACGAACTTTATCATGAAGCAATTAGGGTATTCGAGAAATGCATACTCATCTCAGATTCAGAGCGTTAGTCGTTGACTAATCTGATCAGAAAAATACTTATTTTGACGAAGAAAATCTATTGCCATTTGCGACTTGGCGAGTACAAATAAGCGCAGGCACATATCGCCGATGCGCGATTGATGTATGAGTAATTGCCGTAAATGGTAGATGACAAGTCAGCGGAGGAAAACACATCGTTGTTCTTGAATATCTTCGCTTCGATTCCATAGGAAATCTTGAAATCTAAAATCGATTTGTAAGAAGCAATTCTGGAGTTATCTCGGTTTAATTTTCGTAAATCCGCTGAATTGCTCACAGAAATCGTTGAATGCGGTGTGTTTTACGACTCGCAAATCAGAAAATTTGCTATTCTTTGTCTGAAGAATATCATGGAGCAATTTAGATTGGATGTTCCAGAGTTGATTCCGAAATTGATGAAATTCAATCTTAGAACCATTGAGCTCATAATGTTGATCGATTACTCGAAGGACATGACATTAGAGTAGATTAAATAGTCTCATATTCGGTGCAAGAGCATCTTTGATAGAATCAGTCCTACGGATAAAATTGGGTTTGCGTAGTTTAACGATTTGGTACATGAGAATTTTCCATTACAATAAAAAGAACTCTACAATGATCTTCTGGAAAAGAAAATCAGATCGATTCCAATGAACACTGGTGGTCGTTCGAATTTGTTTAAAGCACTTGAGGTGACTACTGGGTTATTTGATAGAAAATAGTAGATTTCAGAGGCAGATGATAAGAAGGATTCAGTGACTTCGTAGTCTGCTAAGAATAACTAAACATATGTGTAAATAGCATAAATAGCTTAGAATCAAAATAAATCACAATAATAGCAGACTAGCTAATAAAGTGAGCGATTACGCTTCATATGCTTGTTTACTGAAGGAAACAATCCAATCAGTGAATAGGATCTAATTATGATAAAAGATCAAATGTAGAAAAAGTAAGTCAATCTATTGATAATAAACATCTGTAGATAGAATGCAAACATGCTGTATCTAAGGTTCTTAGCGAAGGAGATCTCAGAGCTCGGGTAGTTCTTCATGAAAGGATTTGATGATGTCGAGGAATATTTGAATAAATAAAGAGAAAAACCTATTAAGAGATAACTCATCGCTGAATATTTCTGAAAATAAAAACAGTATTGTTTTAAACTGGTAAATTCGAAAAAAAAACAAGTAAAAAGTGAACTCGAGTCTATATAGAACCATCAGCTTTCGTTTTTGAACAGAAAGAATGTTGAGAGGCTCTTTTTTTTTCTGTTCTCATTGGTGAAAGCTTATTTATTTCATTGTCCCAATAATCCTCTTCATAAGTTTACATACTTTCACACAAATGCATGTTCTTTTGTAGTTTTCGCTTGTATTTGCATCTTTTTAGCTAAATCAATCAATCTGCATAAATTATTGTGAATGCTCTTGCTTGTATATTAGAAGAAGAATGAAAAATATTACCTTTTTTTTAAAATCTTTGCTCAACCAAGAAACTGACCAAATAACAAACAATATATTAATAAAACTGAATAATTTGACTAGACACATAACTCTTGGACTAGAACTGTCTCAAAAGAGTTAACCATGATTTCACATGATTGAACAAACTCTTGTGATTTCTTCCTCTTAAGAATTAACAATAAGCTAGTAGTTCAACAAACAACATAAAAATGTTAATTAAGGCTTTTGATTATGGATTTTATGATTCGCTGTCACGATAAGCATGTCTCAAAGCGAAACTGTTTAAAGAAAACATAATTAGAAAGATATTTTTCCCCTTTTGTTAATAATAACTATTATTTAAGTTTTAAACTAGATCCTTCCATGTTAGAACCAAATAATAGTAGAACAACCATTAATTAAGCATATATGCTAATTTATTCGCTTCAACTCTGTTTTTGAAAAGCTAGAGCAATGAAATAGTAAAGGCAGAACAAATTTTAATTCCAGCAAAATCCCTTTTAAACCTTTTAGTTTATAAGTAAGAAATATCAATAGAAAAATGATTCCCATCCTAATTACTCTGTTTATTATCATGAAACTTGTTGAATCTTGGATAGACAACACAGTCTCTTAGTGTCTAAGATACGATCCTGAAGATGGATTATGTGTTTAATGCTCTCCTAAATTCTACTTATCTTTTGGAGATTGTTACCCTTGCATGGAAAAATGTAATGTCTGCTTGTGGAAAAAAAATTGTGTTGAATGCGAAGACGGCTTTTATTTTTCTTCTTGGGATTGCAGTCCTTGCCTTGAGAATTGCTTGAAATGCAAAAATCTAGCTTCATGTTCGTTATCCAAAAAAGACTACATTCTCTTAAATAATGAATGCTACTATGCACTGAACTGCAAGGAATTCTCAAAGAAAAATGGATGTCTTGAGTGTGTTTCTGGATAATATGTTTCTCCGTACACTAAATAATGCACTCCTTGCAGCTAGAATTGCAAACGATGCAATGAATATTCATGTAATTAATGCGAAGATGGGTATTTTAAATCTCAAGGAATTTGTAAAATCTGTAATAGCAATTGCTTAACTTGCTCATATGGAGATGAATGTACAAGCTGCAAAGAAGGATAAGTTCTTAAAGATGAAACTTGCTATGAATAGCCTTGAATTTGTGAGTTTAGATGAATGAGAATATTATGATTATTAGTTCGTTTTATTTTATTTATGTTTTAGTCCATAATTATAATCTTCATTCCAACTTTTTTTCCTAGTATTAATCACCTTAATCTCAGAAATTCTCTCTTAAAAATTTTTTAGAATTAAGTAAGAGAAGGAAAGAAGAATTGATTTCTTAATTTCATCATCGGTTCATATTTTTATCTTCGAATTTATAGGATTTTTTTTATGATAATTTCGGTTAATAAAATTTATTATTATTCTTTTCTAAGTAAATGAGAAGGAAACCAAGAACTGTATCCTTCAACAAATTCACTGCTTTAGTTAGATTGATAACATATATGGCACTTGTAATTATTTTACGGAGTATTTTTTTTAACAATGTGCTTATCATCAATAATAAATCTATTTACAATGAGAAAGGCTGTCTCTTGAGGATTTTCAAGTTAAACATGAAATATTTCCATCTCTTAAATCAGTAGATAGCAGCCAATATCCTCTCTCCCAGAGAGATTCAAAGTAGAGTATTATTACTTTTATTACTCTCTTATTTTTTAATGACAAGATCTATGGAGAAAAAAAACTAATATTTTTTATTTTCAAATAATTAAATGTAAATTTCAATTTTATATTACTGTGGGAAAGCTCATTATTCAAGAATGATTTTCATAGGAAATCAAAGGGGAAGGGATGATCGCTTATAATGATGGGATTGGAATTATATGAATAATTGCAAGGCGGATCTTTATTGAATCAAACAATAAGAAATAAAAAAATAATAAACTTGTAGATTCTTTTTTCTTACTATCAAGATGAGCTCTAATAACTTTGTTAACAACAACAATGACAGCTACTCGTCACCTGTGCGTGGTCGTCAGCAACAGAATGCTTAATACTAGCAATAACAGATTCCTCCTTAGAATTTCGCAAAACAATAATAACAGTAATACCCAGGAAATCCACCATCGTAGCCTTAATCTTCTCAGTAAATCAACAACCAGCAGTCGACGACAGTTCCTTAAAGCTAACAGTAAGTTCAACAAGGTTATTATTCCTAGCTAGGTTAGTCATAAGCAAGAAACATCAGTCCAAACCGCAATGCGATCTCTAGACTCCAATAAAGTAACGGAGGATGGAACCGTAATCTCGATGGCAGTTAGCCATAAAACAACCCTAGAATCGTGTATCTTAGATAACTGTATTTCACCTTGACGGTTTAGCTTATCCTCGTTGGAGTGTTGGCGTTGCTAATCGCTTTGAATGAGGATTTACAAACTCACTTCTTGGATAATCCAGTGTATTTCTGGGTTGGAATCTCAATTGCGGCAGTTATTGCTTTGTTTGGCCTTTGTTACAGAGAGAAAATCAGAAGAAGTCCTGTGAATGCCATTCTCTTACTTCTCTGGACTTTGTCTGCAGGTTTAGCGGCGGTCTATGCGTTGTCAGTTTGGAACGATGCAACAGTTGGATTGATGGTGTTCGTGATGCTCACAGCGATTGTGTTCTCATAATTCCTCTACACTCTTACTGTTCGATATGAGCTGACAATTCAAGGTGCTACACTATTTGTCTTTGGAGCAGTTCTCTTGGTGTATCAAGCCTATGCACTATTCTCTAATCTCTCCTTCTTCTAACTAGTTGGAGTGTCATTTTTCGGTGTTCTCTTCGCCTTTTATCTAGTTTTCGATACCTAATCAAGAATTGCTGCTCCTGATTATGACTACAATCAAGAGGAGTATAAATCAGGTGCTGTGCTTGTCTACCTTGACGTCTTCCTTCTCACGCTACGCATCTCTGATCTACTCAAGACCTCTATAGTCAAAAGAGAAATCTGAGTTTCAGTCGATACTGTTTCTCTCAATGTAAACTATTCTTGCTAAGAACTTGTAATAACCCATAAAGAGAAAGAGAGGCTATTATGGGAGCATGGATAACCTACCTAGCTAATTGATTGAATTTTTTTTTTAAAAATACAGAGTTTTATTGTTTGTGTTTGTTTTCTTTCTCAAAAAACATGTTTTAAACCCTAAAAAATGGAAAGTTAATTCTAGCAAGTCAATCCTTTCTTCCTTTCATCTAAAAAGGAGTCCGTCCCTCATTTTATTATTGGATGGAAACGAATTCGAAATGGGAAAATATTAGCCTCCCTCAATCAATCAAACCCCGCTAATTTTCGTTTTTAATAGTGTGTCTTAATTCAATATTCCCCAAAAGAACGAATATTTGATTGATTATTTATTTCATATTTTGAGATTCATTTTTATTGTGTTATTTCAAAGAAAGATGGCAAGTTTATGGCTTTCTTGGAGAGGTTAGAGAGAAAAATATCAAATAATCTAACCTTTTTAATATGAAAAATACCTTTATCTTTGATTAGGTAGCTGATTCTGTAAATAAACTCACCTATTCCTTTCTAAACATCAATAGTTCATCAATCATCCTTAGAAAATATTCTTGATTTACGTATTGTGAAATCTTGAATGATTCCCCGAGGTTTTTAAGCTTTGCGCGGCTTAAATTGTCCGAGATATCTCAGCTTTTTTAAAATATTTTTTAAGTGTCACAAAAACTAAAACAAAAAAAATAAAAAATCATGGAATTTAAACAAAAAAATACTCCTGCTATCAAAGTTGTCTAAGCTCAGGCAGATGTTAACAGTATGTCTAGTTACAAAGAAGAGGAAAGCATGATATAGGAAATCATTGCTCATAATTCTCCTCAGAAAAATTTCAATGTTTCTAAGAACTTGAATCCTTTTCAATCTTAATCAAAAATTCCTTTTGAGGAAGGCTAATAAAGCTCGATCTCCTGGAAGTTAACTGATTCGGAGCCCCAAATAAAAAAACGCGAATCTGACGTAGAAGATGAGGAATAAAAATCACCTCGAGAAGATCATTATGAGATAGATACATCGAAAGAATCTATTATCAAAGAGAATAACTTGTTCAAGCCTCAAAACTAGGCAGATGTTGTGGGATTTTCAAGAGAAAAAAAACATGGGATCATAAAATAATAGGCAGCTGCTCCTTAATCTAAAAAGAAAAATTTCAATGCTCTGAAGAACTTGGATCATTTTCAACAAAAGACATCTTACTAGGATCAGAGGGAAATGAATTATATCCTTTAGGAATTCTTCAGCAGTACTAATAATGAAAATAAAATAAAAATAAGCGAATCCGAAGTCGAAGAAGAAAAAGAAAGCACAACATCTAAAGACAAGAATTGTGAGATGGATATCTCAAAAGAAGCATTAATCAAAGAGAATAAAGCGCTCAAGTCCAAAAACTAGGAACTCCAAAGAAAGCTTGAAGGTATGGAAGCTCTTCTAAGAGCTAATAGTAATAAAATGTCTTAATTATCTCAAGACAAAATTGCTGAAACAGAATAGTAAAGCATAATACCTAAAGAAATAATCAATTCTTAAAAGGATAAATCTGATAGCCTAGGCTATTCACCAGACACCTAATAATTTTAGTGAGGTTATTGTGGGTTTACGAGTAGAAGAACAATCTCCTCTTTTCCTCTTTTCTGGAGGTTCTCTCTCTCTCGCTTTTCCCCTCCCCCATGGATTAGGCCATGTCA
>Ga0302271_10004722_pt1 | contig 10739 bp, 7 predicted proteins | sample III_Bog_N1_1_FD_198767 | JGI IMG/M metagenome (GOLD analysis project Ga0302271, IMG submission 198767) | Peat permafrost microbial communities from Stordalen Mire near Abisko, Sweden - III_Bog_N1_1 | ecosystem: Environmental > Terrestrial > Soil > Wetlands > Peat | place: Sweden: Abisko... | reverse complement strand
ACCCCTTTGATCGCTATTGTATGGATCGATATAATTCTAGAAATTTTCCATTTATTCTTCGATAAAGACAGGTCGTTTTATTAGCATTACATAATCAACTATGTCTTGTCAACAAGGATTCTTATAGCAATTATTTTGCTTCTTGATTGCATTTTCTTCCACTTATATTTCCCTTCGCTGACTTATCGATTCTCACGTTACTTTCGACCATGTAAGAATTTTCAAAAATAATTAAATCTCATTTTGTTTTAGAGGGAAAATTGAGTATTTTTTGATCGATATACATGGTTTAATTTTAAAAAAAGTCCTCGTCTTCTATTACTCTAACGAGTTGAGACGCACTCTAATAAGTATCCTTAAGTCTCTTCAGAAGATAACATAACTAGTTTTGTTCATCTTTGTCTTGACACTCTTTTTCTCGGTTATCGGCTGGAGATTCATTGGAGATCTAGATGGAGCAGCTGATCCAAAAGACTTAGAAGTAAAGAAGAGAAACGCTTCATTTGCTTTATTTTTACAATATTTTTTAATTAAGATTACAGTTATTTTTGTGTATTTTTTAATTTGTAACAATTTCTTTTTGTTTTCACAAAAAAGAGCGATTTCAGTGGAATTATCAGCTCTGCAAACATCATATACTCTCTAATCAGCTTCGACAATTATCCTGATTGTATGATCCCTTCGTATAGTAAGTTATTACTTTATTTTAATCCCAAAAAATGATAGGAGTATCTTCGTCTAATTGATATTTTTTTGTGGGAAAGATTTTTCTGGGATGTTCTCTGCATTCTTCATCGTTTATTGCATTTTGTTGGTTCTTCTATTCGTTCCTATTCCTGTTTCAGTCGTCTATGAAGCGTTCAGGGTAAGAATAAGAAAATTCTCGATGATTTTAGATGCAAAACATATTTAAATCTCTTTGATATTTTGATAAATAAAATCAGCTCCATCGCAGCAAACTCATGCTAACTGACAGAATTCTGTAGAAAGAAGCACTTTTCTCGTGCTTCATCACTCTAGATTTCAAAGAGTATTTTTAACTTCTTTCATATTTAATTTGGATTATTAAAGAAAGTGAGATACTAAACAACTTATTATTCTAAATACTTGATGTTTAAATTCATATTTTTTCTTCATATTATTAGTTCTAAATGTATTGACTACGATTCATTCGAGAAATTCATGGCGTAGGTCTACCTAAACCGAAAATCAAGTGTCAAGAGGATCAGATAGCTTTATCTGAATCTAGACAAAAATGATTCTCACTCTATCTAAATGAACGAATTTTTCGATATCATTGATGTTTTAGAGAAAAATCCACAATTCAAGATTCCTATCTTCCCAGACTCCAGATTATGGGATAAACTTCGATATTTTGCTAACAACAAATTAAAACTGAAAATAATTTCCAAAAGTAATTGGTTTACATTGCTAATGGTGCTAGTTCTAGCTGGCAATTGCACAGTTCTATTCATCAGCATGACAAGCAATGATCAATCTCAAATCGATCTTTGTGATGCCTTCGATGATTATTTCTATTATGCTTACATTCTCGAAATGATTATTAAATTAATCGGACTGGGTATTGAGAAGTATTTCGATGATTCTTGGAATGTTTTTGATTTTTCTATGGTTATCCTCTCAACATTGAGTCTCGCACTCTCCACTACCCTCTCTTTTCTTCGTAGTGCTAAGTCTGCTAAGGCTACTAAGCTGCTTAGACTTACGAAAGTGAATAAACTTTTTAGAATATTTAAAGCTCTGAGATCGATTAAATTCTTGAATCTTCTGTTCTCTGGTGCAGAACTATTTTATCAAGTTAAACTGCTTGTTCAGAAGATACTAATGTGCTTGCCAATAGGTATTTCTCAAACAATCTAGAAAATAATTATTTATTTTTCAATTCTTTTTTTCTTTTTTTTTAGTTATTCGTCTGATTCCTGTGAACCTCATGCTCATGTACATATATTCATATATCGCTCTAGAAACCTTCAACACAGATACATTCGCATATAATCTTGGCTCCCCTTATGATTCAAATTACGCTGATTTTACATCATTCTAAAATTCCTTATTGATTTTTTTTCAAATCACTCTCGAAGCAAACTGGAGCAAATATATTTACGATAACATTTTCAAGTTTGGAAGCCCTCTGCTGACGCGTGCAATCTTTGTTTCTTTCGATTTCATTACTTAATTCATCCTTCTGTCTCTCATCAAAGGTATTGTCTGGGAGGTGTTTACAGTCGTAAATGAAGAGATTAAGATTCACGAGGCTTCCGCTGCCAAAAGAAGTGACTCTATGTTACTCAAACTTAAGGACATCAATAAACTTCTTTTTTTGAAATCACAAGAACCCAAAGATGAAGGAGCTTCTTCGAATAAGCTATTAACAAAACGTAAGAGAAGTAGTGCTTTTCGTAAACCTTCTGCTGTATATCCTCTTCCAGGGAATTTTAACTATGCTAGTTCTTAAAATATCAATCTAAAAAGTGTCTCAGTGATTTCCTAAAATACAGCTTCATCTTCGAGCTAATTTGGATGTCTTTCTTCGGATATACGCGGTATTATGATGTATGAAGAAATTCTCAAAGGACTTATCACAGAGAATCCGATTCAAAAGAAAAAAGATTTTGGAGAAAAAACGTTTTTAAGTAATTCAAAATTGCAAGCTGTTAAAGATGAAGAACTAGAGGAATAACTGGATCTAAGTAAACTAGAAGTAATCAAAGAAGCACCGAAATTCAAGCCAATTAGTCTAGTGCATTCGAGGAATGGATCGGAGAATGCACCTCCTCCAACTGCTATCGATAATCACTCCAAAGAAACTGCTGCACCTGAGGCAACCAGCAAGCTTATTGATAAAGATAATAAGGCCCGACCATCTTCTTCAGAGGAAAACTTTGTTTAAGGTGACGTCAACTTGAAGTACAACATCCAATAAGTTCATTATTTGTTAAGATTATTTTATTCAATTAATGATTTTTAAACCAATTGATCATTTTATTTTCAAAGTGGGAAAAGAAAAACTGGAGTTTCAAACCAGGAAATCTAAGACAAGGACACATACTCGAAACCTCTTGATTCTGAAGTCGATCTGAAAAAATAATAAAATGATTACATTTTCTGGCTCAGGAGACATATCAAGCCATTTAGTTTCTTGGTGAAAAAATAATTGAATTCAAAGAGATCTTTGGATGCTCACGTGAACTTCAATGAAGAATACATTCTTTCAGATGATGAAGAATCAATACTGGAATATCATAAACAAATGGAAGAATTTATTTTCGAAGAGGAATCTGAAAAAGCTGCTGGAGAGAAGCTAATCTAAGAGGGGATAGATGATATGGGCTAATTGAATTTCCATTATATGATGAAGAGAGCATTGCTCAAAGATTCTAATTTAGATCTTGTTAAAAAGCTGGAAATCGATCATTTCCAGGCTAGCTATGGAAACTTCTTTAATTCCTTTAATATCACCAATTTAAATCCACTTTTAAGATACGAAAGTTACCTCATTTATAACCTACAAAGAGCCCTCCGTCACAAGGCATTGAGCATGGATTTTTTCTTTTAAATCATCGTGAATCTAGAAGCGAATATCTCAGCTACGATTCTAAGAAAAGGCAGCTTAGCTAAGATACTCTTTTAAGTAAAAAAATCTTTAAATAATAATCTTTTTTTTAGAAAATTAAGAATAATTCAATTTTTTAGGATTCACAAGGCAATTGGGTGAGTCTCAAGGAAATCAACAAAAAAGTATATCCTTGCCTTCTTGGTTAAGGACCATGGAGTTTCTATGAAACAGTTTTTAATCAGGACTCCGAGCTCTTTGTGAGCAGAGATTTCTTCGTTTTGAATCAGAATAAAACAATGTCGAGCTTGATCTTTGATTTCTATTCTGAATTGAGAACATGTGCAAGATGCATTGACAGAGATCATTCTTTCCTAGGAATCAATCCAGAATATGCAATTTAGTAAGAAACTTGAATATTTGTTTGATGATTGTGTAAATATTGTTTTGGTATTTTTCTTAGCGATTTCTACTCGATGTTCATAGAAAACAAAAACGAAGAAGCTATTGTTGCAGATGTTGTAAAAGCATAACTAAAGCAAACTAATGCTATTATGAGTAGTAACTAAGAAAACAAGAATTCAATTGGTGAAAAAAGTCCCAAGGATATTCCTAAAAATGGTTAGAATTGTTAATAATCCACCCAATAACTGATAGAAACCGAGTAATCTTTTTAGCTAAAGTCTTAAGTTAATAACAATAAAACTGCTTAACAAACAGTCGATCCATAATTAATGCCAATCTTCGGCAAGAAAATGATGATTATGATCCTTTCTTACATTGGAGAAAGTGCAACGGACAAGAAAGAAGACAAACGTAGATAAAGTGCATAATAGCCTGACAAATAAAACAAGCTGCCAACATTTAGTGAAATATTCTTGGATCACGAGGAAGAATCGCCTAAAACAGTTCTACACACCAAACAAAATCGCATAAATTAGCTGAATATGGATGAGATAAACAAGAAGCAAACGAAAGATAAAGATAAAATCAACGATTAGAGCACATTACCGATGGGATTGATTGTCGATATGATTCAAAGCATTGCAGATATTCTACAGCTGCATTCGCATAATTTATTTTTCTAATTCACTCGCTTAGTTAATTAGAAATTGCGGAGTGAGAATTACTTTGATAACATCATCAGTGAGAACATTGCAGAAGTTGAAAGACTCAAAGATCAAAAGGAAAAAATATTAAAAAAAACAGATGCAATTAATGATAAATAGAAGAATATCTTTAAGAAAATGGCTGCTAAACACTGAGAGAGAGAAACACATAATATAATTAATATTCTTAAGTTATTTATTGCATTTGAGTGTATCTATTTCATTTTTAAGATCTACAGAACAAAGGTTATTATTTTGGTGGCTTTGAATTCAATTCAAGACTATTTTAAAAAAAATGAATTTTATTTTATATTATCAAGTGTCATCAAGGATCAAGAATTTAGCAAGGAAAATGCATTAAATATTCATGAAAATGAATGTAAAAATGTTAAGGAATCTTAAACATCAGAATAATTAATCTCTTTTTTAGATAATTTTGTCAGTACTTGAAAATCTCTTTAATTATCTTATCTTGAAGCTAATAAATCACTAATCAGTGTATGCAAATACTATTTGATTTGCGAAAAAAAGTACCACTTTTCATAATAATTAATAATCACACTAAAAAATCCTATTTCTTTTCTTTAAACATGGCTTCAAGAGTCAATGGCATCTACAATGATAATTTCTCAAAAGGGGTTTAACTGAAACTCAAAGCCAAAGGTGATTGCATATCGGAGGCGTTCTTTGTGGGATAGATAACTGGCGGCATAAATTTTAAGAGCTCAGATGGGTTGTTCTGCGAAATAGTCTTAGATGTTGGTCCACATTGGAATCTTATCAGAGGAGCTCAATAACGCAATGAGGATTCATAAAATGATTTTAAAAGCATTCAAACATAAACTGCTTATGCTGAGGTATCAACAATTTAACCTAATAAACGTTTAAAGCAATCAGCTCAAACAATTTTGCAATAATATATTCTGTAACAAATTGAATAAGAGTTTATTGTTAATGATTTTACAATAGGAAGGGTAGATGTTTGTATGGAGTCATCCAATAGATTTGGAGTTCAAAGTAGGAAACATCAGTGGATGGTAACTAATCTTTAATCACACAGAATATGTTGAAAATAAATGAAATTTTCATTTTTTTATGTAATGAATTCAAATAGGCCAAAGGGGGTAATCAAAGTCTGGAGATTGGATGATACGAACAAAATAGATGCAAGTAAACAGAAATATATGCAGGCAATGCTATCAAGCTGGGAGAGATGCATTCAGTTTGTTTGATATGGATTTCTTATATTACTATTTCTATTTTTGATCCAAATAGTATTTGCTCGATTAATGATTTTTTAAACATATTTCGAGCAGTTTCATATGGCGTAGTGAATTTTCCTAGAGAAGATGGATATCACAGACTAGAAGTTGAAACTTGGTCACCAATGGGAGATTGGCAATTCTCAAATTTCACATTTTTTCTTGGTACATAGCCTCGCTTGCCAAATTTAGATTCATCTAAACTAGCAGATAAAAGAAATGAATTACTTGGAGTATCCAGTGGAAAGGTTATCATAGAGATTGAGGTAAATACAAATCAAAATAACCACATATATTGAATTCCTTTCTCTGAAAATATCTTGCTTATTGTTTTTAAAAATAGGTTATATTACGAAACTTTAACATCATTGATGTTTCTGGCTAAGATACTTTGAAATATTCCTAGGAATGACACATCAACCAAGATAGTCAAATTCTCTTTCTCTTCTCCCTCATATTTGAAACAACAAACATGAATTCTTTCATTATTATTTTTCAGTGTTTTTTCCTTTGTTTTTTGAATGAATTTTTTCCATCAAAGAAATTAGATTTAAATTTTTCATTTATGATCCTCCCAAATCCATTGTAATAATTTCATATTTTCTTTGAAATTCATGAAATTTGTAAAGATGAAAATAATAATCATAATAAATCAAAGCAATTCGGCATAAGAAATTAACTAGACTGATCTTTCAAGCATATTGAAACAGATACTTTATTAATTTCATCGATGCAGATGCAGAGAGATTAATTCCCACCAATTAAACTAATTTGGGGAAGAAGAAAAAAGAATAAAACAAACACTTGATAACCTTCATATATCCAATGAGAGTATCACTAGTACTTTTGCTACTAACCCTTTCTGTGGCTAGTGCATACAACAGAATCCCACTACCTTACTAAGCTCACAGCATGAATGACTTAGACCTCATGCTTCAAGAACTGCTCAAAGGTAAATAATCAATATGCTCTTTGCTTGTTTCCTCCAATCAATCACAAGAAGGAAGCTTCGAATCAATAAAATAAATATCTTTTTTCTTATAAAGGTATCAGCGACTTCAAGTTTGATGTATCTCTTGCAAGCGAGGACAGCTGCAGCAACTATTCTCAATGGGAAAAAGATTATTCTCAATGTGGTTACTATGGTTTTGGAATCAAGGTAAATAAGTGCAACATTTTTGTTTTGTTTAAAGAACCGATGATGGTTAATTTGTCTTTTTTGAGCTTATTTCTTTTATAATAAACGTATCCAATTAATTTGCTTTTGTCTCACACTATTGTTGTCCCTTAGAAAAATTTCTAAAAAGATTGTTGAAACTTTGTTTTATTTTATGCAATTTTTCAGATCGAAAGATAATTTTATTATTTTGATAATATTTATTTATTTACAAAACAGACATGCTGCTTGGCGTTGAGAGGAGATTGCAGCTAATAACCTGTGTTCCAGCAATAGTTTAATGTGACTACAGATATGTTGAAACTGTTAAGAAATCCAAAATACTAGTTTATTCTCTCAGCAAACACGACAATCTAAAAATATGCTAGAACGAAATATTTCGCATTTAATTTTCAGTTTTCCAGCAGGGAAGTTGCTGCAACGACATTCTTCATCTATGAATTCCTGAACACAGTTCAAGAACTCAACCTCAATGTCAAATTTGTAACAAACAAATACACACACACAAATCAAATAATTGAATCTTCTTTCGATTACTTAAGATTTTGGGGGTGATTATAAAAATATTTTTTTACCAAAGGTTACAGGCACAACTTCATTAATAGAATACTATGACAGTAAATGTGCAGTGAGTGGAGCATGCAATCAAATGGAGTAATACATAGCTAACTCTGATATTATTCTTCAAGATAAAGGCAGCAAGCAAAGTAAACACCGAGCAGTGCAATTCAACACTGCATCAACGAATCTACAATAATATTGTAGATAAGGATTCCCAACTTATGCTCATAAATCTGAGCTTCCAATGCAGCTCTGGGAACCATCATACCAAGATATGGTCACAAGCACATTTGATCTCTTCTGGAGCTCCTTGTGTCCTAAAACCAGAATTCAAAATCCAGGTAAGTTTTTTGTTTAATTTCGTTCTTAGATTTCTGGCAGTTAATCTTAAATTATTCGTATTTTATTTCCTTAGAAACCCGATTTAGAATCACTTCTAATCTCAATTCTGAGCACATTGCTGTTGCTCTTCAAGCTGCTAACAAAACCACAAGCAAAAACGCTCCGAAATACGTTCCACTTAAACATACTTTCACCAGCACCACAAACAGTTTAATCGAGCATAGTTCATCACTGAATGCTACTTTCATCGCTAGATTTGACATTGCCCATTCTAAATTCGTTCTACTTACCTACAAAGGAGCATCTTTCGATAGGGTAGTCTCAACTCCCTAGTATTTTGACTCAGAAATCACTAAAATATCTGTCTCCGAATAATTCCTTTTAGTAGAACAGCAGTCCTCCAATAAATTAAAAATCTATGCAATATCTCCAAATGACTTATCCCTCACCCTATTGCATGATTTATCCGCCCTCGATCTGCTTTCTAGTCCTTGCGATTATCTAGGATCAACACTGACATAAGATGTTTCTGAGCCATCACCTTTATTAGTAGCAGCTTGTCTAAGAAATCAACAAATAATCGTATAAACCTTCGATATTGTGACTCTAAAGTAATCAAATGGTATCAATAGTACATTAGTCACATCTCCGCTTGAGTACGATGCTTAAAATTTCAAGGACATCGCTGCTGGTCGAGAAAATGGAAAGCTAAAGATCATCTTCGCATATCAAGCAACGAATCCTCAAAATGATGTGCAAGAAATATTATTCTTTTATCTCTCAGCTGATGCTGCCACACTAACATTAGAGAACTTCACGACTTCGTCTAAACCTAATCACTATGGTGATCACTCATCGTTGAAAATAATTCCTCGAAATAATCAACTCTTCTTTATTCAAGTAGATTTTATTATTTTTCCTTTTTTCTTAGTTTTTTAATTAAACTATTTTGTCTTTTTAGACAAGTGGGAACGGCTCAAGTTGGAGTGGAGTCTTCATGAACAACGGCGATTGGTCAAAGTGTTTGCTTTATTCGGAAGAAAATTTCGTAGCTCTACGGAATGTCCCGCATACTGCTACCTATCTTTATGGATAATTAGCTGATTTAGTTAATCGTATTGAAGCGTCATAATTCATAAATTCCTGTGATAACAGAATAATATCTTCTAAATTCTACAATGGAGACACACCTTCTGTGACTATTATCGATGACAGCTAAAATAAACCCACAGCATATGTTCTCTTCAACCATGTTCCATATGCTTAATTGCCATTATTAACAACCCTATTTTTGGGGGCGAACAGCTATGAACAAAGCGCATCTGGCAATAGTACTCCTTCAACGGAATTAGTTTCGTTTGATCTCATCGAGTATGATATTTTCGATTTGTCTTTCTGATCACAAAGAAGTGAATAAGAGAGAGAAGTTTTTTATTAGATTTATTAACAAATCAAGTATGATAATCATTTATATAAATTCAATAGAATTCTAAGTTGAACAAACATACAAAACAAAGCAAATATGAAAGAACTTAAAATGTACAAAACAGTGCTTGTTTTTTTTCTTCAATGCGCACACAATAATAAAAAGGGATGCAAATATTTAGCAATTGATCATATATTTCTTGCTGCCAATTAATGATGTCAATTTAGTTAATTCAAAAGCTAGTGGTTCTAAATAATGCTTTATCCAAGCATATCAAACAAAAACATAAAAAACTAAATGATTCAAATAAATTTTGATGATTATTTTAATCCGAAAAATATCTGATAACAAAAAACAACCCAAAGTATCCTTCTAATTAATTAACCAGAGACACCCATATTAGCCTTCTACATTTGTACCATGAACTACTAACACATCTGTCACGTGATGCAAGAGGAATGCGTTGAATAAATCACAGGTTTGGCATATTCTGATCAAGAAATATTTGAGGAAAAGTTAAAATATGTTGAGTCCTCATCAAATATGCCAAGTTAAATTGATAACAACAATGGTTGCAATAGTGGAATAAACACAATTATCAATGAGGATAAAGAAGAAATGCAGACAAACAATCCTGCGAGTTAACCGTTAGAACTGAAAGATTCAAATTTAGATGGTGGTGTAAGCACTGCGAAGAATGAAGACAATGAAATTAAAGATGTCAAGATTCCAAATAAAAGAAGAAGTACTTCTTCTAATAGCATTACCCTTTGAATGTTAATATTAATTGTTATTCTAATTGAAAGTTCTGATAGAAACACTTTAAAAATATCATTTTTAGGAGAAAGAAAAAGGAAAGATGAGTCTCAGGAGGGGGAAAAAAGGGGAAAAAAAAGATAATTTCCTCGGGATTATTACTAGCACGATATTTGACATAAATGAGATGATCAGTCTGCTTGATGTCCAAAGAAGAAGAATTTGCGATGTCATCAATGTTTTTGAAGGTACTTGTTAATTAAAAACAGAGGGAGATAGGTTTGAATGGCAAAAGAAATATTAACAATTTAGATGATAAATAGCTTTAAGCAAGTATGCATGATATTCTGCCTTGATTAGAATTAAGATTTTTCCAATAGAATCCACAAACATCCAACCAATCAATCAGCTAAGATGTAGATTCTGATTAATCATATACTTTGTGTTTTTTTGGATGAATTCAGGAATTGGGTACATCGAGAAGATCCACAAAAATAAAATTAAATGGGTAGGTGGCACTGAAGATCCTGAG
>Ga0302271_10004721_pt1 | contig 10740 bp, 7 predicted proteins | sample III_Bog_N1_1_FD_198767 | JGI IMG/M metagenome (GOLD analysis project Ga0302271, IMG submission 198767) | Peat permafrost microbial communities from Stordalen Mire near Abisko, Sweden - III_Bog_N1_1 | ecosystem: Environmental > Terrestrial > Soil > Wetlands > Peat | place: Sweden: Abisko... | reverse complement strand
CATATTGGAGATATAATGGTAATTACAGATCATATCAATTTGCTGCCGAATCCGTTGATTGGACCTAACGATGACCGGATAGGTACAAGATTTCCTGATATGGGAGAAGCATACAATAAGATCCTGGTGAAAAAAGCGCTGCAGATTGCTGAACTGAATAACATCAGAATTCATAAAGGCGTTTATCTGGCTACTAGCGGTCCTACTTTCGAGACACCCGCAGAATATAAATATTTCAGGATAATTGGCGCGGATGCAGTAGGTATGTCAACAATTCCGGAAGTTATCATTGCTCGTCATATGAATCTGCCCTGCTTTGCGGTAAGCATAATAACCGATCTGGGTGTTGAAGGCAAAATTGAGTATACAACACATGAATCTGTTCAGAATGAAGCGGCAAAAACCGAATCGCGGATGACAACAATTTTGACTGAAATGATTTCGTCAATCCAGTCCTGACCTGAATTAGCTTATTACAATCCATATATAATTAATCCGATGAAAACCAGATTATTGTTCATTATCTTGTTTGCTTATGGAATTTGTCAAATGCATGCCCAGACCGATCCATGGAAGATAAAAGCCGATAATATAAACCCTGCGGATTATTATGGCATAACAGTGGCAAACGGCATGATTGGTGTCATTTCTTCACCTGAGCCTTTTAAAGTAAAAAATGTGGTTCTCGCTGGAACTTACGATCTGTACGGAAGAGGACGTGTAAGCAATTTCATTAACAGCTTCAATCTTTTGAATATGAAACTGGCGATTGATGGAAGAGAAATTGACGCCAAAACAGTTCAGAACTTCAAACAGGAGCTCGATATGTATAACGCTGCATTCTCAAGCTCATTTGAATATGGTGAAAAAGCCAGCATCAGTTATTCATATTACTCATTGAGACAGCTGCCATATTGTGTGCTGATCGATGTGACCGTGAAAGCAAAAAAGGACCTCACAATAACAGGATCAAGCGTAATGGAGGCTCCCGACGCCATAAAGGATGTACAGAATTATTACAACGAAATTGAACGTCCTCACGTATCCATAGCATTGTTAACATCAACAGGGAAAAGCCCTACCGGCAAGCTTCAGCTCTGTGCTTCCACATGTTTCCTGTTCAATGAAGCACACGGGACAGAGCCAAAAATCATACATGAGATGTGGGATAATAACATGCATCTCATGAAGTTTAACAAAACTATAAAAGCAGGAGAAAGTTATACGTTTTCAATTGCAGGGACATCCATGTCCTCAGCACATAATGATGATCCGCTTAATGAAGCTGAAAGGCTCACCATCTATGCAAAACTCGAAGGACATGACCGCCTTCTTGAATTTCATAAGAAAGCCTGGAAAAGTTTATGGGAAAGTGACATAAAGATAGAAGGTGATGATAAGGATCAACAGGATATTCACAGCATGCTTTATCATATATACTCATTTGCACGTGAAGGTACAGCATACTCTCTTTCACCAATGGGGCTTTCAGGACTTGGATATAACGGACATGTATTCTGGGATGCCGATCTGTGGATGTACCCTGTTTTGCTAGTCCTTCACCCCGATATTGCACATTCCCTTATTGAATATCGTTTTGAACGACTGGATGCTGCCAGGAAAAATGCTTTTTCATATGGATTTAAAGGTGCTATGTTTCCATGGGAAAGCGCTGGAACAGGAGTGGAAGAAACGCCTGTATGGGCGCTCTCGGGACCTTTCGAACATCATATCTCGGCTTGTGTTGGCATTGCTGCCTGGAATTATTATTGTGTAACACAGGATAAAGAATGGCTTAAGGAAAAGGGCTGGCCAATATTGTCAGCTACTGCCGATTTCTGGACAAGCAGGGTTGAGCGGACAAAATCGGATCAGTTTGATATAAAGAATGTTGTTGCGGCTGATGAATGGGCAGAAAATGTTGATAATAATGCTTTTACAAACGCAGCCGCTAAAGTCAATCTCCAGGATGCCGTTTCTGCAGCAAAAATACTTGGAATAGCACCTGATCCTGACTGGACTGTAGTTTCTCAGAAAATTCCGATACTTAAAATGGAAGGTGGCGTTACCAGGGAGTTTGCGGATTATCAGGGTCAGGGAATTAAACAGGCTGACGTAAATCTTCTCAGTTATCCTTTAAAAGTGATTACCGACACTCTGCAGGTCAGGGCTGATCTTGAATATTATTCAACAAGAGTGCCGAATGAAGGAACACCTGCGATGACACAGGCTATATTCGCATTGCTTTATGCCAGACTTGGAAACGGAAGTAAGGCTTATCATTATTTTAAGGAAGCTTACATTCCAAATCTTAATCCTCCTTTCAGGGTTATCGCCGAGACCAAAGATGGGTTTCGGCGGTCTGGATATAACTCCGACAGGAATTACTCAATTAAAAAGTGCACTGCCCCCAAATTGGAAATCACTTACAATTACCGGTGTGGGACCTCAGAAAAAGACTTATACGGTTAAAAGATAAAAAGAAAATCCATTTAAAGAAATCTATTTCCTTATTACAGTGCAGATTTTCTTCCACTTTGCCGTTTTGCCGGTATCGTTATAAAGAGTGATAAGAACTATATAAATTCCTGTATCAACCATTGATCCGTCATCTGCTGTGCCATCCCATATTATTGAGGCTTCATTCCCTGCAAACAGATTGGATGTTATTTTTCTGACATAATTGCCGGTTTCATCAAAAACCATTGCTGAAACCACATTAGAGTTACCGGTAAGATTCATTTTTATTGTAAGAAAATCTTCATAACCATCATTATCAGGCGTTATTTTCGAGGATGAAAGCTTCACCTGATCATTCGTTGAAGGCATACCGGCAAACATTGAATTAGCGGCTCCGGGAGTACCCCATCCTGAACTCTCAGAGGCAGAATGCCAATTGACTCTTTCTTCAGATTTATTTACAGGATTAGTTTTTTCCAACGCAACTCCTTCATGTGTTGACAGAAGTGAAAAGTGCATATCATCATTATATGAAAAATCATCAATCTTATCAAGTTCTCTGTTGTACAGAATCAGATGGCCTTTATCATCAGACATTGTTGGAAGGGACTCTGTCTCAAAAAGATGCTCAGTATTTGCGGAGAAATATCTTTCCAATATTCTTTTAGTATCAGTAGTAATTGCTAAGTAATCTCCAGGCAATAAACACCTTCGTTCATAAGATACCGGTATTGCTTCTGAACTGGCTCCTGTACCATCATTTACGGTAATAATCTGTAAACGTGATACATCTATAATCTTCTGCGAACAGTTAAACAACTCAAGATAATCCGGATCACCCGGTAAAGGATTGAAAAGTATCTCGTTAAATAGAATATCCCCTGCGAGAGACTGTTCTGTAAGACCAAAACTAAAATCACTTTTTTGAAGTTGATTTCCGGCAAAATCAGTAATGCCTGAGGGAAGTTCAAGATGATACAGTTCTTGTTTCTGAAGCGGACTATTCAGTTTAAAAGCAAATTTACGGGAAAGCGTATCAAGTGAAGATATTTTTGTTATCCTGTTTCCTTCAATCTCCACATCTTTCATATATTCTTTCAGATTGAATACTGGTTCTGAAAAACTGACAATAATGATACTGCTATCCTCAGGAAATACATTCTGAATTCCTGAAAATGAAATGTCAGGGTTACTGGCGGAAACGGAATTTACTGACCCGGGGGTGCCTCCTTTCTTTGACACTGAGGCTTTCCAATTTGCCTGATCGTAAAAAGGGTATCCGGTATCCACCATTTCAAGCGACCATCCTCCGTTCGACTTTAATTCGTCCTGATACCAGGCGGAAGAATACTCCACCCCATGAATAAGAGTACCCGTACTATCGGAAATATATAATATCCTGCCCGCGTCAGTAAGCGAAGGAAAGCTTTTCATTCCGATTACTCTTCCGTACTTGTTGAAATTAGCCGTATCCTGCAAAGCACACACCGTAAAGATGCCGGAAGGCGGAATTATTGTTTCAGGGAATAGCGTAAACTGACTGGTAGTTCCGAGTCTCCAGTTCTTCAGATTTAACGGATACCTCGTTCTATTGGTAATTTCGATGTATTCTTTATCAGGCAATGACACCTGCGGCAGCGGATCAGCCATAATTTCTGATATTACAATATCTCCTCTCTCAGCCCATGAAGGAGTAAATAAGATTTTAACATTTTGAGTACAGTTGGCCGAAACATCGCATAATTTATTAATAATCAAATAATTTAAGCTTTTATTTATGAATTCATTCGCAAATTCAACCTGCCAGGTCAAATTACTTTTTTTAGTGACAGATATCGATTTGTTTTCCATGCTGTTTAATGAAATGTTCTCAGGTATGATAATCCCATTATCCGGTTCTTCATTAAGAGAGATCTCAACTGTTTTCTTATCAGACGTTCCACATATGGTTATAAATGGAGCTTCTTTATCTTCATAGAAAGTTCCTTCAATGTTTAAATCATCAAACCAAAGCAACCGGTCCCGTGTGGAGGAGTATTTGTAATAAACTCCGAACCACGCAGTGCTGAATAGCTCTTTATCAACTCCTGTACCGGTCCCGACAGGAACTCCGGTCATCAAGCTTACTGACACGGTCCAGGTACCTTCCTGTGATCGTTCAACAGATATTTTTGCTGGATTTGCTGAACCGATATCTGTCTGCCAGTTTATCCTAGAATTTATAACAGTTGTTAAAGTTTTTCCATCAACTTTCCAGAGGCGAAGGGTATCATCTGACCCAGTAAGATTCACACCCAATGCAAATCCTCTTGTGTCTGCTTCTGCAGACATGTTACCGGGTGGGCAGTCGGACATCAGGAATACTGACCAGTTGTTCAGAGAAGAAGGATCATATCCATACCGGATAATAAATGTCCATCGGGTTATGCCCTGAGACGGATGCAGGTTTCCGACCGGTAATCCCAGCTGGTCGATACCTGACTCGGAGTTATCAAATACATGATGCAATGAAAATTTTCCTGAAATACTGGAAGCCGAGTCAGCCATCCAGTGACCCGCGGAACTTTCTGTCCAGCGGACAAGATTTCCCGATTCGAAATTTTCGACGATTTGGCCAAATGCCGTAACAGGCATTAATAAAGCCAGCAAAATAACTTTTTTCATGCAGCGGACGAATTGAAAAAAAAGTTAATTTTGACAGTCTTAATGTCACAGTAAATTTAAACAATAACTTAATTTATTCCAAATATATTAATATGAAAACTGCTGTAGTAGGAGCTACCGGAATGGTCGGAAGAACAATGATGAAAGTGCTTGAGGAGAGAAACTTCCCTGTGTCACAACTTTTGCCTGCCGCTTCTGAAAAATCGGTTGGCAAGGAGGTTATCTTTAAGGGAAACCCGGTCAAAGTAGTCAGCGTTATGGAGGCAGTTGAGGCAAGGCCTGAATTTGCCATATTCTCCGCCGGAGCTGCAATTTCGAAAGAGTGGGCCCCGGTTTTTGCAAAAAACGGCACAATAGTAATTGACAACTCCTCATACTGGAGGATGGACAAAAATATTCCTCTCATAGTTCCCGAGATTAACAGCCACGTAATAAAGAAAGGTGACAGGATAATCGCCAATCCGAATTGCTCAACAATACAGATGGTGATGGCTCTTGCTCCTCTGCACAGAAAATACAGGATCAAACGTCTGGTGATATCAACATATCAATCAGTAACCGGTACAGGAGTAAAGGCAGTTGCTCAGATGGAGAACGAACGGTCGGGAATAAAGGGCGAGATGGTTTATGCTCACCCGATCGATAAAAACTGTTTCCCCCATGGCGGATCATTTCAATCTGATGGTTATACAACTGAAGAACAGAAACTGGTGGATGAAACCCGCAAAATTCTGGAAGATCAGACAATACAGGTAACTGCTACCGTGGTAAGAATTCCGGTAGTGGGAGGGCATTCAGAGGCTGTAAATATAGAATTTGAAAAGGATTTCAATTTAGAAGATGTAATCCTTGCATTAAATCAGTTCCCGGGAGTTGTTGTTTATGATAATCCTTCTGAAAACAAATATCCTATGCCTATCCTTGCACATAACAGGGATGAAGTTTTTGTCGGAAGAATAAGAAGGGATTTCTCTAAAGAAAAATGCCTGAATCTCTGGATCGTATCGGATAATATCAGAAAAGGAGCCGCCACAAATGCAGTCCAGATTGCAGAATATATGGCTGCTAATAAACTTTATTAAGTTTAGCCCCACTATTAAGTATTTATTTCTTATCATTTTTGCCCCCCTGCACCCTAAAGGGGGGTTTGTACTCAAATTTGAACGAAATCTTCTCGACCAACGTGAACGGGCCCCCCTTTAGGAGGGTTGGGGCGTCAGGCATCATATAATAAATCATTATACGGATATCTTTTTACATGCAGTTTCTTCACCTCCTCATAAAGAAGGTTACGCAGCTCATCAACATTTTCTTTTGTTTTAGCTGAGATGAATACTGTCAGGTGATGCTTATCCGAGGACATCCAGGATTTTTTAAGATTAGCCAGTGAATAATTATCCTTTAATACAGGAGTAAGATCATCTTCATCTTTAATATTATAAGAAAATGCGTCGATCTTATTAAAAACAATTATTAACGGTTTACCTGAAACCGAAAGGTCTTTCAGGGTACTATTTACAACTTTGATCTGATCTTCAAAAGCCGGATGAGAGATGTCGACGATGTGAACAAGCAGATCCGATTCACGTACTTCATCAAGTGTTGACTTGAATGATTCAATCAGGTCAGTTGGCAGCTTGCGGATAAATCCAACAGTATCGGATAGCAGAAAGGGAAGATTACCAATAACAACTTTACGTACAGTAGTATCGAGAGTAGCAAATAACTTATCTTCAGCAAACACATCTGATTTACTGAGAAGATTCATTAGTGTTGATTTTCCAACATTCGTATAACCTACCAATGATACCCTGATCATTTTACCACGGCTTTTACGCTGTGTCGCCATCTGGGTATCAATCTTTTTGAGTTGTTCTTTCAGAAGTGAGATCCTGTCTCTGATAACTCGTCTGTCTGTCTCGATCTCGGTCTCTCCCGGACCCCTTAATCCTATACCGCCCCTCTGACGCTCAAGATGTGTCCACATACCTGTCAGACGGGGAAGAAGATACTGATACTGGGCAAGCTCGACCTGGGTACGGGCGTGAGATGTACGAGCCCTATGGGCAAATATATCGAGTATCAGGTTTGTCCTGTCGAGAATCCGGCATCCAAGAGCCTCTTCAACATTTCTAAGCTGGCTTGGGGTCAGCTCATCGTCAAAGATTGCTATGTCGATTTTATTCTCAGTTATAAACAGGGCCAGTTCCTTTATTTTGCCGGACCCAACAAAAGTACGGGGATTTGGAATATCAATCTTCTGCGTGAACCGTTTTACCGTTTCAGCACCAGCCGTTTCTGTCAGAAAAGAGAGTTCATCCAGAAATTCATCAACCTCGCTTTCTTCTTGTCCTTTGGATATGATTCCAATAAGGATCGCCCGTTCCTTTGGCTTGTTTGTTTCGATCATTCTTATAACCTTGAAAATAATTAATTGTCAAGTTTTTTGCCCCCCTGCCCCCCTAAAGAGGGGGTTAATCCTCTATTTTTAAGTAAAATCCCACTAAAAGCCGTAGAATTAATCCCCCTTTAGGGGGATCCCGCGCAGCGGGAGGGGGTTACAATAATCTAATAAATAAACCTCCTGTCATTTTGAATTGCCCCCCGGATAGCCTTTTTCAATGATTCCGAACAGCGCATAATCATTTCTATGTCAGTAGGAAATTGTACAAGGGATGTTTTTGTTCTCTCGAGTTGTCTCGCATTCAATGCCTGAATATCTCCCAGTGCCCGTGAAGAGACATTCTCAAAATTGGACTGAGCCCCAATAGGATCTTTTTTGAGCTGTTTATTCGGGTTCATCTGGATCACCTCAATATCACCATCTATGCGACAGGCTTTTGATTGTACAGTCTCTACAAGAGCACACTGAACTGTTTTGTACTTTTTCTGCTTGATATCATTGCCAAGAGAATCTCTCATCACATTACCTTTTTTATCAAGTACATAATAAAAGCCATCCTCAATATCTCTTTTAATAACAGAATCTCTTTGTATTGACTGATCAGGACTTACAGCAACATTTTTAACATTAACATTTACAAAATAATCATACTGTGTATTCTCGTTCAGATTCTGGGTAAAGAACTCAACCCACTCCGAGTTCAGTCTTGGCATATCAAGAGCAAGCAGATCTTCTTCAAACTCCTTCGGAAATTTAATTATAGAAGTATTTTGAATTGAAACAAATACTTTGCTCATTCCCTGAACTTTTGCCTCCTGTATTTTACTATCGATTCCTTCATAGTCACCTACATATTCTTTTGCTCTTAAAAATTCTCCATAAGCCTGTCTGTAGGATTCTTTTATTCTGTTTTTCATCAGTTCATTGCCGTGAGCGTAATAGAAATCTGCTGCCTTTCGTTTAGCGTTAACCATATCAGGAACATAATCCACATAAGGAAAATCGACAGATCTTCCATTAGCATTCAATGGAGCAACTGTTTTAACAAGCGATTGTCTGTCGTTTAAAGCTTTATAAACCAAATATATATCATCCCAGCTATCAGGTTTAGCTTCCATCTTAAGAAAACGGACTCTTTCATTATCCTGGTCATTAGAAACCTTGTATGCCTGAGTGAGTATATCAATCTGTTTGACATCCGCAGGATCTTTCCGAAGCTGTTTTACAGCCTTCTGGATAGCAGCATCGTAGTTCCCTTTTTGTAATTGCTTCTTTGAAGAGCCACATCCTGAAAGGATTATGGTTAAAATAAAAACAAGAGGTAAAATTCTTTTCATAGGACTTTTATTTATTATAGATACTTCTAAAGATAAGAAAAACATCTAAAATGCAATTATCTGTAACTCCCTCTCAGGTTGGGGATTAAATTTCAGAACATAAAGTTCAGAGGAATCAGGAACCTGACTCTCGCAGGCTCTCCCCGCTGAAGTCCCGGTGTCCATTTGGGTGATTCTGATATAGCTTTCACAGCTGCATCATCCAATAAAGGGTCAACGCCTTTAACTACAGTCACATTACTTACAGCGCCATCCTTCTCTACAATAAATGTCAATAATACTGTTCCCCTGATCTTCTTTTTGACTGCATCCTCTGGATAATTGGTTCGTTTGGTAACCCATTCGCGAAATTTATCCAATCCTCCACCTTTAAATGAAGGCATAACTTCCACAAGGAAGAAAGGTTCGTCAGTTGCGCTTCCATCCTGACCCGCCATCAAATCATCACCGGTTCCAGTACCGGTAACATCAACTTTATCGTTTGTTGTCTGATTAAGATACTCATCAGTAGAAAGTTGTTGTTTTTGAAGCAAGGGAACACTATCAACCACAACCGGTGGTACATATTTAACAATCTCTTCCACATGAACGGACTGAGGTGGCGGCGGAGCCGGTGGAACATATATCTCGTCCTTTGGCGGCTCAAGGTTTTCCATCTTAAGCTGGGTATATGTCCTGTTACCGTTCAGAACATTATCGGATCTTGGAGTCAAGATGAAAGAAAGTATAACAGCTAAACTTACCAGCAAAGTTGCCAGGATTATACCTGCTACCACCACAGAATTATATTTTTTCCGGAGTTGATATGCGCCATAATCCTTGTTCCGCGATTGGAAAAGCAGATCGTCAATATCGAGCCATTTTCTGAGATTATCGTACATTTTTCAGGCTAATATTATCTGCTGATAAGATCTCTTTAACAGAAGTTCTCAATTGAATAGCATTTGCAAATTTAAAGTCAAAAATAATGTCATTTTAATTTTTCACGGGCAAATGTAGCTAAAACTCAATCCCATGCTCAAAATGTCCGGCAAAATTACAAAATAGTGTCTTTTCGCCAAAACTATCTTGTTAAGGATTTCATAATATTTGAGGTATGAGGCGTGAGGCGTGAGGAGTGAGGTAAATTTTTTCTACTTTTCAACTATTACAACTATTTCAACAATTACAACATTTACAACTTTTTTATTACATTTACGAACTCTTTGGGGGTTTAGCTCAGTTGGCTAGAGCGTGTGACTGGCAGTCACAAGGTCGGGAGTTCGATTCTCCCAATCTCCACTTTTTGATCGTGCAAAACAATGCAAAGTCCTGTAAATTCGATATTTATGGGATTTTTTATTTTTAGGTACTATGCAAAAATAGCCACCGGAATGCAAAGCGAAAGGTGCTTATTCGGTGGATTTTTTTCTCCTGGTTTATCTCCACCGAAGAAGAATCTATTTTGCTGGTATGATGATAGTGGCATTTCATAATTTTGACTATTCATTATTATCCGATATGAACCTGACAGCGCAAGCGAGTCAAACACATGTTTAAAGATTTCAATTTCAGAAGTGAAAACTTTCGATTCCTGGACTTTTATTTCGAATTATATCAGAATGATTTCAATTTTGACAAAATGAAATATCACTACTGATTAAATAGGCTCCTAAATAGTTGTATGAATGTGTTTAATTTAGGAACTTTGATAATAGGTACAACTTCGTAGAAAAGGCTCATATTTAAAATATCACCCATGATTGAGCAAAATGCGAAAGATCAGATTTTCATCAGGAAGCTTACTGAAATAATTCTAGCAAATCTGGAGGATGAAAACTTTGGAATAAAAGAGCTTTCCCGTGAAACAGCTTTAAGCCAACGCAACATTAACAG
>Ga0302271_10004718_pt1 | contig 10746 bp, 4 predicted proteins | sample III_Bog_N1_1_FD_198767 | JGI IMG/M metagenome (GOLD analysis project Ga0302271, IMG submission 198767) | Peat permafrost microbial communities from Stordalen Mire near Abisko, Sweden - III_Bog_N1_1 | ecosystem: Environmental > Terrestrial > Soil > Wetlands > Peat | place: Sweden: Abisko... | reverse complement strand
CCCATTACTCTCTTATTTGTTCATCAAACATTGTGACTAATGCATTATATAATTAAGAGCAGCTTCTTCTTTGATTCCTAACTTTCCCTTGGTTCGCTGCTTAAACTCAGCAACGCGTACCAGAAGCTTAGGAAAGTTTTATCGTTCTTCAAGAAGATAAAACAAATACCCATAGTCATTTAATTATATTAGTTGCTTTTTCGCAAAGAACCCCTCATATAACCTGGAGATATACTCATGCAGATGATCTTAATTCTTGATATCTTGTTTAGATAAAAAATATTCGACTTAAGATTATTTTAATATAAAATCCGCAGAAGAATACTACTCAGATGAAAGCGTTTCTTGTAAATTTTATGTTTCAATTTATCCTAAAAAAGAAGATCCACTATTATTAGTACTACTACGACTACTTTTATTTTAATTAAGCTTGATCTAAAAGATCATATTTCGCGAAATAAACTCAATCGAAGAAAGTTTAATTGCATCTGAAGTACTAGTGATCAGGGAGATTTTACTCTTAATATTTTCGCCGTTATTTCCTCTCTTGCGGAAGTGGAAATTATCCTCATCTTAATTATTAGTTTCTCTTCTATTCGCTGTAAGGCTATTCGAAAGTAAATTTTAATAAATTGTATTTACCTTCCAAGAATAGATCCTGTGTCCTACAATGAAGCAAAGACTAAATATACATAATAACCCTTGAATTAACCATTTTTATTCTTATTTTATAATGTGTATTATCACTAAGATACTGAATCCAAGGAGAGTCACATTCAGTGAAATACTAAGTCTACAGAGTCTATCATTGAAAAATGGCATTTCTACTAAAAACTGCCCGATTCCAGATAACGCCCAGAATAATGGCACAAAATACAGTGATTTTCTTTCTATGATACTCAGTAAAACGACTAGAAACCCTCCGATACATAGTCGTAAGGCATCTCCTAGGTTTTAGTTTCTTTGTGAGACATCCTCAGCTGTATAATAATTATTATGAGTATGGATAAAAGAGAAGCTACCCATGATTACACAAAGTACTGCATTAGAATATCCTGGTACACCACCCAGAACACATGAGAAATACATTCCAGGGAGAATCTAAATAGAAAAAGTTTAGATAATAAAGCCGAAGAGAATGTTACTCATGAACTTTGTTCCCTTCGCGCAGTAATAAAAATAATATCCAAGAACAGTGAGGAAATAACTACCATGAAAGGCTATTTAAGCATAAACTAGATGACTGAGAATAGCAGAAGAACTAATGTTAGCCCATGAAATATACCCAAGTTATTCACCCATGGGAAAGCCATTTTTCTCAAAGGAGGAAATCACTGAAGAATTCAGAGAAATTGCAATGTAATTGTAGTACTCGAGTATCAAAAGTAGTTGAGTAACCCACAGGGGTTTCTTGGATTTCTTGAAGAGTGTCTCAGCGTTGAAGACGTAGAATTCTCGAATCTTAGGAAGACTCAGAGCACTGGAAAGAACGCTACTCATGAGGGGCTTCAGTGATAGAAAGAAATTGAATTGTTGTTTTGTGTTCTTTTTTAAAATAAAAAATAAATCAAAAACTTGAATAATTTTTTATATTTTTTCTTTTCTGAGTGTTGCTGTATTCTTAAATGTGGGAGGGGGATATCTCTTCTTTGTCTTAGTTTAAATCTTTAACATAACAGTGGATGCTTATTATTAATTTCAAAATGAGATAAAATAATCATTTTTGGATGAAAACTGGCATCTCTCTCTCTCTCTGATGTGATTCTTTGTTTCTATATAGTATTTTACAACATTAAGGCTTCTTTAGAATCATTAAATTAATTTATTTTATGGTAAAGATTAAAAGGGATTCCTTCAAATTAGGAATGGTTATCTCAGTTTTAATAAATATTAAAAATAATAAAAAAAATATTTAAAACTCCAAAAGAGATATAAAATCAACATAACTTCTGCTTTGTCTTTATTTTATTCTCTTGGTTTGCGGGAGTCACATCTCTGTCTAATAAGAAATAATTCATAATGACAATGTTTATGATAACCTATCCCACAGTGACTACCAGCTACAGAAGAAAACCTTATATTTCATTTGTTAATAATAATAACCGGATGAAAGACCCGTTTAATTGCTCAAACATCCTTAAAGTTAATGTGGAGAGATCAATGATAATCATAGATTTAGGGTAAAATTGAGATAAAACGCTTCTGTTTGATGATATCATGTCAACTTTCTTAACCCAAGGTGAGATAATCAAGATTTTCATTTTTTTACTTCAATAATTCCTACAATTTTATTAAAACACTTGATGAATTTATCTATTTAGAGTTACCACAACAAATCTCTTTTGAAGAATTCTTAATAGTTTTACGTAAATATGACTTTCTGTGAGAAGATCATACACAAGGGGGTGGGAGGCTAAGGTTGTGGTTTTCACCCCAAAAATAAAGGAGTTCTGAATAATCCCCATTATCCTGGAGAAAGCTATACTCAAAATGATGGTTTAAGCAGTAATTTCCGGTATTTTCTACATAATTCAGATTTGTTCTACTAAAATAGCAATAATCAACATAGTGGATGGAATTGGAAGCCATTTGCAATTCCTCAAGAAACAGAAAATCAATATTGAACTACTTAAGTAAATTGGTTAAAATTTCATGATATGAAACTGCATGTTCGGTAAAAGGTGGGATTGAATTACCTTAATTTTTTAATCTTAGGATACTGAAAGTCCACGGGAAGAATGTCAAATGCAAAAATATGGGATCGGAAAATGATATGTATTTTATTATCTGCCTGAATATTAATGATTGTTGCAGTTAAATTTTGAATGCAAGAATTTTGCAACAAAAGAGAGTTTTCTTGAATTAGGAGTGCTCTTGTACAGTGGATATTCAGGGGAAAATTGTTAATGTCGATAAGGAACGTTCTGGAGGGAAACACAATGTGTTAGATATTCAACTGAGAATTGTGGAGTGTGCTCTGAAAAAATGAGAAATAAATAGCTTGTAAACAAGGATTTACATTTAAAGAGAAAGCGTGAGTGGGATGAAGAAGACATTGATGCAAACAAGATAAGATAAATGGAAAGTACAATGATTCCTCTCTTACATACTAATAAAGAATAGATCAAGTTCTATTTCAAAATTATTGTTAAGAGAATGTACTCAAGAATCAATACTCAGATTTCTTTTTTACTTTTGAAGACTATCAAAACTTAAAAGTTGTCTTATTTATGTTAATAGTTCATCATTTAGCTGAAAAATATCAAATATGTATCAAAGCAAAGGGAAAATTGTTAATTTGAATCTAAATAATAATCTGAGTTTCTTGAGAAATTGAAAACAAAACTAAGATTTGAGTGGGTAAACCTTCTCTTGTTTTAAACTTCTCCCCATTTCAATATTTAATTCTCAGTGCTTTTAAAAAAGTAATGTTTCACAAAAAAACTAATAAAAGATTTTGTTGGGAAGTCACATGTATTCTTTTATAAAATTCATCTGATTTAGACTTGGAAAAAACCTAAATAACTTAAAAATATCAATACCCATTACCCTATCTGCCCACTTTATGTTTTTTATGAAATAATTGTTTATTTGTTATTTATTTCATTTCATACCATGATGTAATTATAAATTTTATATCATCATGTAATGGTGTTTTTCACCTAACTTTTGAAGTTTGTTCAAGCCTCGAAGAAAGAATCTTCCCTAAGCTCTGGACATACACCTCTTGGGCATTAGTTAGATAAACTGCATTATCCTGGGAGACTAATTGACTGAAGATCTCTTCTGTATTGACCTTGAATGTAAAGTTCAACGTAGTTGTTTCTGGCAATCTTCAAGATCTGTCTATCAAGTGGGTTGGTTTCAGTAGTTTCCCAAAGATAATTTGGTAGATTTGGACCTTCATAAAGAACCCATTGGTAAGCTTCTGTTCCAAACACTTCTGTGGTCCCAAGGAATTCTCCATCTTGAATCCAACCTTGACTGAGAATTCCACAGCCTTCTGAACCAGAACAGCAGTAGCAGCAGTCTTAGGTATCAGGATAGTACATGTATCTAGTGTTGTTGACAATAAGGTGTTCACAAGGAGCATCTACTTAATCGAAGTTCAAGTACCCGTTGCAGAATGGATCATATTTTCCATTTGACCTGGAGAGTCTAGTTGAGCCTGTAGCTGCTTCATATTGATAAGTACCAACATTAGTGAAATTGCCATTATCCATAGTGAAAGTCTCCACAAAGTCTTAAGCGAATTGACTTGGCCAGTAAGGAGCCAAAGGCTACTGTGCAGATGTTGCTACTAGCAGCATGCAAAGGGATAGGATAATTAAAGTAGTTTTCATTTTGTATTTTATATTTATTTCTCTCTGTTTAGTGATACTTTTGGGGTAAATAATATTTTTTAAAACTAATTGAGAAGAACTGTTTAAGCTTTCATTTTATACCATGACTAATATCTTCTGGGGAGGCGAAAATGAAAAGTCAATATGACAAATCTTTTTACTAAAAAAAGAATAAATAAAGAAGTTTTTTCTCTGGGAAGGGTTTAACAGATTTGGATAATACGCAACCGAAAGATTTATTAGATTGTTTTAATATTTAGAATTCATTGGGTCCCTTTTTACAACCTGATCAGCAGTCAGGAGCTAATCTAAGGGATTTTAATTAAAAAAAAATCTGATAAATTCCAATAAGAAACAAAAGCTCTTTCATTCCTTAAAATAAATAAAATTTCAATTCTTACAGCAAAAAGAGTATGAAAAAAATATCTATGAATACATCGTAATCAAAGTGAGAAGAAATAATAAGATTTTAAACAATCTATTTCTAATTGTTGTTAGAAATTTTAAGTTAAAAATAAAAACGATCTCTTAATTAATTATTTTTGAATGCATTTCTTATTTATATTTGGGGGTATTTACTTTCTTTATATAAAGGATTCTGAGTGTTATGAATAATATCATCCAAAATACCAAACATAAGCCATAAGAGAAAGAAGAAAAAACAAATTTCTTTTTAAGTTTCCAGAAAAAATTATTATGAAGAGAATAATTTGTTCATACTTAAAGTAACACTCACAGCCAAATTCCTTAAGAAAGTAATCACACTGAAAGATGAAAGTGAATGTTTTTACTGAGATGAAATTTACGATAAGTAAAACTACCAAGACTAATCATTGATTACACTTTCTTACATAAGTATGAAAATTAAGCTTCTTCGCTTGGAAAAAATGGTCTATTTTAAAAAAAATTATTAAACTTCACTAATGTTTTTTTTTAAACACAACGAAATCATAGAATGCTATTAGAAAGTTAGAAGTGATCTCAATTCTAGATGTCCTTTCTAAACTCTGCACATTCCCCTCGTGGGCATTTATTCGATAGATCCCATGATCCTGGGAGCTGAATTGATAGAAGATTTGTCCGATATTTATCTTGACTGTAAATTTAAGAATAGTTGTTTCTTTCATACTTCAAGATCTATCTATCAAGTTGGTTGGCTTCAGTAGTTTTCCAAAGATAGCTAGGGTCTTGACCTGGAACTTCGAAGAAAATCAATTGGTAAGCTTCTATTCTTACCAAATTTATGATTTCAATGAATCCCATCTTGAATCTAATCGTGTCTGAAAATTCCACAGCCTTTTAAAGCAGAACAGCAGTAGCAGCAGTCTTATGTATTAGGGTAGTTCATGAACCTAGTGTTGTTAACAATAAGATGTTAACAAGGAGCATCCACTTGATCGAAGTTCAGGTAGCCATTGCAGGATGGATCGTATCTTCCATTTGTTCTGGAGAGTCTAAACGAGCCTGTAGCTGCTTCATATTAGTAAGTACCAAAAATCTCAACATAACTTTTATTCACATTGATATTTTCCTGAAAATCATAAGCAAATTTACTTGGCCAATAAGGAGCCTAAGGCACTGCTGCAGCAGATACTGCTACAAACAGTATGCATAGGGATAAAATCATCAAAGAATTTTTCATTTTATATTTGGATTATTGTCTTGTTTTTACCATTAAATTATTTATTTTTTATTTCATATTTATCGCTACCTATTTAATGATATTTCTTACAAGCTTAGCAATCAGACGATGTAATTAAACTTTATTATTTTTCCATCTCTGATGCTCTTTGGGAGGTGAAAATACATGCATTGCTATACTTTTCGAATGAAGAAATAAGTTCAAAATTATAGTTTTTAGTCATACTTTTTAATTAGCAGTGCTTACAGTCCAAAAAAAAAGAGCGAAATCCCACTGAACTCTACTTTGTGCTTAATTTGTTATTTTTCCATGACTGGATTTAAAAATAGACTAGCAGAATCAGTTTGAAAAGAATGAGATTAAATAACAAAAAATACAGATTTTATTTACTGATCTATTGACAATTTTCATAGTTTAATTTAAATTAACTCAATTGCCCGTTCAGGGTTTGGTATCTTTTTATTATTAGTTAAAAGTTTTAAGGAAGTTAAAATGCTATTTTTTTACAAGTTTAACTTAACAAAGTAATAATTTTATATATTTAGAGTTAATGGTATTACAGGAATAAGACTTTCTGTGAGAAGAACATAAGCTAGGGATTGGATGTGGTTTCTTCAATCCAACTTGCAATACCACCTCAATAATAAAGGAGTTTTGAATAGTCTCCAATACTCAAATAATAATAATCAACATAGTGGATGAAATTGGAAGGCATTTGCTAAATTCCTCAAATACAAGAAACTCAATATTAAATCACCTAAGTAGATTTGTTAATATTTGAATGCTGGAGAAGGCATGTTGTTTTTGCTACAGCAGATATTCAGGGAAAAATTGTTACTGTAAATTAGGAACGTTCTGGTAAGAAACATAATGTGTTAGATGTTCAATTGAAAATTGTGAATGTGTTCTGAAAATGATGAATGATTAGCTTGTAAACAAGGATTTACACTTAAAGAAAATTCATGTATGAGATGAAAAAGGAATTGATGCAAACATGCTTAATATCAGGAAATTACAATGAATCTTTACATACTAATAAAGAAGGGATCGAGCTAAAATTTTCTAAAAATATTTAAAGAGAATAATCAAGAAGCAACTCTCAATTTTCTTTTTATTTTTGAAGATAATTAAGACATGAAAGTGGTGTTAATTATGTAAATAATTCCTCATTTTGCTGAAAATCATCAAATATGCATCAAGATAAAATGATAATTGTTAATTTGAATCCTTACAAATTATCTTTCTCTTTCTGGGAAATCTAAAACAAAAAATATTTGAGTGGGGAACCTTCTCTTTTTTAATCTTCGCTCCTTTCAATAATTAATTCTCAGTACTTTTAAAAAAGCGATGCTTCACAAACAAAACTAATAAAAGATTTTCTTGGGGAAGTCACATGAATTCTTTTAAAAAATTCATCAGATTTTGACTAGAACTAAACCTAAAATTTAAAAATATCAATATTCATTACCTTATTTACCCACTAAAGGCTTTTCATGAAAAAAATTGTTTATTTGTAATGCATTTCATTTAATACCGTGATGCAATTTTAAGCATAATACATTATTGTAATACTGTTTTTTATCTTAATTATGAAGTTTGTTCAATCAAAGAAAGAATCCTCCCTAAGCTCTGGACATACACCTCTTGGGCATTAGTTAGATAAACTGCATTATGATGGTAGATTGATTGGTTGAAGATCTCTTCTGTATTGACCTTGAATGTAAAGTTCAACGTAGTTGTTTCTGGCAATCTTCAAGATCTGTCTATCGAGTGGGTTGGCTTCAGTAGTTTCCCAAAGGTAATTTGGTAGATCTGGACCTTCATAAAGAACCCATTGGTAAGCTTCTGTTCCAAACACTTCTGTGGTTCCAAGAAATTCTCCATCTTGAATCCAACCTTGTCTGAGAATTCCACAGCCTTCTGAACCAGAACAGCAGTAACAGCAGTCTTAGGTATCAGGATAGTACATGTATCTAGTGTTGTTGACAATAAGGTGTTCACAAGGAGCATCTACTTAATCGAAGTTCAAGTACCCATTGCAGAATGGATCATATTTTCCATTTGACCTAGAGAGTCTAGTTGATCCTGTAGCTGCTTCATAATGATAAGTGCCAACATTAGTGAAATTACCATCATCCATAGTGAAAGTCTCCACAAAGTCTTAAGCGAATTGACTTGGCCAGTAAGGAGCTAAAGGCTACTGTGCAGATGCTGCTACTAGCAGCATACAAAGGGATAAGATAGTTAAAGCAGTTTTCATTTTGTATTTGATTTTTTTTTATCTAGTTAATGATACTTTTATGAATAATTATTATTATAAAAAAAAGCGAATTGAGAAGAACCAATTAATCTTTTATTTTTTTCCATCACTAATATCTTCTGGGTGGGGTGGGAGGGAAACTGAAAAGTCAATGAAACTTCTTTTTACTAAAGAAAGAACAAATAAGGAAGTTTTTCTCTGGGAAGGGTTTAAAATATATGGATAATACGCAATCGAAAGATTTATTAGATTGTTTTATTATTTAGCATTCGGTGGCTCACTTTTTACAACCTAATCAGCAGTCAGGAACTAATCTAAGGAGGTTTAATTATAAAAAAGATTGTACAAAATGCAATAAGAAATAGAAGCTCTTTCATTCCTTAAAATAATTAAAATTTCAATTCTTACAGCAAGAAGAGTATGATGTAATATCTATGAATTCATCGTAATCTAAGTGAGAAGATATAATAAGATATTAAACAATCCATTTCTAATTTTTACTAGAAATAGAAAGTTAATTGAAATAGAAAGAATATCCCTTCATTAAGTAATTATTTTGAATGTGTTTCTTATTTATATTTGGGGTATTTTCCATCTTTCTATGAAGGGTTCAGAGTGTTATGAAAAATATCCTCCAAAATAGCAAACATAAACCATAAGAGAGAAGAAAAAGGGGGAAAAAACAATTTCAAAACAATAATTTGTTCATACTTTATATTAACACTTACAGTCAAATTCCATAAGAAAGAAATCACACTGATAGCTGAAGGCGCGAGCTTTTTTACTGGGATGAAATTTACCTTAATTAAAACTACCAAAACTAATCTTTGATTACACTTTCTTACATAAGTATGAAAATTAAGCTTATTTGCTTGACAAAAAATGTTCTATTTATTTTAATAAGCTTTACTGATGTTATTTTAAAAATAACATAATCATAAAATGCTGTTTGAGTTTGAAGTTTACTCAATTCTTGATGTCCCCAAGAGAATTCTATCTAAACTCTGCACATTCACCTCTTGGGCATTTGTTCGATAGACTACATGATCCTGGGAGCTGAATTGGTTGAAGATTTTTCCGATATTTGTCTTGACTGTACATTTGAGATTAGTTGTTTCTTTCGAACTTCAAGATCTATCTATCAAGTGGGTTGGCTTCAGTTGTTTCCCAAAGGTAGCTCGGGTGATCTTGACCTGGACCTTCGAAGAATACCCATTGGTAAGCTTCTGGTCCTACGAAATTTGTGATTTCAATGAATCCTGCCTCCTGAATCTAATCTTGTCTGATAATCCCGCAGCCATCGTAAGCAGAACAGCAGTAGCAGCAGTCTTATGTATTAGGATAGAACATGAACCTCGTGTTGTTGACAATAAGGTGTTAGCAAGGAGCATCCACTTGATCGAAGTTCAGGTAGCCATTGCAGGATGGATCGTATCTTCCATTTGTTCTGGAGAGTCTAGATGAGCCTGTAACTGCTTCATATTAGTAAGTACCAAGAATCTCAACATTACTTCTATTCATCTTGATATTTTCCTGAAAGTCCTAAGCAAATTTACTTGGCCAATAAGGAGCCTAAGGCACTGTCGCAGCAGATACTGCTACTAACATCATGCATAGAGATAAAATCATCAAAGTAGTTTTCATTTGAAATTTGGATAATTTTTTGTTTTTTCCATTAAATTATTTATTTTTTATTTCTTATTTATCCCTACCAATTTAATGATACTTCTTAAAAGCCTCACAATCAGAAGATGTAATTAAACTTTATTATTATTTTCTTTCTCTGAAGTTCTTCTGGGTTGACAGATGCATTACGATGCGATACCTTTCAAATGAAGAAATAAGTTCAAAATAATATTTTTTATTCATACTTTTTAATTAGCAGTACTTACAGTTCAAAAAAAAGAGCAAAATCACTCTGAACTCTACTTTGTGCTTAATTTGTTATTTTTCTATGGTTGGATTTAAAATAGACTACAGACTCAGTTTGGAAAGATTGAGATCAAATAACAAAACACAGATTTTGATTATTCGTCTATTGATGATTTTCATAGTAAAACTTAAAGTAACTCAATAGCTGTTCAAAAGATTAGATAGCTTTTTATTATTAGTTCAAAGGTTTTAAGGAAGTTAAATAACTATTTTTAACGAGTTTAACATTAAAATATTCTAAATAAGAGCTGTTCAAAGTTTTTTCTTCTTCCAATTTAACTCAATGTTATAGTGTAAGTGGTAAAAAGTTATTTGGGAGAAGAATAGAAAAACTAAAAGCTCAATACAGAATTCGATTTTCTTACTTACTATTGTTCCATTAAAAGGTAATCAAACAAAATCTAATAAATAATTTGGATTAAAGTGATATTCAGAAAGATATTTCCTTTTGTTCTTCCATGTGCTTAAATTAATATTTTAAAAATGATTAAAATACTATTTTTTGATGGGATTTTTAGATGAATTATTGATAATATTATCTTCAAATGATTCAATCTGTAGATTCAATA
>Ga0302271_10004716_pt1 | contig 10749 bp, 13 predicted proteins | sample III_Bog_N1_1_FD_198767 | JGI IMG/M metagenome (GOLD analysis project Ga0302271, IMG submission 198767) | Peat permafrost microbial communities from Stordalen Mire near Abisko, Sweden - III_Bog_N1_1 | ecosystem: Environmental > Terrestrial > Soil > Wetlands > Peat | place: Sweden: Abisko... | reverse complement strand
TGATTAGATTCCAATCGGAACTGAGTCTTTTCAGGATCCCATGAAGAGTCTTAGTGTTGTTGAAGCTGGAAGACTAGTTGGCTTGTTGAACTGACTCCAAATATCGCTCATATAAGACGAAGAAACTGCTCACACCTGTTCCATCAGTCCAAAAATCTCTATTTGGGGGGAAAAAAATAAGAAATTAAATAAAAATTGATGCCAGACAAGAAGAAAGTTAATAATCCTTACCTGTCCGCAATTTTACCAGAGAATGAACTTCGGCAGGCAGAGTCTGAGAAAAGTTTAAAATGTGGAAATCCATCGACATTTCCACAGTAAAAATTGTCAAAGATAGAGGCAGCTAGATAAATCGACTCATTGAAGAAGCGTTGATCAAAAATGGTCTTTTTCGTATGATCTTCATATATTTGAATTTCTTTTTCTGGATATCTCTGCGACTAAACTGCAGGAAGAATCAGGCAGCACAGCAGGTAAATTAATAAAGATATTCCTATGGAACAAGATTTGCATGACCAAACCATCTCAAGCAATATCTTTTTTTCACAAATGTTTGTTGGCTTTTCTGATATCTTTCGAATTAATAATTTTTTCTTATTTTTTAGCAATTTAATAGGAAATATCTTAATAATTCTTGTAGAACTAACTTAGACGATATAAATAGTAGACTTAAGCTCTTTCTAAGGAATTCAAATATCTGAAGAGTTTCAAATCAATCCAGAAAAAAAAATATTTCAATGAACTGCTAGTTTTGGGAGTAATGCAAAACCAACATTTCATAAGAAAAAAATTGAATTTTTTGAAAAATTAAGCCAATAACTTAAAAGGAGTCATTTTACAATAGTTGGATAGAATCACTAAATCTCTTATCCTTACTTTCCTTGAATCAGATGAAGTCCAATCGTTCTATTTAAGCTTCCCTTATTTTTTTCTTCCAAAGAAAAAGAAAAAAATATGAAAATTAGAATTGAAGTCGACTGTTCAAATCACATGAAAGAAGGTTCTAGATTAGCTAGTCCGTGATCGAGTAAGCGCATTGAAATAATTGTAATATTTTCTCTTAATTGTGATATTATCATAAAATTAACATAAAGAAAGCTTTCAAATAGACTGAAATCTAGAACTAATATTATTAAAGAAGAAAAAAATGAAGATTATCACAGTGATTGTTATGAAAAAATGATTTATCACTGCTTGAAAGGAAATGAACTCTATTTGAATATTTGTTTTTCTTTCTTTCAGCTGTTCCAATGGAGATAAAAAGCAAATGAAAATTAAGAAAATCCAACCAGTAAGAAGCCAGTTTGAATGCATTAATTATTCAAGAGGTTATCATAATATATTAGTCTTGCTTTTCTTCTTTTTGTATTAAAAAATTCTTTTCATTTTTGAATTTTCTTTTTTTTCAAATATCGATCCATTGAAAGTTGATCCCATCAATGCCCTTGATTAGAATCTTCTTCTTTCGATTTGGACTTACGAGCATCACTGCTGGAGAAACTGATCGCTCTTTCGCTGCTGGAACTGCTAGAATTATTGTTGCTTTCATCGCTGTTACTGCTGTCTTCACTTTCGGAATTGCAACTCTAGCTGCTTTCTCGCTGGTTTTATCTGTCACGATCACTGCTATTGCGAATTCCACTGCTCTATCCAGCTTCTAATCCACTACTGCTGCTCTTATCTTCTTTGTGATTGTGCTGTCTGCTAGCATTGTTGTTGCTTGTGTGTGCATGGCTATTTTTCATATTTTTATCCTTGTTAGCTCTTTGCATTTATTGCTATTTGCCTTATGCTTGTCTAGTTTGCTAATTATCCATCTTCTCCTCATTCTGAATGCTTACTTAATCAGAGAAGATACTAGCATTCTCAATGGAAGGGATAGGCATTCCTTAGAGAATTCTGATTTAGCTATTCTACGATATCGATTGGTTGAAATCAATGTTGCTGATTAATTCAATGTTAATTTCTGAATTATTGCTGGAAGGCTTGCCAGCAGTTCCAAAGTTGCTTTTATTTTATATGGTCGGCACAGGAGCAATGAGCTGCTCGTTACTGCCATTCGAATTGTTTTTATCTGACAAAACATTCACAGTATTTTGAGTATTTATCTCTTGTCCTTTATCAGTATCATGATGCTGGTGATGCGGCTAATAACCATAATTTTAGTTATTCTTCGTCTAATTTGTCTTGGATTGATTGAGCTCATCCATGGCAGACTCGATTTGATTCAGTGAAAGCAAATTCTACCCAGATAGAATCGCTCCTATGCTCATATGACTCCGTAGACTTCTCAGCGAGCCTAATTGAAGCACTTATGCATCATTGCTGTCATGCAAGTCTTAGATTAAAGAAGCAGTTACAGTCACAGGCTGTTCCTTGTGATCTTTATTTAAAACTCGCAATTGAATGTTCTGCTAAGAGAACGGATTTGCTAGCTCTGCATACTTGGAATAATTCTTATTAAGTTTAGATAAATTCTTGTTGAATTGCTGTAACTGCTGAGTTTGTTATGAATCTTGAAGTTATTCAGTGAAATGATGATGAGGAGAAATCCCTTTCTAGCGTGATTGTGGAGTGGCATCATGGCTATTCTGCTTTTCTTCCATTTCTTCTTGTTTATTGTATCCTCCATAGTAGTTAAGTTGGTTATCGTTGCTATGTAATTCGTACCCCTCTCGATAAGATGCCTGATTTTATTTCTTTAACGGTCTCTCAGTGGGTTCCATCTCATTAATTCTGCGTGAATAATCCTCTTCTATGCTGTCTTTCTCATCGTAATGCTTTAATCGCTTTTCCAAATGCGAATCACTTGAATAATCATCACGCAGACTAGAATTCTTCAAGAAATCAGAAGTGTTGTGAGAGTGATTTAGGCTCAAATCTGCTGAATTATGACGAGGGGTTGCAATCTTACTAGCGCTTCGATTTATCTGAAAAGGAAGGAGGAATCAATAAGGATATTGATGGAAAGAGAATAATATGTTTGTCTTGTTTTTTTACTATGATCTGTGAGAAGTTCTTAATTCGATCTTGGAGGAATGTCCTGGCTCTCATTTGGTACTTGTTAACTTCATTTCAAATAGCAAATATTAATAAACAAACATTCCTTTCTTTCATTTTTTGTTTTGTTTTACTGCTTTTGGAGTCTGGATCGATCATATAGATTTAATCTACTTTATGTACTAATTTCGTCGCATTAATGAAATCAATGTTCTTCTTTATGAGCATCCATCGCTTGACTGCTTTCATCGAAAATGGTACTCGACTGCTGAATATCATGTGGTAGATTCTCTAGGACATGATTCGCTTGAAGCACCTCTCATGCAAGAAGTTAATGAACGCGCTCTACGATTTGACGAACTTCAAGAAGAAGAAAATCAGCAGGAAGAAGACGATATACGATGCATGTAGGACAAACATTAATATCTGCAAGGAGAAAACCTAGAAATATTAATCGTAGAGGAATTATATGAAAACGTTGATAGATAGCAGTGTATATGAGAATAGATCAAACAGTGTTAGATTTGTGCTTGAAAATGGCTTCAGCAAAGATGAGCAGAACGTGTAAAGCAATAGTATGAGCAGAATCGGGAGCTTAATCATTGTGGAGTAGTCTGTGTGCGCGAAGAGAGCATGCAAAAATACAATGAGAATTTTCAAATAGATTCGAATGAATTCCCAGAAATAGAAGGTATTCTTGAATTCCAAATAGAAATAGCCATATCGCTGCTTGGTCGAGCAATAGTGGAGTGTGTGTCGCTTTGAGGAGAGGATCACCAAGAAAAATAATGGGAAAACTGTCCAGAGGACAAGAGTTGGAAGGAAAAGTGCTTTATAGGAAATCGTGTATTGCGGATCGGAGCAGAGTGTAGCAGGGTAGAAGGTTACATAGGAGACAGCATCGATGGATTTGCATTAGAGAGTCTATGTGAGGAAGTTAAGCGCGTTAGGCTGGAAGAAGAGAAACGCAAATTGAAGCATGATGATTTTGAGATGATGGTTGCGGAAGAGAGCTACATCGATTTTATTAGAATAACACAGAAAAGCTAAGAACGATATGAGAAGCAGTTCCAAGAGAATGAATGCTAGAGGGATGATGGAGTTCCAGAAACCTTGAAGAACAGCAAACCCAACGGAATTATTCCATTCTACTGGGTAGATGCAGTTCAAATGGGTTAGCAGGGAAGTTGTCGTTTAGCCTGTTACGGTTGTCACGGATTTCAAAGAATCGAAGAAATCTGTTGGGATGTTGAGAAGGAGACTGCTGATTTGAAGATAATTAACCATGATTTTCATGTAAAAAGAGGTTTCATCTCGAACACTGGAGCGAGATATTGGGACGATCTCAGCGAGTCGCAGGTAATAAGACTTGGAGTGGTGAATGTATGTCTGCAAGAACATCAAGGCGGTTATGTAGAAGTAGATAGAAGTGACGATGACCATGAGAACGAACATGGAAATATGTTTGGCGAGGGATTAGCATTCCACGCAGAGTTTAGTCTCAGCGTTTTAAGTGAATACAGAAGTCCCTTTTCGTGAGCCGGAGGAGGAGGTTGACCAGGTATCTCCATTGACATCGCAGCTTTCGCAGAGTGGACCAATGTGGCCTTCGATGCACCCATATTTCGATGTGGAAAGTTCACTTTGGCAGGCACTTGGGAGATCAGTGCAAAAGATGATGACATCTGTTAAATTACTTTATCGCCAGTATCCATTTTTGAGTTAAATATTGCTCCCAGAACACGACACTGCTCCTGCAGGGCATGGGAGACATTTTTCTTCATTTCCAGTCGCTGTCAAAGAATAATATCCTTCACCGCATTGCTTGCAGACTTTTATGTAATCTGTGACATTGGAATAGATTTCTCCAGCTCTACAAGCTCTCAGGTCTAAAGTCACGGGGATAAGATAATACCCTTTGCTGAAATTAACTAGGTATTTCAATGTAAGCTACTGAGTAGTACCTGGATTAGCACTGACTGCAATATCAGAGAAATACAACGCTGAAGCAGTAGAGTTGAATTGCTTGTAGGAGATCACTGATAAACCAGTAATTAACGAGATGTAAGAGGAGGATGTTTCTGTGGTTGTTGTTGCAGTTGTGATGGAAGTATTTTTCTTGATTTCAAAGGAATAAGTGGATATTTCTTGGGTTATTTCGAATGGATAGGAGGTTAAATCATTGAATGTTGCTGGATTGCCTTCGTTGTCGAGTAAGATTAGTGAAATTGGAAGAATTCCTCCACTCTAAGCGCTTATAACGGAAATCAATGCATTGAGTAATGTGCCATCGGTAGTTTTTGAATTCACTGAATTGCTTGAGGAGTCTGAGAATATTACATCTGTTTCGTCGTGTTGACTATCGGTGGCAATGGAGGCTTTGGCGACCTGAACGTGATCGAGATATGTCACGTAGTTGTTCCCAAAAAGTGCAGCTTGATTGTTCGAAACAGAAACTGTGAAATTAGTGTAGTTTCTATTACTCGTATTGAGATCATTTAGCAGCCTAACACCTCCTCCGATGGTAGCTCTGTTTTCCTGTACGACTAAGTCACTTTCAATGATTAATTTTGTAAACTTATTGATGAGGATACCACCTCCATTCGCGGTGGCAATGTTTTGGGAGAATTTCGAGGATCCTAGCACAGACGATTGGACATTGTAGATGTAGAGTCCGCATCCAGAAATGCAAGTGATGGATTGAAATCGACTGTTTGCTAAGAGAAATGCTGAGGTATTGATAATTTACACATGGCCTGTGTTAAATAGAGAGTAAATCTATGTCAACGTGAGTTTACTTCCAGAGAGCTGTAGGGTGTAGGGGTAATACGATGATGACTAGGTGTAGGAGTAAGTGTTGTTGGAAAGCGTGATGTTGAAGAGAGTCAGTGAATCAGCTTGAAGAGTTACAGTTTAAGTGGAGTCGCTGAAGGTGTTGGTTGTGGTTAAGTATGCGAGATTGGCGTTGTCACTGAAAATCACATTACTGATTGATGCTGAATTGCTACCGGTGATTAGGAACATCGAAGGGAGCTAAATTGGTAAGAGGGAGATAGTGCTGTCGAAAGCGGAAGAGGAGGAAGAGGTAGATGAAGATGAAGAGGTTGCTGCTGTTGATCTGACTGCTAATTCCTTAGTCGCTGATGGCTTATGATTCCTTTATGTAATCAGATCTTCTTCTTTCAATATTCTCCTTTGTCTTCTTCTCCCCGTTGCCATTTGATTTTCTTTGATCGATGAATCTGTAATATTGAGATTTTCAACATTCCTAATTCCTATTAATCCCTAGCTTACTATGGTCTACTGCACATTCAGCTTCTGAATCACCAACGCCTGGATGTTTGCAAACTAAAACAGCATCTGCGAGCTTGTAATCGTCGAATGTTCAATGGACAGATCTAGAATTGTCACATAGGTAACATCTGAGACTGCAATGAACGGCAGGGTGTTGTACTATGTTGATTTGAAGGTAACATACTCCATGGAAAAATGAGAAATAACGAGCGTAGTAATATTGCTGAAGCTTATGCAAATGTTCGATAAGTCAACAAGGTTGGTAGAGGTTCCTTGTATGATAAGATGATCGAAGAATATATGCTTCAGGGATGTTGCATTGGGGAAGTAAAACACAGATTGGGTGGTAGATGATTATGTGAAAACTAATGTGAATGATGATACCTTGAGAGTAGTGTGCGCTTGGGAATCACTGCTCAGGGATTAAAGCCAAGGAGCGAAGTACAAGGAGGATGAGGAAGAAGATGAGGAGTCGAATGGGAAATACGTTAGAGAGGAGGAGGTAGAAGAAGAAGACTAAAATGTGTATGCGGTTGTACTGTTTGCAGGTATTAGGTAGTTTAATTACTGCTAGGAAGATTAGCTATTTGATCCTGATGATGAGCTGTTTAGGTAGGATTAAGTCAATCTATCCGCAGAAGCAACGTCAGAGACTGTAACTGTACCGATGCAGGGTGTGCTAACTGAATACTACGAAGATTGTTCTGCTTAGTTAATCCCTATTGGAGTAGTCACCAGCAGCAATGCATGGGAAGTTGCAAAGATAGCTTGTAATGTCAAACTGTTATCACTGCTACTTACGATCATTGTAGCGTTGAGTAGCTTGACACTATTGAGATCATGGCGCTGTTATAGAATACTATAATTCTGTCCTGTTGAGGTAAGTGTATTTATTTGAACAATTTGATATCCTGTCTGATGAGTCACAATGATCGCATTATCCCTGAGGTAGTTGACTATCTCTACTGATGTTATCGTATAGTTCTGTTAGAGACTCATGACAATCGTGTAGTTACTCCTGAATAGCACATTCACTTGTCTGCTGCTCCAAGGCGCTAAATATGTCTTAGACACACTGATTCGTCCTTGGAATCGATCTGGTAGCGATGCATAGGATACTAGTGTAGTAGAGTTTACGAGATAAACAGCGACTACCTTGGAGTTTGCTTAGTTCACAATGTATCTCCCAAACAACGTATCGTAGAATATGAAGTTCATTTGGAGATTGTTCGGTGCTGTGAGAGACCCTGGGAGAAGTACGTTCGTGTAGGGTTGAGTTACCACGGTCATGCTCCCAGTGTCTGATGATTAACTTATGAGGATGTATGATCCATCGAATATTGTGACTCGGAGCAGTTTCTGTGTTGAGATGATTTCGATTGATTGAATGCTGCAGAAGCTATTGCATGATTCGGAGGATATTACAGAGACATAGCTGTAGATGTATGATTGATTCGTTGTGTCGGTCAGGTTGAGGATCCTAGAGAACAGCTGTCCATTTGTAGAGCCGAAGTAAAGGTCATTGTTGGTGTCTTGGGATATTAGAATCGTTGAGATAGGTGATGATATTGTTGTGTATGTGTGTTCAGCTGCGAATGATTTGGTTACAGTGTTGAAGGCGCACAGTGTGTGGTTGCTAAGGAGAATGAGAGTGTCTGAGAGGGTGGTCGAGTAAGATAAGGATTATTCAGTGAATGTAAGAAGGTTAGAAGATGCTAACAGCTGCGAAGGACTGTAGATCCTAATAGATGAAGGGAAGTAAATGAGTATTGATGAATCACATGAGCCTGAGGAATTGCAAGCTATCCCTGTGACTTAAGTCTCGAATACGCCAAGAGGAATGAGTGATTAATCGCTGGAGCGATATATGAACAGTCTATTGTAGAGATCAATCAGATAGCAGTTGATTGAATTCGATGACGATGCTGATGCTGTAGGTTAGAAGCACACTGAGTATGCATAATCATTTGAAGCTAAGCTATCTGTAGACTGATCAAAAGGCGATGCAGCTTGTCTGGTGAGTTCAGAGTAATCGATACTTAATATACCATTAGTTCCTTTGATGTAGAGTTTATTCGTTAATGCTATACCGTAGATATCAGTGAAACTACCATAGGATTTGATAGTCCCATCACTTATTTTATATTACCCTACCAAAGCATGCGAACTGTCTGCTTCCCAGACATGTATCCATCCAGAGCTACTCAGTGATACAAACTGACTGTTCCCTTCGTCATACCATCCTGATATTATGTAATCGTTCTCGGAATCATCGTATTCGTCAGGAGGTGCACTATATCCTGCCCACTTGTAGAGATTCCAATCGAAATATACCAGCATACCTTGAGAAGTATCCGCAAAGCACACACAAAGTTGATTAGACTATGCGAGATAGTACATTCCAACTATGGCATCAGACGGCACACTTACTTGTGCTATGATATCCAAGCTTGAGCGGTTCAATATGAACAGTTCTAGGGAAAAGAATAACAAAACAGAATAAATAATTCAATGGAATATTACCCACAGTATTATCTAATATTACTTGCAGCATAGATAAGGATATGTTAGCTGTCACTGAAGACTCTCACACTGGTGATACTATTTGCTGAGATGAATGTCTTCGGCAGAACAATAAATCCCTGCAAATCCACAGCAAATAAATAATGTTTGCTATTCACGATGAAGTATCCTGTGAGACTATCAAACAGCACAGAGGATATCGTCGAAAAAGGAAGATTAATCATGTTAATCGATGTTGTCGTAGTCGCTAAGAAGGTTATTTTGATTATGTACAAGCTGGATGATTTCCAGCAGATAATCAGATTATCTGTGTGAAAGATACATGCGTCAAATGGCACATCTGAGACAACTGAGGATGCCATAGATTACGAGAACATATCAACCTTAATCAGTGATTTGGTGGTTAAGAGATATATTAGAGATTCAGTCAGGGAGATATATCCACTGATGATTGTACCAGTCGTGGCTGTGTTTATGGAGTATGATGCAGTCGAGGATAGAACTGACTTAGTGAATGTTGTTAGTAGTACCTCAGTGGGTTTCCCAGCAAGAAAATAGACAACGCTGCTATCACTAGATGAAATAATCATCTATGTGAATGTAACTGCTGAAATAATATCAGTGTGGAAGGTGATCGTGTTGACAACTTAATCGGAATAGATGTTCAGCACAGTGATTCTACTCGAAGCAGCAAAGGCAAGGTTACTGCTGCTGCTGTCAAGAGTAAATGACGAAAGAGCTGGCTCTGAGATGACTACTTAATCAAGTACACTCAAGCTAGGTATTACGAAAAGATCAGTTAACCCATATGAAGCAGAAACACTACCGATTAGCAGACTATCCTAAAGATATCCAACTGTTAATTACCCACCGCTGATTTCTTATTTCTCAGTAAGCTTCACGGCGTATTGTACATCCCAAGTGTTATCTAATATTGTTAATATTATAGATTAAACTTTCCTTGAATTTGGTGAATACCCCGCTAGAATGATGTGCTTAGAGTCATCAGTGATTTTAGGTTCTAAGGATATACTACCTGATGGCGTTGAATGGACGAGCAATGTAAACGATGTAATACCTAATAGGCTATTAGAATTTTAAGAATAAGCAGGAAGAATGGTCATAGTTAGAACATCTAGGGCATTAATGTTAACACCTGAGTAATGGCAGGTGAGATATGCAGAAGAAGTAGTGGAGTAGTAGTAAATGATTCTAGATAATGACTCACAAGATATTAAAGGTTTAAGGGAAGATATGATTGAATTCATTGACTAATCGATGATGAGAATAGTGGAATCAGATAAGATAATCATAAGGATGTTTAGAGTTGTAGTACTACTGCTACTGGAGGTATTAATGATCTACGCTGATCGAATGTAGGTGATATTGCTTGCTGAAGTGTAAAACAGCGAGCATATTGCAGTTTGATCACTCGAACTGATAAGCTGTAGTGTGCATGCTTAGATAACAGATAAATCTGATTTAAAAACTACGAACAGCATAGAATTATCTAGAGAAGTAGCGGATAAGGATATTACAGCTGTACTATCAGAGAGAATTGCTTTCTGTGATAGTATAGTGTTACTATTGGAAGTGATGCTCAGGACAATGACACCAATGGTAAATGCAGTATTCGTAACACATATTGAGCTATTCTCGGAAGATGCGATACTACTAGTCCTGTTACTGGAGTTACAGTAATTCATGCTCATATTACTGCTGGTAATGCTGCTGATAGATGAAGTAGAAATAGATGTTTGAGCTGCTAAGGTATGCACATTAATTGGTAAGATTGTATTATCTGAAAGGATCAGTATCAAATAGTTATCGCCTAGACTAAGCATGCCTTGTACGGTTATGCTAAGTGATTGGAACACTAACTAAACTTACTGGATATTGTTGAATATCATCTGAGAGCTTGCTGATTGCTTG
>Ga0302271_10004713_pt1 | contig 10751 bp, 6 predicted proteins | sample III_Bog_N1_1_FD_198767 | JGI IMG/M metagenome (GOLD analysis project Ga0302271, IMG submission 198767) | Peat permafrost microbial communities from Stordalen Mire near Abisko, Sweden - III_Bog_N1_1 | ecosystem: Environmental > Terrestrial > Soil > Wetlands > Peat | place: Sweden: Abisko... | reverse complement strand
TCTAAAAGAAAGAAAGAAATTATTTATTTCTTTCTTTTAGAATGATTTCATAAAAGTTCTGAATTTATCACTTGCAATTCCGAATACCTGTCCGATTAATTTTGGCTGGGTCAACCTGATATACAGGATGTATAATATTAATACCAGTATGATTTGGCTAATTAGCAGTATAAGTGGTTTTGTAATAAACAATGAAATTGAAAAAGCAAGTATTGCCAGAATACTACCAACAACCATATTTGGTAATAGATCTCTGATTTGAATATTGATTGATAAATGGATATCTTTTTTTATATAATATGTTGAAATCAGGTAAGATAAAAAACATGAAAGCACATACCCCCAAAGCAGTCCAATAACCCCAAATCTGAAGCAACAAAGCACGGAAAGAATTATAAGGCTTTTTTTTACAATTTCAATTCCAAACGTAACTTTAGATTTGCCTCTCGCATTCAAGGCACACATGTTTAATACATAATAAGGAGCAAATAGTGACGCAAGACAAAGCAATTGAAAATAAGGAACAGAGGGAAGCCATTTTGGAGTAAGCAAAACATAAATAAAAGGGTAGGCGATTGCAATCAAAATCATCATGATCGGAAAAGTAATGATTGATGTTTTTTTGTTTACTTCCCTGAAGATTCTGATTAATCGCGGATTATCATCCTGAACCTGGGTAAAAAGTGTAAAAGTGCTGCTGAGCAAAACCTGTTGGAAACTATAATTGAAGGTTTCACTTAATTTATTGGACTGGTTATAAAAACCAACTTCTTTAACCGGATAAAATCGACCCAGGATTAATGAATATATATTAGTAAAAACTACATTTAACATGGATGTGCCAAGAAGGTGTACACTGAATTTCCAGAAATTTCTGATGACCTGAAATGAAAATAACCATTTAGGACGCCAACTAACTGAAAAGTGAAACAATACCATTCTAAAAAAGTGATAGGATAATTGCTGAATAACCAATGACCAGACACCCAAATGCATAATTGCAAAAATGATCCCAAAAATACCACTCAAGGCTGTTGAAATTAAGTTTACTTTCGCAACAGACTTAAAATTCATTGCTTTAACAAGCTGAGTAAAAGGCACCAGATAAAAAGCATTGCATAAAATGGCCAAAAATGATATTCTTGTAATTATTACTAATTTAGGTTGATGAAAAAAATCAGCAATGAATGGAGCGCTACAAAACAAAATGAGATAAAGCAGGAGCGAGGTGAGTATGTTAAAGTAAAAAACAGTATTATAATCTGTTTCATTAGCGTCTTGTTTTCGAATAAGAGCCTGCCCAAACCCACTCTCAACTAAGACGTAGGAAAGTGCTGCGAAAATCGCAACCATTCCTAACAAACCAAAATCAGTAGGATTCAGCAGACGGGCTAAAATTAAACCAATGATTAGTTGGACTACCTGTTGGCCAACCCGGTCAACAGAACTCCATGCCAATGCACCCAGCATCTTTTGCTTTAAATTATCACTCATGTTTAATTGAAAATATTGATTTAAATGAGAGAGAAAACAGATAAATTTTACTTACCTTTTATAACATCAAATCCTTCTCCGTAAACACCAATGACCGAAGATTGGGAAATAAAGGCATTTGGATCAATATCTTTCACGATCCGGAAAATCTTAATTGATTCATTCTTACGGGCAACAACAGTGATTACTTTAACAGGATCTTTCGAATACCATCCCATGCCATCTAATATTGTTACACCCCGATGCAAATCAATATTTATTCTTGTTGCAATTTGTTCGTATTCTTTTGAAAAGATAAAAAACTGTACCGATTGACGTACTCCGTTAATCACCATATCCACTGCAATGGTTGAAATTGCCATTGTTGTCAAACCGTAAACAATTTTCTCAAGACTACCAAAATCGAAAAAATAGGAGGAACAAATAATTAAAACATCACAGTAAAGTAAGACTCTACCAAGAGTAATATTCCGGTATTTATTCACTACCTTGGCTATTATATCAGTTCCACCAGAACTGCCATTTGCTAAAAACACAATGCCTATACCTGCCCCGGATAATAAACCTCCAATAACACAAGCCATAAAAGTATCTCCGGCTCCTACAAAAGTTCCAGGGACAGCTTGTGGTAATAATGCAAAAAACAGTGTCAGAATTCCTACGCCATAAATTGTTCGAAGACTAAATGCTAATCCAACAGTGCGTACAGCAATAACAAGCAAAATAAAGTTAATTGAAAAGTACGTAACAAAAATTGGGACTCCAGTAGCATAAAACAAAATTGCACCAATACCTGTTACACCACCACCCGTAATTAAATGTGGCAGCAAAAAACCTTTCCAGGCAGCACTATACATTAACAAACCAATAGCAATAAAGATGTATTCCCTGATGGATATCCAGGTGTCTTTTGTGATTGATCTCAGATTCATTTTATTCAGTTGATTAATTATATAAATTAATAGACTATGTTTACTATTTTACCAGGAACAACAATAATCTTCTTTGGGGCTTTACCTTCGAGAAACTTAGAGGTTTGTTCGTTCGACATCGCTGTTTTTTCTATATCATCTTTTCCCATATCGGCTGGCAGTTCTAATGTAAAACGAACTTTCCCGTTGAAAGAAATCGGATATTTCACAGACATTTCTTTCAAAAACAGTTCATTACAGATTGGGAAAACAGCATCACAAACTGTTCCTTTATTTCCGAGTGCCTGATATAATTCTTCAGCTATATGTGGGGCAAAAGGAGTTAATAAAATGACCAAAGGTTCAAGAATGGATTTTTTACTGCATTTAAGTGCAAACAGTTCATTTACACATATCATAAAAGCAGATACCGAAGTGTTATATGAGAAATTTTCGATATCAAATGTAATTTTCTTTATAGTCTTATGCAGTATTTTCAATTCTTCGGATGAAGGTTTCTCTTCATTTACAATAAAAAGGTCCCCTTTATAAAACAGACTCCAAAGACGTTTTAAAAAGCGATGAACGCCATCAATACCATTGGTATCCCATGGCTTGGATTGTTCCAAAGGACCCAGGAACATCTCATATAAACGTAATGTATCTGCACCGTATTTCTCTACAATATCGTCAGGATTGACGACATTGTACATAGATTTAGACATCTTTTCAACAGCCCAACCGCAATAATATTTTCCATCCTCCAGAATAAATTCAGCATTTTTGTAATCAGGATTCCAGTTTCTAAATTGATTAATATCCAGAATGTCATTTGAAACGATGTTTACATCAACATGAATTTGAGTAGTTTCGTATTGATTTTTCAAATTCAATGAAACAAATGTATTTGAGTCTTTAATACGGTATACAAAATTGCTTCGTCCCTGAATCATACCCTGGTTAATCAATTTTTTAAAAGGCTCGTCTTCACATACCATGCCTAAATCGAATAAAAATTTATTCCAGAACCTGCTATATATTAAGTGACCTGTAGCATGTTCTGTACCACCGATATATAAATCAACATTACGCCAGTATTGATTTGCTTCAGGACTTACAAGTGCATGATCATTTTTCGGATCCATGTAACGCAAATAATAAGCTGAAGAACCTGCAAAGCCCGGCATAGTACATAATTCCAATGGGAAATTATCCTCGTTATGCCAGTTCTTAGCCCGGCCAAGAGGAGGTTCACCTTTTTCGGTCGGAAGAAATTTGTCTATTTCAGGTAATTCAAGTGGCAATCGACTCTCGTCAAGCATATAAGGCATTTCGTCTTTATAATAAACAGGGAAAGGCTCTCCCCAATAGCGTTGACGACTAAAAATGGCATCCCTTAACCTGAAATTTACTTTTAATCGTCCCAGCTTATTTTCTGATATATATTCCTTAGCTTTCGCAATGGCTTGTTTGACAGTAAGTCCATTCAGAAATCCGGAGTTCATCATAATACCTTCTTTGGCGTCAAAGCTTTCATTGCTTACATCGCATCCTTCAATTAACGGAATGATGGGTAGACTAAAATGTTTTGCAAAAGCATAGTCACGACTGTCATGAGCCGGTACAGCCATAATAGCTCCGGTACCATAGCCGGCTAAAACGTAATCACTAATCCAGATTGGAATTTCAGTTCCACTAACCGGATTAATTGCATATGAACCCGAGAAAACACCTGAAACTCTTCTGTCTGCAATTCGTTCCCGTTCTGTACGCTTTTTTGTAATATCAATATAATTTTCAACTTCTAAAGCTTGTTCGTGCGTAGTAAGTTGTTTTACCAGTTCACTTTCAGGGGCAAGTACCATAAAAGTTACACCGTAAATTGTATCAGCTCTCGTAGTGAAAACTTCGAAATTATATTCCTGCCCTTTAATATTAAACCTAAGTTCAGTACCTTCACTTCTTCCAATCCAGTTTTTTTGAGTTTCAGTTAATGAATCTGTCCATTCAATTGTATTCAGACCATCCAATAAACGTTGAGCGTAGGCAGAAACCCGTAAGCTCCATTGACGCATGACTCTTTGAACGACAGGGTGACCCCCACGTACAGATACACCTTCGCTCACTTCGTCATTGGCTAAGACGGTCCCAAGAGCCGGACACCAGTTTACTTTCAAATCAGCCAGGTATGCAATACGGTAATTAAGTAAAATTTCTTGCTGCTCCTTTTCGGATTTAGAATTCCATTCTTTTGCTGTAAACCGGATGTCTTCAGTACAAGCAGCCTTAATTCCTTCATTTCCAAAATTTTCAAAATACTTTACCAATAATTCAATGGGTTGGGCTTTTTGGGATTGAATATTAAAATAATGGTTAAACATTTGTATAAATGCCCATTGAGTCCATTTATAATATTTGGGTTCACAGGTTAGAATTTCACGATCCCAATCATAACAAAATCCTATTTTATCTAATTGTTCGCGATATCGGGCAATATTTTGTTTGGTCGTAACTGCAGGATGTTGACCGGTTTGGATGGCATATTGTTCAGCAGGTAACCCGAAAGCGTCATACCCCATAGGATGAAGTACATTGAATCCCTGTAGCCGTTTGTAACGGCTGTAAATGTCAGAAGCAATATAGCCTAATGGATGACCTACGTGTAAACCTGCTCCTGATGGATAAGGAAACATATCCAAGACATAATATTTGGGTTTGTTCAGATCTATTCCGGTCTTATAAATATGATTTGTTTTCCAGTAAGTTTGCCATTTTTGTTCTATTTCTCTGAAATTGTACTCCATAATTTATTGAAAATAAGTAATTAACTTCGAATGTAAAAATTTTAATCTAAATATATTTTTGAACGCAAAGTTAAGCATTTTAGCTGAATAAAAAATCAGCTTTCTATCTAAAAGACACAATATGTGTTTTTTAATGACAGTTGTAGGCGAGTGTTTGAAAAAAATGATTATTTTTGTCTGTTAATAAATTAAATTGCCATGAAAATGTCGAACATCCATGCTTCTATACATTTCAAAGTTCCTGAACCAACTTTAAGGCGCTTACCATGGTATCTGGCTTATGCTCAATTAGTATTAAAAGAAGGCGAAATGTATTTATCTTCTACTCAGATAGCCAAAAATATTGCAGTTGATGCATCAATGGTTGCTAAAGATTTGTCTTATGTAAATATTTCAGGGAGAACAAGAGTAGGGTATGATGTAAAAGAACTTGTCGGAATACTTGAATCATTTTTAGGGTTTACAAATTCGCATAAAGCTTTTTTATTTGGTGTCGGTAGCCTAGGTGGTGCATTGATGCATGATAACGGATTAGAACAATTTGGACTTGAAATTGTAGCTGGTTTCGATGTGAAATATGAATTAGCCGGGACGAGTATCAACCGTGTCCCAATTCATCATATTGAGCGATTTGAAGAACTTCAACATCAAACAGGAATAAACATAGGTGTATTAACTGTCCCTGTTGATAAAGCACAAATGGTTTCTGAAATCATGATTGCCGGTGGCATTCAGGCAATCTGGAATTTTACACCCTTCCGAATAAGAGTTCCTGAAAATGTAATTGTTCAGAATACTTCAATTTATGCTCATTTAGCAGTGATGTTTAATAGATTAAATGCAATAAAAGAAGATGAAAAGAAACGAATTATCAATCAAAAACAGCAAAAGATAAAATGAAAATATTTGCAATAGGTCAAAATTACATTGAACATAATAAGGAATTAAACAGTAAAAATCCTTCTGAACCGGTGGTATTTATGAAACCGGATACTGCATTGCTTAAAAATAACAAACCTTTTTTCATTCCTGATTTTACGACAGAATTGCATTATGAAACTGAATTAATTGTTAAGTTTAATCGGTTAGGTAAGAATATCGACTCGAAATTCTCAAATCGATATTATGCTGAAATTGGTTTAGGAGTAGATTTTACAGCTCGTGATTTACAACGCAAACTAAAAGCAGAAGGAAAACCATGGGAAATATGTAAAGGCTTTGATAATTCAGCAGCCATTGGAAATTTTTTACCTGTAGCAGAGTTCGAAAATGATCAGAACATTATTTTCAGATTGGATCTAAATGGAAAAAAAGTTCAAAATGGAAACTCATCTGAAATGATTTTTAATATTAATGAACTTGTTTCGTATGTAAGTCGTTTCTTTACCATTAAGATTGGCGATTTACTTTTCACAGGTACTCCTGCCGGAGTTGGCAAAGTTACAATCGGGGACAGACTGGAAGGTTATATTTTTGATAAAAAGATGTTCGATTTTTATATTAAGTAGTTGAAGAAATTTATTATTATCTCCAACCAATAATAAATGGCTGTTTAAATCGTTATTACGTTGTATGTTTTAAAAAAAGACCTTATTTTTAAATGAAATATAAAATTTTTCTTTTTTCTTTTTTCCTATTATTTGTAAGCGATTTGTATGCGCAAACACAACAAATTACCTCTCACAATTTACATTGGAAAGGGATTGAAAAAACATATATTGGCACATCGTCCATACAAATTCTCTCATTCGACAGCGCCGGTTATCCATCCGACAGCCACTTGCCCTATTATCATCAACGTATAAATTGCGATCCTTCTTTTTCCTATACAGCAGAAATTAAAAATCCTGTCTATATCCCCCTGACTGTAGAAGAAAATGCTTTGTTAGCAGGCAAAAACACTTTTACTTCTGTCCCGGAAATTACTACTGATATTTTACACTCACGTGGTTTAAGTTTTCTAAATATAAACATATTGCCTTTTGTGAATGTAGGTGGCAATATTCAGAAATTACAATCATTTGATTTGCAAATTTCAAAGTCATCACTTCCTCAAAAAGTAGCATCTTTAAATTCACGTACATATGCTGCAGCTTCTGTATTGGCACAGGGAAAGTTTATAAAAATCCGGATTAAAAACAGTGGTATTTATAAACTAACTTATGAAGATCTGGTTTCCATGGGTGTTGATCCAGCTAATGTACATATCTTCGGATATGGTGGAGGTGTTTTGGCACAGAATTTTTTACTCACCAAAACTGATGATCTTCCCGAAGTTGCCATATCAATGAATAAAGGGGCTGATGGTGTGTTTAATTCAGGTGATTATATCCTGTTTTATGGTCAGGGCATCAATAAATGGTCGTATGATAATACAAAATCGATGTTCACACACACAATAAATCCTTATTCCAACTATGGATATTATTTCGTGTCATCCGATGCCGGAGTAAGTAAGACCATTGATGAAAAACCGGTTGTTATATCAAATTCACAGACAACAAATGCAGTGGAAGAGTTTACCGATTATCAGGTTTATGAAAAAGATCTGATAAACTTATTACAATCGGGAAAAGAATTTTATGGTGAAACATTTAGTGATATAACCTCGTATGTGTTACCCTTTACTTTCCCAAATCCTGTCATGACTAATTCTACAACAGTTCGTTTGGATGTGGCTGCAGTCTCTTCTTTAAATTCTACTTTTACACTGAATTTAAATGGACAGCAAACGAAGAACCTAAACGTGAATCATAGTACTCCCGATGATAATTATGAGGCGGCTGTAGCTGCACAAACACAGTTTACTTTCACTCCTCAGGGTGATGCATTTAATTTTAATATCAATTATGTGAAATCGACTTCGACGTCAGTAGGATATTTAAATTATCTGGAGGTAAATGCACGCAGGCATCTTACCATGAGTGGATCATCCATGCAATTTCAGAATGTTGATTTTTTAGGTAAGTCTTCAAATAATCAATACCTTTTAAGTAATGCAACTGCCAATGTTCAAATATGGGACATCACAGATTTGCAGAATATAAGTAAAATTCCAACAGAAACAATAAATGGTAAAATGTCATTTACCGATTCGGGGAATACTCTTAAAAGTTATTTAGCTATTGATCCGACAGCTTCATCGGCTTTTCCGAAACCTGAAATAGTAGGAGTAGTGCCTAATCAAAATCTTCATGGTATAGCACAGGCAGATATGGTGATCATTACACATCCCGATTTTCTGTCGCAAGCTCAGACTCTGGCTCAGGCTCACCGTGATAAAGATAATATGACAGTGGAAGTGGTAACAACCGATCAGATTTACAATGAATTTTCATCAGGAGCTCCTGATGCCACTGCCTATCGATGGATGTTGAAACTGTTATATGACAGGGCGATCCAGTCTAATAAAACATCCGATGTCCCAAAATATCTGCTTCTGTTTGGAAAGGGTACATTTGATAACAGAAAGATACTTTCAAATTCAGGAGAAAATTTCATATTAACCTATGAGGCTGATAATTCACTGGAATTGATACAATCGTATGTGACAGATGATTATTTTGCATTGCTTGATGATAATGAAGGTACACAAATCTCCTCAGGTTTAATGGATGTTGGTGTTGGACGTTTTACAGTAACAACATCACAACAGGCAACTGATGTGGTCAATAAAACCATTGGTTATATGAATAATCAAGGGAAAGGATACTGGAAAAATCAACTGTGTTTTGTGGCTGATGATGGTAATTCAGCAATGCATTCTACACAAGCGGATAATATTGCTGAATCCCTTGCAAACAAATTCCCTGCCTATCAGATAAACAAAATATACCTGGATGCTTTTGTTCAAGTGATTAATGCAAGTGGTCAAAGTTATCCGTTGGCAAAAAACAAATTAATGAATCTAATCCAGTCGGGATTGTTCTTACTTAATTACACAGGTCATGCCAGCCCGTTAGCCTGGGCGAATGAATCTGTATTAACGCTAACTGATATAAAAAACCTGGCGAATACACATTTGCCACTTGTTGTTGCAGCTACCTGTGATTTTGTAGAATTTGACAATCAGTTGTTTTCTGCCGGAGAAGAAATGATTTTTAATCCTATTGGAGGTGGAATCGGGATATTAGCTGCTGCACGTCCTGTAGAGCCGGGTCAGAATTTCAATTTAGATAAAACTGTTTGCCTGAGCTTATTCGAAAAACATAACGGATCGGAATTGCGTATCGGAGATGTTATCTCCCAATCTAAAAATGATATTGGGAACCAAACGAATAAATTATCGTATGTTTATATTGGTGACCCAGCCATAAAGCTAAACTATCCAACAAAATATCAGGTTGTTACAACTAAAATAAATGAAAGTGTTACACTTGGTAACGATACATTAAGAGCTATGTCGGTTGACACAATTCATGGTGAAATAGCAGATGAAAATGGAAAAAGAATTACTGATTTTAATGGTAATCTTCATGCTATTGTTTATGATAAGGCGCAACTTATCACAACGTTGAATAATGAAGGTGATGGAACAATGACTTATTCCGACCGTCCGAATACCCTGTTCTCAGGTGATGCTAAAGTTGTGAAAGGAACTTTTAGTTTTAACTTTATGTTGCCTAAAGATATTAAATATAATTACGGAGGAGGAAGAATAAATTATTATGCCAATGATGATACGAATGATTTTGAAGCGCAGGGCTATTTTGAGAATTTCCTTATCGGAGGAACAGATACAAATTTTTTAACTGATACGATTGGACCTAAAGCCGATTTATACCTGAATTCCACAAATTTTGTTTCAGGAGATAAAGTGAATGAAACACCCCTTTTTATGGCAAATGTGAGCGACAATGATGGAATTAATACTGTTGGGAGCGGTATAGGACATGATATAATGTTGAGAATTGATCAGGATCCGGAACAATCATATGTGCTGAATGATTATTTTCTGGCGAATGTGAACAGTTATACAAGTGGTGTACTCAACTATAAACTGGCGGAGTTGGCAAATGGAAAACACACTCTTACATTCAGGGTTTGGGATTTACTGAATAACTCCACGACAAAATCGATTGACTTTTTCGTTGTAAAAGGACTGGCGCCTGAAATATTTTCAATCTGTAATTATCCAAATCCGGTAAAAACAGAAACCAAAATTGTTATTACAAATGATCGGCCAGAAACTATTCTAAGTACAACCGTTGAGATCTTTGATATTTCAGGCCGAAAGATCTGGTCATTCTCCCAGTCGGGTGCTGATAATATTTCATGGAATTTAATTTCAAATAATGGCCTGAGAGTTAAAACGGGAATTTATTTTTATCGGGTAAGTATTAAAACTAAAAATAGTGACTCCACTTCAAAAACCAATAAAATGTTAGTTGTTGAATGACATCGACTCTAAAAATGAGTTAGAGGCAAGGAGTAAGGAGTAAGAGGTAAGGAGTAAGAATTAAGAGGTAAGGAGTAGGGTAAGAGTAAAGAATAAGAGGAAAAGAATAAGAAGTGTATTTGTTCTTTTCACTAAAAAGTACTA
>Ga0302271_10004712_pt1 | contig 10753 bp, 2 predicted proteins | sample III_Bog_N1_1_FD_198767 | JGI IMG/M metagenome (GOLD analysis project Ga0302271, IMG submission 198767) | Peat permafrost microbial communities from Stordalen Mire near Abisko, Sweden - III_Bog_N1_1 | ecosystem: Environmental > Terrestrial > Soil > Wetlands > Peat | place: Sweden: Abisko... | reverse complement strand
GAGAAGATGTACCTCTTGTGATAGAAACCCTAGAGCTAGCTGGAATCACAGTCTGGATTGCGACGGGTAAGAATTGAGAATTATCAATATTTTCAATGAATAAAGATGTGTGTCTGGTTTTCAAAATAGGTGATTCGATGGAGCAGGCAATGAGCACAGCGATATAAAGTGGGATAAAGAAGAGTGATCAGCACTTTCATTTAGTCTAAGGTGTCTGCGATGATATTGATATCAAAGCGAAACTGCAATACATTGATGGTGACAAGAATTCCAAGAAATCAATTCTAGTTATCGATGGGGATTCGCTGAATCTAGCCATGAATGTTGCTGAAAAGCAATTAGTCAAAGTCTGCATCACTGCAGCTTCCGTGCTCTTCTGCAAGTATTTCATTGGTTTTAGAAAAGCATAAACAGTCTGATAATTTATATTGTTGTCGATGATTATTCAACAGATGCAGTGGGTTATAGAAAAGCTAAATTGTTGAATTAATGAAGAAACATACATAATACAGATTTGCAGCTTTAGGAGATGGAGCGAACGATGTGGCCATGATCAGAAGTGCACATATTGGTATCGGTAAATGAAGGAATTATTTTTATTTTACAGATTTGTAATCTCATATTCTTGCTATTTGATTATACCTTAGGCCTTCGTGATAGAGATTACGATACTCAGGCAGCCAATGCAGCGGATATCTGCATAGATTCTATTTCTAGCCTAATTAGGCTGTTCCTTTGGCATGGGAGAAGAAGCTACAAGAGGAATGTGGACATATGTTCATTTGTCTTGCAAAGAGGACTAGTGATTTCTTTCATAGAATTAATTTTTGTAGCTGTTTTCTACACAATTTCACTGTAGATTTTCAATGGGAAACTGCTCCTAGCATATACACTGCTGTTTACAACACTACCGACACTTACGATCATTCTCAATCAAGATCTAGATGTAACCAACACAGATAGTTTAGAGCATTTAAATCGATGGATGATCAAAATGAATTTTTAGTTGATTTGATTGTTCTCATTTGAAATTAGTTTGATACCTGCATGGAATTCCCTTAAATCTACAAATCCGCTTAGAAAGGCAGATCTCTAAATCTCCGGACATTCTTCTCGTGGCTATGGAAATCAATCTTTTAAGTAAACTCATTCCCCCTACAACATACAATATTAAAATTGTTAAAAACACTGATTCTTCTTTTTGAACTAGGGCACTGCTTTGATGATGATAATCTTGACATGGTTCTGGAGGGAATACTTCTTGAATATCGAGACATATGCGTTCTTTGCATTGATAGTCTCTGATTACTTCTCTCTCTTTGTCAAAATACCTTCAGTAATCCAATAACTAACTACTCATTTCATTCCAATATATTTGTAACCTTTATTTTCTTCTTCTTTCTTGACCAACCTAGGTGAAGAAACTAACTTGGACATAATTATCACTCATAGTGTTATCGGTAGTTATATATTTAATAGTGCTATTGTTCTTGTAGGATCAATTTGATATCGGTACAATCTGGTCATTCACGACACTCTTCCCATTGATAGGAATTGTTTTAACGAGCTGGGCTCCGCTTTATGGTATTAATCTATTAAGAATGCGTATCGATCCAACAGAAGACGAACGCATTTTGAAAAATGCATAGAGATCATAATTGAGAGATGAACTGTAGGCGGAATGAGAAGAAGAAGAAAATATAAAATTTAAAAGACGTTCACAAAAATAACAAAGAAACTTGAAATAATAATGATATTTTTATCTAATGCGCATTTATGCTTATTAATAGTTTATGTTCAGTTTGCATTTGTATGTACTCATGGTCTTACAACAAGCTAAACTTATGATTATGTACGAGAATTGCAGCAACAAATTGATAGCTACATTTATGAATATAATGTTAGATAACAACAACTAAAACGAATAAAGAATATGATGCTTGTTAATTTAACTAAAAAGCAAGACACTAATTCTTCTTATTACACATAATTTGATGATGATGCACTGAAAGGGGGGGAGTTACATAGCATTCCTAAAGGAGAGAGAAACACAGAAAGATAGAAAGAGAGAGAGAGAATTCATCTACTGTGTAGGATAAGACAAAATGAAATGCTTTCAGATCAGTAATTATTATATAATTGTACTCGCCATTCAATGTCATGCGATTTCCTCACGCAAACGATTGCCTAAGCTAATTCGAGTTGATCGCTTGACTATTCTAAATGAGTTATTACTAAAATTACTATTACTAATACGAATTCGAAGATGTTGCTTCTAATTAATTCAAGTAAGACTAATTCTATGACCCTGTTGGTGCAGGTGATTTTGAGGATAGCTACTGCTGATTTAATTAGCTTCCAGTTGGAGGAATATTTTATGCAGATATCATTTAGGAACTATGTCGGGAATGAGCAGAAGAAGGGGCATCTGGTCCAGCAATGGAGCTTTAGTTAAATCGATTGCTAACATTAGCACTGTTGATCATCAAGATAGGTTGTGGGTTGTGTGTGCTGTCGAAGTTGTAGCCTTGGAATAAACCTAAAAAAAGAATGAATGAAAGGGTTGATCAATGTTTGAAGAGAGATGAACAAAATGAGGGATAAAAATAAGGAAATTAATCTATCTGACTTTATATTGAGTCTCTTCTCAGAAGGATTGCATTTTGTCCATTTAAATCTTCGTTGCTGTCTTTTCTGTTGGCGTCTTGCACATGATAGTTCTTTTCATTTTGCTGTTGTAAATTAAGAACAAAATAATATTGAGCTAGATCAATTAGAAGCAGCAAATAGTTAACAAGAAGAGCAGATTCTCATTTGAAGTCCATCTCTTCAACGATCTATCTAGTTACCAAACCTCCCCCCTGGAGATAAACAAAAAAGCTTATTGTTTGTAATTACACTGGGTATGTACGGTGATAAGATCTCCTTTTAAGCTAGTTTCTACCAAGGAAAGTCCTTAAACCACACATGGTTTTTAACTTCCTCCGGACCGTTTAGCCCCAATCGATTTGCTGGCTTTCTCTAAATTAACTAACCAATCCAAAACAAATAGTATTCAATATTATTCTTAAAAATCCTTTTTCTTATCATGTATTTTCTCGATAACATCTAAATATTTTAATCTCTGTTTACTCTATTTGCGAAATCAGCTGCTTCTAGACTCCAACCATCTGGGACATCTGCTTTCTTAATCTGTACTTGCTTAGCTAGGATTTAATCTCTTATTTCTTGTCTCGTCTTCCCAACGTAGGGTCGTCTTCCCATCATGCACTCGAAGACAATAATTCCTAATGCATAGTAGTCCACTGCTACACCGTGGTTATGTCTACACATTACTTCAGGTGCTGTTAAAAAAAAGAGGAGAATAAAGATATGAGGGTGATGGTAAAGAAAATAATAAAGATTATTATTAGTTTTGATAATTTGTTCAAATTACCCATGTATCCAGGAGTACCACTTGTATCAGAAGAATTCTCTGGTTTCCATATTCTAGCGATTCCTAAATCCGTTATGCGCAAATAACCTGCAAGATAAACAATAACAAATAAATCTATTAGCTTCCAAACAATTTAAACTCTCTTGAGAGGATCAAACAAACCAAGAGAGAGATGATTAACAAAATACGAAAAAATCCCATCCATATTTTTGTTTCTTACCTTTGCTATCGAAGACGAGATTCTCAGGTTTGATATCTCTATGGAGAATACCATTTTAATGCAAATATTCTAGCCCCACGATGATGCAAGCAGAGAAAAACTCTATGTAAATAACAACCAACAAATATATTCTTAAATCATCTGATAACTCCTATGATTCCCTTTGTAAGGCTGGGTGATATTATTTACTCGTCTATTCTTCTGAGAACTTGCGATGACGAGAGATATGAAAACGTAAATCACCGCCAGTGAGCAGATCCATCACAAGATAAAGGTTCTATCTATCTTAGAATGCGTTCACCATGTTAATGAGGAACCTATCGATCAAAGAAAATATCAAAAAATACTAAGAAATATTAAAACAAACATTGCTTTAAACCCCTGTAATTGAATCATTTCTTTACGAATGTCTGAGACTCGCAAGCAATTACCGCTCATTCATTACAGAATTCACACTTCTCTTCGAAATTACTCTATTAAATCACAGCAAAAATACACATAAGCTAAACAGAAAATGTCTCTCTCATACTGCAAAAAGGTATCAAACATAGATATCATAATCCACCCCAATTCTAACTGCAAAAGCTCATAGCTTAACGAGGTAGTCAGTGAAAACAACAAATTATAATAATAATGTGTTTCTGTTTATTCTAAGTAATTACTTGGCCTTGCACATTTCTTTGAGAGCATAGATCTATTTCGTTTTCTTACTTTCTACTCTCCATACCTAGCAGTTCAAAAGGTATTGTAGTCATAACAACTCTCCTTATTTCTGTCATTCAATCTTTAATGATTGATGCTTATGAGTTCTTGTAGCATTCCCCTCGTTTAATTTCATAGGTATTTGAAAATCTTATGTGGTTTGCAAAAGATACTTACCTTTCCAAAACCTCCTCTTCCAATCACGAAGCCCAAGTCAAAATTGTTTATGGATATCGCAGCTGTAAAAGATTGTTTGGAGCAGAATCAGCAAAGATTATCACAGCTCTTTCTAGCTTCTAATATGTTACTTGTAGTGTCTTCTTAGTCCGGCTACTTGAAGTTGCAGTTGCCCATGTGTCTTATTCTGTCTCTTTTGACTCTCTAAAATCTGATTTGTTCTTTATTTAATTCTTACCTTTCACTCTCTCACTCCCAGAGAGTTTCTTCTCCTGAAACAATTTCACATAAACCGAACCTACCAGAGTCTGATTTTACCTAAGTTATTAAACGACAACCAGGACAACTGCACGAGAGAATCAAAAGAAAAGAAGACCGTATTAAATATATATAAATGTTTATTTGTTGCTTTCTTATTGAAAGGGGATGATTGTCATACCAAAAAAAACCAAAAGAATTATGAGAGAATTCATTTTAGATTAATTTATTGGAGATGCCCTAAGGACTTTCTAATAAATAACTAAAAATAGCAACCAATTGTTATTTATTAATTTATTCGTCTATTCCCTGGCTGTCTGTCTTTAGTTTAAATTGATTTAATTTTGTCAGGGAATAAAAAAATAATTATTTTAATTCTTTCTCTCCAACAACCATAATAGCCATGCCATAATTATTCTTTTTTCCTCTTCAAAAACACAAAACAATCAAAATCAAATTAATCCAATAAAACAACATCAGCATCATCATGAGATACACCATTATCTGGAGGTGTTTTAGGAATATTCAACATGTGCATCAATCCTTCGAATTCTCAACTCTCAAACAAAAAAATAAACCATTTTTCTATCAATTTTTTAACTGCTTTTCCCAATCCTTTAATCTAATTAGAAACTCCTATTAATCACTCATTCCTTCCCCTCCCCTGATAATATAATTTAAATATCGCCCTTTTTCTTTTTTTCTTAATTGTTAGTGGGAGGGAAATAATTCAAAGATCGAGAAAGAAAAGATCAAATAAATTAATTAAATACCCAAAACACGAGGAATAAAACTAATAAATATCCCCAAATGAATCCTATTCTCGCATATCAACAAAGCACACCAACTAGTCAACTCTTAGTTTTTAATACTCTACTAATGTACTTACGGCCTAACGATTTCCGCAAGTTTTTTACATCGTTCATTTGTGAAACCAATAGCTGTGTGCTTTATGCTCAATGCAGACCACGATGAACAACATCAAATATCAATCCAAGACTCTATGGATGATATTATAATTTCAGAAGACACTATTCGCGCGAATTGCTTCATCGTCAAATACGATTAAAGTTGAAGAATATATTATCACTAAATCGATTTTAATAATCATAATAATCTATCATAAACACTATGATAACATTATTACATTATTTGAACTGCTACTTGCCATATAAATAATTTGCTGCTTGAGAATCTGTGTGTGCTAGCAGTGATATTTTTCACTGAATAGCTGTATTAATGAATCAATTTTTGAGAGATCGATATTAAATAGAAAAATCATATTACAAATTCAAATTCAAAAAATTTTAAAAACTAAATAATATTCATAAATTCAAATATAATATTCATGAAATTATCACTTGAATGAATAGGGGGATATATCGCACTTTTAATTATTTGAATTTTAGGAAATAATAAGCACTTTAAATTGTCTATTTATTAAATCATGTAATTTAACTGTTGGGGCTGGGGGGAGATAAAGAGAGGAGGAGGGGTTGAATAATATTACTGAACTACACTTTAATAAACAAATAATTTTGTTATTAATAAAAAAACAAAATGCAATCATGTAGTTTAATATCCCATACCCCTTTAAGTTCATAAGCAATGATAATACAATGATGTTTTCATTAAAATATTTGAATACTCAAAAAGATTAATAGTATTTATTTACTTTCAATGCTAGTTTTCAACAGATACATACACAAATACACACTCAAGAATCCCCACTTTAATTAACTTGAAATCATCGTTGTAACACAACACTTCATCTCTATTTCTTCATTGAATCAGCAAAGTAGAAGACTATGAAGTTTTTCTTGATCAGCTACTTGAATATTTCCAGCGGGCTTATTTGACTTGACCTTGTGCTACTGTGAGTATGAACTGTACTTAGAGTATGATTAAATACTTGGTGATTTATTAATAGATAACATTCCTGCTGACTAAAAGCTTGATACGACGGGTTGATTATTTGTTTAATTATTTCCTGAGATTCCTGCTACTCCTGCTTGCCGAAGCTTAGATTGCTAGTAATCGTTCATTTAAAGGTTATTTTTATTATTATTTCCATTCGGACTCACAATACTACTATTATTTAAAATAGTTGAATCCAGAATGTTGTTGTTGTTATTATTATAATTATTCTGGTTATTTAAATGATTATTCATATTATCCTAATTATGATGATTGCTATTAATTATCTCGTGTTTATGATTATTTTAATTATGATTATTAAATGTGTGAATCCGTGAGAAGTTCCCTTGATTTCTAATGAAAAGATCATATTCTTTCTTTGTCATTCTCTTCGGAACATCTGACATACTATGCTATGTATCAGTGAAATCAATACCATTCCCTGCTCCAGTGTATCCTTCTCCAACTTTGACTTCTCCTTTCGCACCCTTGAACACTACTCCAGCGGAAGGTTTTATATTGTCCATCATCATGTCGTATGTGTTCACTTAGTTCGACAGTAGATCTTATGATTACTAGAGATTAATCTCTGATTCACTCTTATTCTGAAATTTCCCTATGGATTCCTTCTTGATCGGAGCTTTCTGTTAGCTTAGCAGCACTGGCTAGTGAGGCTACTCAGAATATATTTTTGATTCTCCCTTTTTAGGCACACTCACGGTTGTGCTGCTAATCTTATATCTTTGGGAAAAAAAGACATGAACAATTATCCAAAATCATAGGTCGTTTTGACATTTTGTGAGGTAATAATTCAATTATTTTCTTGATTTTGTGATCCTTCTTACGAGACGCCAGCATTGATGTCTGGATTCTAAGTTTGCTTTTTATTATTTGTGGATGTCTTCGATACGAGAATCTTCCCATCGTAGTCGTAAGTAAACTACTTGTTTTCATTCCTCTCCATCATTTTTTTCAAGGCATCTCGCTAATCCTGTAAACTCTTTGAAAATAAGAATAAAAAAAAAGGATCTCTCATATGATTTAGAGTATTTTTTAGCTATTCGATTTATGAATAGTATCTCTCTTTACTCTTTTTGATATTAGTTACTTTCTGATCGTTTCTCTCTTTAGCAAGAAGTGTCTGCTTGTCTTTCTCTTGTTTGTTCTTCATCTTCCTTAGCACATCTAAAACAATAACAGATTTACAAATAATTCATTTTTGAGTTCTATTTTCATTTGCGAAATAAATATCTCTCACCTTCGAATTAATCAGGGCTTTGCATTTGAAAATCTCTCAAAGGAATAGGCCCCTTTAATAGCAGCAACAACAACATTCAAAAATCAATCATTTCAGACAAAAATCTCTATAAATTGCGCTACTTGACCAAGAAATGCTGGCTACTGGTTCTCTTGTGAGGATGATGGGAATTACTGTCTCTAAAAAAAAATGAATGAATGAATGAAAGAAGGAATTTACAATAATTGTTTTGAGAATATCTAGCATACCATTCAAGGAATCTTAGAAGAGATAAAGAGCTGCAAGGGAACTAGAAATAGCTTTAAAGTTGTCCTTCTTGTGGTAGTTTAATATATTCAGCTTCTAAGCTATGTTTTTTTATGTCGGTTTCTTCTCTCCTTTATCAAATTATTTCTCTTCCCTTTGAATTATTCTTTGTTTTGTTTTCAACAGGGTAGTAAGTAGTCTTATCAAGAGTTCTCTCTCTCCTTATCTAATGATTTCCTTCACTAACTCCCAATACTCAACTGAAATCTATCTTTTAATTGATTCACGTGATTGATTTCTTAAAACTCAAAAAAAAACAATTTCCTTAAAATCTCCTCTTTATCTAAATCTCAACTTTTCTTCGAATCAGAATGTACCTTTTCCATTTAAAATATTGACAAACTAATCTCCCTTTATTTTCAAGAATTATTTAATCACAAAAGAAGAAACAACTTATTTAATTTGAACATTTCAAAAATACAACCTTTTTTTAAGGTTTGCTATTAATAACTATTTATCACGATTCCCTTGATTCTTTTTTTGTTTCGAGACTTAATCATTCTAAAAACTCCATGAAAAACAAATGGCTTCTCTTGTCAAAGTTTTTAGAACTTAAACAAAATTAACTACAAGCATTTTAAAACTACAGTATTAAAAAAACACAAATAAGAATTACAATATTTAGTACTCATTAGTCCTCTCCATATTCATCTCTTTAATTCCTTGAACTTTGTTCAAAGAGTACTTCTGCAAACAGGGCAATGATCGCCTTCTTGTATCCACAGATGAATGCAATCATAATGGAATGTATGAGAGCAACTCAGTTTAGTGATTTTCTCAGTAGGCATTTCGAATTCATGAATGCATATCGCGCAAGTTTGATTAATTAGCTCAGGATACTAAGCTAATGTACTCACTTTTATCTTAAAATTTCTTAGTTAATAGTAATATTCATTAGTAATCACTGAATGTGTCAATAGAAACAGGATCGACAAGCCATACACGATCAAGACTAAACATTCTGAGACTAACGAAAATAACTAGAATATCAGCGAAAGGATCATCAGTATAGCAGGTGCAACTAAATAGAATCTAATCGCTGCTTCGACTTCATTTTCTTCCTGCGAAAGCACGTGAATATTCTATGTCAGATAGTAAGCAAAGAACAGAATTGAGGAGATAACAATAACGATCCTCTCTCTGCTCCCTGGAGACTCTAAGAGATGAACGAGTAGATTAACAAAAGTCATCTCCCCATCTCTCTCGACAAGACTAGTCTCTAATCGATTCAGCTCTCTTTTCGCTTCTACACAGCAAATCTATTGGCTGTAATTTATTTCCTAAGATTCATCGCATGGAGGTTATTATTATTATTATTATTAATTATCTTAAGGATTTTACTTTTATGACTATTTTTGTTACTCCTGTTCTTTTTGTTCTTCTTGCTATTGCGTGTTAGAGTTCATAGCATTTTTGTGCATTAATTTAAGAATAGCTGAATCCCTTTGAAGAATCTAGGATAACATTGGAAGATACAAAAGATTCTGCAATAGTGAAAAAACAGCGCAATCTGTCAGAGACCTCTAGAAATTCATCTAGCCTACTAAGTCAAGTTAAATCAGTAGGCATAATACAGTGCTGCTCAACGCATGGAATAAATACCCTTTTTCGATATTCACGAGAAACTAAAACTAACGAGCCATTAGTTCTCTCTCCCAGAATGTGGCACGGCGGTTTTCTCTTGGTCTCATTGGAGAATTAGGGTGTGTGGAACTATTTGAATTAATATCTTAATCATCATGTGCATCGCTACCATTCGCTAAAGAAGCTATCTTAGGTTGTTCAGGGTTGCTAGCTTGTGATTCATCGTTATTATTACTTGATTGGGCCAAATGCCTTGTGGTATTTTCTGTATTGCAGAATTTCCTTTTTTGTACTCCATCTAAGGTATGTAGATAAGATTCTTCTCTCTAAGGGCTTTCGCAGCTTGTCTCCATTTAAAATCTTCTAAAATTTCTTGATTAGAGCTGTGATTGTTTGTTTCCTTGGTTGTTTATAATTTTGTATATTGCTTATTAAGAAATTTGTAATGATCCCAAATTTTTCTATTTCTTCCTATCTTTGAGCTATCAATTCTTCTTCCTTCCCTTATTGTTTAAGGCATTCCTTGAATTTCTTGCTCATTGAACTACTTTACTTCAAAGTGTCTTATTATTTAAAAAAGTTAGCATACGTCAGTGCAATGACGGCACAATCAAGAAAATAACTTTAATTTTATGCACAAGAATTCGTCTGAAAATTTGTTCTACTTGGAGAATTTGTTAAATCTCTCGATGCTAAAGCATTAAATTAAACCATTAATTAATTTAAAAATCGATAGTGGATTAGATTTTTAAGCAATAAGCGAATATGTTTGGAGGCTACAATCCCCCTTTATTTGATGGGGGGGGGGGGGGGGGGGGAAAAATTAATTAAAAAATTTTTAAAAAAATTTTTAAAAAAGCAAATAAAATTATTGAAAATTAAAATAAAAAATTTT
>Ga0302271_10004709_pt1 | contig 10756 bp, 5 predicted proteins | sample III_Bog_N1_1_FD_198767 | JGI IMG/M metagenome (GOLD analysis project Ga0302271, IMG submission 198767) | Peat permafrost microbial communities from Stordalen Mire near Abisko, Sweden - III_Bog_N1_1 | ecosystem: Environmental > Terrestrial > Soil > Wetlands > Peat | place: Sweden: Abisko... | reverse complement strand
AAAGGCGAAACTCATGAAGGGCGAGAACCGTAAAGCTGTGGAATGTTTCGAGCGTGCTGCATAAATAGTGGAATTTCAACTTGGTGAAGCCCATCCACTTCTTAGCATCTTATACAGCATTCTAGGACACTTTTATGCATAGAAAAAATATTACGATGAAGCACTTGCTTTATACCGCAGCAGTCTCATAAGTAGCAAGAAATCAGTTGGGGAAGCACATCCTCATACTGCACAGATATTCTCAGATATTGCGATGCTGTATATGAATATGTCGAGGATAGATCAAGCATTAATAAACTATGAGCAAGCTTATTAAGTGTATCTTCGCTGTAAAATGGCTGAATCTATTCCATTTGCTAAAGTTGCATCTTAAATTGCTTCTCTCTGTCTCCCATAAGGTATAGCATTTTGATTTTTTTTATGGTTAATTTTTAAAATAATATAAAATTTTGAAGGAAAATTTGAGGAATGCGAATTTTACTGCTTGAAGAGTATCAATGCGTTTGAGAGAGATGGCAACAACAACTAAAATCTAGGAACAAGGGATTTGCTAGATGTCTAGATGGTTCTTTGCAGAGTACGAGAAATTGTCTAGGATTATGATCGCGTAAGTTTAAAAATGTCAATAAAAATTATTTTTTATTTTATTTTTAGGATTGTTAAATTTGTTTTTTTGTTATTTATTTGGTAGTGCATAGAGAGTGTTGAAAGTACTTGGATGTAGTAGAGTTCATATAAAGATTGGAACACATGCGAGTAGCTGCTAAAAATATTGATTTAGGTGCATGCAGCGACAAAGACGAGAGATTAAATAGCTTAATTAGTTTAAATTGCGAGGAAACTTGATGAAGGAGAAATTGAAATATTGTAGATAAAAAGAAAAGAAGAAGTTTCTGGGAAATTGATGAATGAGATTGAATAGAAGCATCGTTAATCCCTTAATGTATTTATATAAAATACACTCAATGAGAATGTCTTAAACTCCAGCAAAAATCAATAGTAAAATTATATTTTTTCTTACTTTTTCAAGAAAAACATATAAAATATCCTAAAACTTAAATTCATAACTATTTTTCTAACATAATTATTTCTTTTTTCACAGAGCTATTTCGAACTTTAAAAGCCTAATCACTCTGTTGACTTTACCATATTTTCTTGACGTTTTCAAAGAAAAATGAGGAAAAATATTTGGAGAACATGTTTTCATTATTCTAAATATTCTGCACTTTTCAATTCAGTTTTTGCAATTATGTACGTTTTATATTATCATAAAAGGATTTTTTTTCATATAAAAAATAAAAAAAATGATGTTAAATTATTAGCATTTTGATCACACAGTATTAATAAAATGAGAATTTATTATATTTATCTCATTCTTCATTGGAACAAATTACTTATGCTATCTGCTTCATTTTTTTATTTGCCTTTAGAAAATAATAGTATTGATAATAAATAAAACCATAATAAAAATATTCTCACTTACAAAGCATCTCACTCTCTCTCTCTTTTTAACATTTCTTTGAAGATAATATTTAATAATTGAAGTTGAACTGATTTCAAAGAACAACTGCAGAATATTAATAGAAAATTTACTTTTCTTTCTAAGGAATTAGAAAAATTAAAAAGTGCTGAATTGGGCACATATATCAAATGAACACTAATCTTCTGCTCAAAAAAAAAAGAGCACTAAAGGCTTTTCTGTGGCTTATTTTCAAAATAAGATGTTAAATAATATATTGCAATACTTAGGAACAGTTCCGCTTAGAGTGCTGCTTAATATTTCAATTTCAAGGAAACGGATTTTAAGAAAATCATATTGAATAGTTAAATGACATGTTGAATACCCAGCGGAGTTTTTGGCACGGTGCGTAGGGATAATATGTAATATTGAGAAACAAAAACAAGCATTAAGGTACGCAGTATTAGGGAAATCACCTAAGAAAGTGAAGAGATAGTGGATTTGTTTATGTGTTTCATGAGAGAATTAAATCAAGGAGAAGAATTTAAAGTGGGGGGATTGTGTAAATTTCAGGAGAATCGATTGGTAAATTTAGCTTGGAAATATACTATCCTTGGTGGTTTTGATCAAATTATAATCCACAAGATAAGGTTTTGAGTGGGTTATTGGGTGAGCTAGAGGTCGTTAAGAAATGGATAAATATTTAGCCAGCAGACTAAGAATTAATCAGTTATTTCCAATAAAAAGATCAAGATTTATGTAAGGGATCAGGTACTGACACAACTAGAAGCATACACAAACAAAGCATCAAATAAAAAAAAAATGAGAAAAGGTCTAAAAAATCGTATTAATAATTGATCATATTTATTGAATGAAAGTAAGCTCTCAGAAAGAGCAAATATTAAATGATTATATGAGCAAATATTACATTATTTGCCCTAATAATTCAATTCAACAGCTTCCCCCAAATCTGTTCACTAGTGAGGGTTATTTCGTCTTATAAATGTGTGTGTCTGTCATCAATTTTCGTAATAAAAATTAATTATCTTCATACAAATATTAAAATTCATAAATCAATTCAAGAATTATAATCAGATCAGACATATCCCTAGCCATTCAAAATACATTTAGCTAACATCAACACTTCTCAAGAAACTTACAAAATAATTATGACTTTTCTTTCTCTTGAAAATTAATTTGAACCAAATCAACAATAACATTAGCAGCAAGGAAATGAGCTAAATGCCAGCAGCTAGTTCTTTGGTTTACCATAAACCGACGAAGATTCTTTGATGGATTGCTAGAATCATCAATATCCTCAGTCATTAGATCATAATCTTCTTAATTAACTACGAGAGCGAAATATTGAATAGTAAGCTTAATTTCCATCAGATTATCTTGAAGCGACATTAGGTTTTGATAACTTCTAAGTGGATAATTTTCAAGAAGTTAGAAACCAAAATAACTTTTATTATCACAAACAAAATCAATTATTTCAGTCTTTTCAACCATAATTCTCAGTTGGCCTCCAAAATTACTATGGATTTCATTAAGAAGATACTAAAAATCTACTTAATTTTACATCACAGCCATCATAATTACAACCTATTACTCAACAAGGATAGCATTAAAAACTAGGACATTTTATCAGAAATTATCCTAACAGCACTTCAATAAATATTAAAGTTGAAGCAAATTCTGAAGAAGAATTCGAAAAGCAGCAACATTAATCAACTGTTGATTATAATTAGACTAATTAGATATAATAAGACATCCTTTCTCAGACATATCCTAAAACTAGTTTGAATTATTATTAAATCTTCCTAGAATTTGAGAAACAACAACAACAGCAATAACAACACGATATTCAAGATATTCATACATCATAAAAATCATCCTTTTCCTCATTTTAATAATTACCATAATGCCCTCCAACTGAAATGTCAAGCAGTTCTTCATTAGCCATTCCAAAGAAAGAAACTGAAGACGATAATGAAGATCCTGAAAACCCCAGTGAATCAACCTCTACAGCTCTGTAATAGCTTAAAAAAGAATCCATTCACTAAGCCAACAAGAAAAACGTTGTTAAGAACATCATGAGTGCATTTAAAAACTTCATTCTCGAACCAGAAGCTCATGGATACGATCCATCTGAATTGCATATCGTTTTCGAGATATACAACAATACAAAGCACATATCTGACAATTAAATCAAAGAAATGACAGCTAAATTCAAGAGATATATCACATCGAAGAACTTCAATCACTACACGGTGAAGCTGCTCATCAAACACACAAATTATTCCCCAGTGTTTAAATATTTCCTTGCAGGACCTGTGAATGGCTGGATTAACAGATCTAAAGTTGCTGATGTACATTCTCATCAAATCATGGTGAATTTTCTTTTAAATTGCTTTGAGGATATCTCCTTAATAGATTTACTCAAACGACATGAAAAGAAGAGAGCACATTTCAATTGAATTCTATACAAAAAATAATAAAGAGGTAAATGCATTTTGTATTCTTAAACTCTAAATGTCTAACGAAGACAAAAATTAAACACATTTTAGCCTTAGAATGTATCTCTATTTCTTATTGTTTTGTGTTATTTATTATTCCTTTTCTGTAATCTTTCCAAGTAATTTCTAATCTCTGTGTGATTTAGCATCTATCTCTTTTATTACCTCATTTAATCTAATCTATTTTTGTTCATAAATGATCTGCAACCCACTTGATCACAGTATAGAATGTTCTTCTAATCAAATCAAATGCTAATATGAACACATTTCCTGTCTTCTCTAGCACGCAGAATCCTTCCTTTTCATCTAGAATCAATCTGTAATGTTTATGTTAAGTTATCTTCGTCTATTCTTTCGTTAAGCGATCAGCTAACTCAAAAGTTTCAGCTAGAACAGGTCCATTTGATTCGAGTGGTTCATTTAATATATCTGTCAATGTCTGTACGTTGAATAGGGTCAATCGGGAATTCACATCAAATGTCGACACTAATTTGAAAACACTCATTTCGTGCTTATTTTGGGTTTTCTCTTGAAATTGGTGGAGATTTTTAGATTTCTTCAATATATTCTCATGCTAATCTCGGATATGATCTTAAACTGTGACAGCTAGATACCCAGCGATTTATTTAGATTGTACCACACTTTGATACGTAAACTTCTTTTCGTTATTCATGTTCATGTTGGTTCTACTTTCCGATAATTCAGCTATCTCATCGAAATCATATTCTCTGTAAATCAAGGAATAAAAAATAAAAATGTTACTCAATTTATAATCAATTAATGATTTTAGGGATTCTTACAAGAACAGTGTTTCTACTTCTTCTCCCTCTCCTGCTCCTCCTTGTGCGAGATGTGGAAATAGAGCTTCAAATAAGCTCAAACTGCATACTGCATACCCTAAATGAAAATATGCTGTCATCGGGGAAAACGATCCAATCAGCACAAAACTATGCAATGCACAATGCAAAGAGTCAATTAGCATTAGATTCGTTGGAGTATTCAGCACTGCAATTCTATGAGCGTTTCTCAGTGATAACTAGAAGTTAGAGAGTGAGTTAACATCTGTTTTATTCTTGAGTTCAACGTATTCAAAATGAAAATCAAAACTCAATGGTAAAGAACTGTAACTGCAACTGTCTTTATTCAACAGAAAAAGTATGCAATCTCCACCGCCTTGTTTTTCCTAGAAGAGTCGAAGGATACCTCGTTCTTTTTGAAGGATCGTTTCGAAGTGCGGGTAAAGTTCAACGAAAAAAGGTAAAAAATACTCCCCTTTCATTTTGTAATTCAAGTTTCTCTACTCGTACCGCACGATTGCATGCTCTAAGTTGAAGAATCCTGAGAAGAGATTGGTAACTTCGAAAAAATCAATTTATTTTGAGTTATTGTTGGTATTATTTAGGTAAGTGGTGGATTTTGAGCAGAATGGTAGGTCATTGTGAACAACGAGGTCGTATTCTCTGAGAAGATAATTATGTAAGAGATATTTCTAGTGTTTAAGCAGAGCTTTGTTGAGATTGGAGTCTTTAAATCCTCTTTGGAAATGAGATTTATGTAGGTTTTATTCTTGATATTTGATATCTGTTTTGAGAATCTCATTGTAGTTTTGGTCTTTGTTTGGAACATTTTGGTTTGAATTCAATTATTCATCAGAAGAAATGATCTTTTTAAGCTCTAAATTAGGATATTTCTCATTATGATCATCAGAATTCCTGTTATTCTCATTTGATTATGATATTTAATCAGAAGCAGAGGTATCAAATTCATTACATGCTTCAACTCCATCTAATTACTCACACTTTTTCTGCTAAATGATGTTGTTTTGAAATTAAGAATCGACATTTTCAGCATTAGATTCTAAGCAGTCTGTGTTGTGATCTTAAGAACACAAGTGAGAGTTTGTTTATTCAATCTAACTAGAAGATATAAGCCCTAGGTTGAAGATTAGTAGCAAAACTACAATGTTCTGAGTCATTTTTGCTTTAAAAATTGAAAAATCTAAGATCTAGTTTTTCTTCTTTCAAAAGACGATTTCAATCTTTGCTAGTTTTGAGATGTTTTATTAGATTTTGAAGAACAATCCAAAAAAAGAAAGATTAGGATCAGTTCTATTTATCTTAATTCATATGATTTCAACCTCACAAAGAGCAATAACAATAACAAATTTTAAAGAAAATACCTTCAAAAAACATAAAAGCTAAAAGCTTGGTAATTAATATCTGCAGAGAGAATAAAGCAACGAAAACACAATAAACTTTTAGGTTTCTTTTTTGGAAAAGTGAAGTTCTTCAAAAATTTATCACAAAAATAGGATAAACAAATGTATTTTTAGAGATTTTCTCAATTTTAGAACGACACGTTATCGCAATCATTTTCATCGAGATCATCTGGGTTGAAATCATTGTATCCGCACACGCACATTTTAAGTTAAGCGCATTCCTAAATTCCACATTTTAGAAGTTAGTCATCATTACTATCTTCTTTCCTGATGATTTATCCCACTGCTGATGAAGTCCTATTGCAGAAAGGGCAAGGAGAATAAGAAATTGCATGGGTACCTGTCATCTTCATTTCCAAGCACACATTTAGCCTCTCCTTCTTTGTGAGTTTTAGTTGAGTTTCCATTTTTTGGTTATTTTGGTTTTTTTTTTTATCGAATCTATTGATGCTTTTTAAAAGAAATGTGTTAATTAATTAATGTTTTTATTATTCTTTTTTTCTTCTTCTGTCTATTCATCGTCAAACAGGAATGGGTAGACACAAAGACAGATAAAATATTACAAGAAAACATGATATCTGTTAAAGGAAGTAAGAATATTGAGATGAACTTGATGCTGATTTATGGATTATTTCTCATAAATTTTATTGTTAAACCCATATGAGTATTAAGAAAATCAGACATTTCGAATCTTTCATGAAAATTACAATTCAATTAATAACTTTAAAAGAGAAGTTAAACCCCCGTTTGAATATTTCATTGATTTTAGACACAGACGCTATTTATATCTCTCTTCTGTTTTCTTCAGAATAATGCACCTCGAAGAAAGGAGGCCTATATAAAATTATCAAAAAAGGAAATTTAATGTTTAACAAAAACCTCTGCTTTGTTTGTAAAATTTACTCTATTTTAATGCTAAAAGTGCTGCCTTGTAGGTCAACTGTTCCTTCAAGTTCTTTAAGCAATCCATGTTCCTCACTTTGTCCGTTGATTTCAACAAAATTCGTTTTATCAAACTCAATTGCAGGGAGCTGCAAATCAATTTTCTTCTTAAAGCTTGCTCTTCTCTTGATTGTAACATCTTCTTCAATATCTCCTTGATTTTATCCTATTATTTAATTTTCTAGTTCTGGGAAAAATCTCAGTTTAGTTGAGAAATATTCTAAGATATCTTGATCTTTTGAGAGAGCTGAAAGTTCGTAGAACTCTTAGAAGGTAAGATTATTAGTGATAAATTGAGAATGATCAACTTCAATCCTTTTTAGTCGGATTTTCGATGGGCTGTGAATTAATAATAATTTATCAACAAAACAAATTGGATTATTTGAACAGAAAAACAACAGAATTTAAATTGTTTTACTAGAAAGATATGAGAGTATATGCTTTATCATCCACGATTTGCTTAAAGTACTTCTATTACAGCAGCTCAGCTAATGGCTGTCCGTTCTATTCTATTGAAAGAAAGAAAAAAAGATAGAAATAATAAAAATAAATTCTTTGAGACATTTATGTAAATCATACGATTGTCGATAATGAAATTTAGATCCTTTCTCTCTTCCTCTAATTCTTCTAAAGGAATGTTGCCTGGAAGACCTATTTTTGGCTTTTCTTCTCTACTCTCAGCTTTTAAAGATTCTTCAGGGATTAGAATAATTTCCTCTGATTATTCTTTGATTTCGTTTTTAGGATCTAACTTAGCTGCTTCTTCTTCATCAAAGTACTTAATCTATCAAGAATAAAAAACAAAAATCAATCTATTTTATTCCATTTTTCTCTTAAGTTAAGCAGATTAAAGTAATTTAATTATCTGTACATATTATGGAAGAGATTTGAAATCATTCGAAATTAACTCATTTATCTGATCCTTCGATAGTTGTACTGTTTTCTTCCAACGTATGTTATTCACATATAATTCTACTTTTGGATAACTTATCTTATATGTCACATCTTGTTATTTCTCACTCTGTTACGAACATTCCCTAGGCCAAGCAGATTATTCCTCAAATTCGTTATTGTCATTTGTATCATCCCTTTTCTCATTCTCATCATTCTTGTTTTTATTTTTTCTAAGTTCTTCAACAATTCCTTCAAATCCAGCAAAATCTAACTAAATACTCTCTTATTCTTTCTTCTTTTGAGTTGGTAAGACAATCAATTCAGCATATTTCTCAAACAGCGCATTTATCTCTTATTCTGAAAACTACAGTAAATATTTCAGAACGCTCAAGTTCGCTGCATAGAATGCTCGCCTAGTTTTCTTATCATTCGATTTGTTTCTGACATAAGCTTCAAATGTAAGAAAGCTGATTACAACACTCCTGCCTGATTCTGAGACAGCAATCTTACGGATATTTGTTCGCTCATCCCAACCCTCTAGAGAAGAATAAGGTGATAAACTTTTTTATTTTTGAATCGTTTATTTGGAGTATGTATTCAAAGGGACATTGTGTTTGGGTTATGCTTCTATGGGATCTAATTTGACACCTCCTGTCAATACCCTTTTGTTTCGCTTACGATTACCAAATTTTTAACTGCGAAACGCCTCTGAATGTTGCAAGTAGTTCCTATTTTAGTTATTTTTTATGTGAAGGATAGGATGATTTTGAAAAAACTGTCAAACCAATTGTTTTATTCATATTTCCATAAATTCTTGTATTGCTTTGTTTACCTATCGCAAAGTAATCCAAAGTGTTTCACTGAGAAATCATACGTTAGAAAGGCATCTAAAAGTAGAAAAGAAACAATTCAAGTTAATGGAAACTTATTTTTGAACTTTTAATTTGTATTTATAAAAATCTACCTTATTGTGATTTCTACATATGTTGTGATGATGCTGCATAGAGCATTGATGAATTATGAGGGACATTATCAATATGAAAATCAGTAGTTTAAACAGCTCCTGGTGATCTAGATGATTCAATCATTTAAGACTGTTGAAGATATTGCTGCTGATGTGATCTAATATGAGGTAAAGTTTACCAAAAATAATTTAAAATTCACTAACTCTACTTAATTATGCATCATTTCAACAAGTTTTAATATCTAAGACATATTGTATTCTACATTTGAGAATAAACCTAGGAGAGTTTGAACTGGAAGTTACTTGTGTCAAGTAATCTTCTAGGCATTGCATCAGAGGGGAGAACTTGATTTTAATGAGGATCCCATTGAGGTCGTCTTGTCTGCTACATTGGGTGTGCTGTGTTTTTTTTATTGATAGAACTTCAAGAATTTATTAAGATAATTCGCAGTCAAATTCTAGACAAAGGGGAGTATGTTAATTTGATTTGATTTCAGTTTTATTTCTTTTCTCTACTTAATTATTTTAAGTCAATTATTTATCATAAGAGCAACGAAAAAAAGTTGTAAATAGAAAAAGATGAAAGGCATTATTATTACTACCAGTAAATTACTCACTCAAGCTCATAGGTGAAGCAGATAAATTGTATTAAATTAACTTCTGCAAAAAAGAAAGTTAGTTCATAGAAATCATAGATATTTGCTAAAAGAACCCAACTATTTTGCTAGAATTAAAGATTAAATGAACTTTGATCAGTCTTTTTTTGCTTACTGTTCGATTTGGATAAGTTAAAAATACTAAAATCAAAGATATTTTATTGTAAATTATGAGAAATTAGCAAAAGGAACAAAAAAAACAAGAAAATAATGATTTTGATAATTTCTTTTGATAAAAGAAGTCAGTGCTTATTTTGTTAATTAGGACAAATAAACTTAAAGAATGAAAGGACAGAGATTGGGAGCTAATAAAGTAATAAAAATAATCAGAATGTAACTGCTACTGACAGGCAAATAAATTAAGAGGAGACATTTAACAATTATTAATTAGACTCTTCTTTGATAAATCTGACTTGACAGAATTAGAAAAAATAGTTTTAAGTAAAAATAAATGATCCTTTCACAGTTTTTTCATTTTCATATTCTAAATATTTTCTAAAATCATCAAGACCGACTGCTGTTGCATTGTGGCTCCCATTAAAAGTCAATATCCCTAGAATATTTTTCGGATTTCTAATAACGATTTATTTGAAGAATATGGTTGATTTTGTAGAAAAAACCATTTAAAACAATAAGGATTCTAAGGAAACACACAGGGATGGTTATTAGCGATAATCTGGATATGTCTTCGTTGTTCTGAGTTTTTTCGAAGCAACAAAAAATGAAATAAACACAAAAATACATATAATTAAGAGATTTATTGAAAATTATGAAAGAAATACATTAGAAATCCAGTTGAATCAGAGGTGTTTTTGTTGTTGGAATACTTCTTTGTAAATCTATTTTTTATTGTGTGCTTCATCGAAAACAATCTTTTTTTATTTTTTAAATAATTATTGTGTAAATTACACATGATATCCCCTTGAAAGAATCTAATCATGTTATGTGTTGGTGTTCCAATGAGATTAGTAATAATGAAATTCAAAGAAAGTATGACTACATATTTTTAAACTTTTTATGTAATTATAAATCGGCTCATTTCAACGCGTAAGCACATTGCAAACACAGCTATTGTTAAAATTTTTTGAATGTTCTGACATTTTC
>Ga0302271_10004705_pt1 | contig 10765 bp, 10 predicted proteins | sample III_Bog_N1_1_FD_198767 | JGI IMG/M metagenome (GOLD analysis project Ga0302271, IMG submission 198767) | Peat permafrost microbial communities from Stordalen Mire near Abisko, Sweden - III_Bog_N1_1 | ecosystem: Environmental > Terrestrial > Soil > Wetlands > Peat | place: Sweden: Abisko... | reverse complement strand
CATTGTTATTCCCCTTCGATTCCAGTAACTCCTCATACAATCTCTCCTTATCGTAGAATATATTCTTTGGTATTGTCTTGCTGAAATCTCTCATCATAGGGAATGCACTGCCAAAACCTCCTGAACTGTTTGTTATTTTGATCTATTCTTTCATAACTTTTTAAGAATTAAGAAATCTATTTTACGATAAAGTCCTGCTGAACTCTTAATTCCTATTCATTGGTGGAATAAATCCAAGATCTTTCTGCAGTTAGTTCGTTGTGCTTCCATGTAATTTTACAGATCTGTTTTTCGAAAGAGTAATTCAAAAGAAATATTAATTGATTTTAGAGGAATTTTAGGAGTTACCTAAATTGAGATTGACTCGATGAAGAAATGCGCTGATCGTTTTACTGAAAAATATCTGAATGCAAAGTACAATAATCATAATAAAACAACACATTCGTCAGCTCTTCTCTTCTGATGTGTACCTTTCCTTGAGCCTTGCTATGTCTATGGTTTTTCTTTAAGAAACTGAGAGTATTAAAGCGATCCTTATTAGGAATTAGTAGAAGCATCGATATTTTTTATTCCTCTTTTCTTGTTAAGAGATGTATTTGGTCTGTCCTCTACCTACTTCCCAAAACAACAATCATCATAAGAAGGTCAAACAATGAAATCATATTTTAAATAAGATCTCTACAAGGTTTTCCATGAGTTCTTTTTGATGGGTTTGTTGAAGAAAAAAAGAACAAATATTCCTAACTATTGATATTTCAATTCTTTTTCTTTTTAAGCACACTTTACTCTTGATTATTAATTTCAGAATTAATTAAAAGTCATTTTCGTTCAATAGCATGCTAAAAAAAACACTATATACATTGTCATCTCAGACCAATATCCAAGTTATGCAACAACTATTTACTCAGTAAAATTAAAAAAAATACTGCAGGAAAAAAAAGACATGAAAAACAATGAAACAACATCAAGAGAAAGAATTTTTTGGTTTATAAATTTTCATTAAAGAAGTAAGACTTCTTAATCTTTGTTTTGATTCAGCAGCATTCTTCAATGTCATCTTCTAATATTTCCCTATTTCAAACCAAAAAAGAACATATTAATTGCTATTAAAATTGATTTAATTGTCTCTAAGAAGTGCACAACTCATATTTTTACTGATTTCCTGATCTTTTCTATGCAAGTGTAATAGATCTCTTTGGATCATCATCTGGTAAGTTATTTATCTTATCTTCACCTTCGGTAATCATATTTTCTGCTATTCTATCAAATCCTACACTATTTATATTGTTCGCAGTTTCATCAATAACTTTAGTTTGTTTCCATTATCCTTTTTGTTTCACCATATCTGCAGCAATCACTGAAGGAAGCATCGTCAAATGGTGATTATACTCTTAGACGTATTTTCTTGTTGAAACGAATGGAAAAGCTTTTCGAATACTTCTCATTCGGCATTTTCTCTCCATTGCAAAATCTTGAGTTTGACTCTTAACAATGCTACAGTACTTTCGTTACACTTCCTAATCAAAAATAGTCAAAACAGTTTTTGCACAAAACGTTCACATTTTTCATGAGAAAACCAAATATTTTGACTTACTTTTCCATGATAATTGTTGAGCATGATACCTTCACCAGCAATAAAGCTAATTAAAAATTCATTTTCTTCCTTCATGCACTCATTCTATTGTTGATAAAGTATTTTGTTATTAACTGGTAAGTTCATTCAAAGAAACAATTAGAATTTGGAATTTTTAATTCGAATATGTTTAGCTACCCTTTCCATGAAATTTTGTTGTTCAAGAACATCCATTTCTGAGAACATATTTGCCGATGCAACAACATCCTCAATGGAACCATAGAAATCGAGATAATTTTGCTATAACGCATTGCGGAAGAAATTATTCCCACAATTGATTTATCTTATCATTTTTGCAGGATCAAAGTAGAATTCAGTTTTCCCCGACATAAGTTCTTCTTTTGACATTTGTCTGGGGATGTCTTTGGAAGATTTGAAGATTCTTTTATTGTACAGGAACTTTCCCAGAGTGTGGAAAATACTGAATTCGTTGTCTTTCTGTTAGGCATTTGTTAAACATTTTTCAGGATATTGTCTTGGGTATTTTTTGATGATTTGGAGCTTACAGTACAACAACATCTTTAAAACTTTTCTTTGAATAATTGTTTTTCAAAAAATCCTCAAAATACCCCCATTAATCTAACTCAATTCTAATACTTTTATTGGCCAACAAGAAATAAGAAATAAAATGTTTTAACTGTGTAATTCTTTTCAGGAAAAACTAGAATCTTGCTATTTAATTGAATAGATTTTTTTTGAAGAAAACAATAATGGATCTCTTTTATTCATTTGAGTGAGATGCTGAAGGTGATATTTCCTTCTTTAATGTAGAGTTAATTATCTACTGTGATTTATATTTCTTTATTATTGCGTTATTTTGATTCTTTTCTGAAGTACTTATCACCTTCTGGGCAAATCTAAGTTATTTTACATATGATTGAAAACAATACTATTACAATAAGAGAATATTTAATATAAAAAAATAGTTCAAACCCAGCAGAATGTGTTTGTTTTCATCCAAATTTTAACTTTATGTTATTTTTTTATTTCGCGAATCAGCATCAGCGTTCTTTTTTTCATGAAAGAGGGAGAAAACCAAGGAGAAAATAAAAACCCACCTTTTTAATTCGCAAAGAGTTCTCTCTCTTTACCTTGGAGTTTTGCTTGCCTTTTACTTAAAAACGCTTTTGTTTTTGCAATAGTAAATCTGTAAAAAAAAAAGAAAAAGAAAAGAAAATATCAAATAAGGCTGATTATTTAGTTTAGGCCTAAATCATTGAAAAGAATCCAGACTAACTTCCTGATGAGTGAAGAAAAAGATAAGGTTGATAATCTAGGTTCATTTAGCGAGATGAATGGTATGGTCCTTGACTAAGACAAAGAATTCTATGACATGCTAAACATCCATATCAAATCAATCCAATAAAAAGAACCTGTGGAGATTAACTTCGAAGAAGAACTGATGCATTTCCTAAGTGCTGGGCTGCTACGTCCTTTTGAAAGCGAGGCAATGAAGACAAAATACCTCCATGTCATCATCCAGCCTCGGGTTGTTAAAATGGTGAGGCTCTGCTTTTGGTCTATTATGGCTAGTAGATTTCCTGAAACCATCGAGACAGTAGTCTAAACTGAAATCAGTGAGTTCTACCAGAAAAAAATCGCTAGCCAATATGTGAAGCTGTTTTAAGCTCTCCCTCAGCCGAAGAGTGAAGTTATGACATTGATAATCTTCACAATAGCATATTTGATTCATTTTTCATTTTATAAATACTTCCCACCATAGCGATAATATTTGGACATTCGATTTATTCTGAATTGCTACCATACAGTGCTTTTTGAGTTCAATGGGTTGTTCGTGAGTGATTATTACGTTAAGACAATGATAGAAAAGATCTTTACACATCATTTTCTTGATTATGAGAAGAAAAACATCAAGGAACTGCTGCTGCGTTAGATTGAATTAAAGAAACTCAATAATAAGAAGTTTCTTGGATTTGAGCTCAAATTCCCTGATATTACTGCAATCAGCAATGATTAATATGAAGTCCATAATGCATCCGAATTCAAAGACAGGATTATGACTCTACTGAAGAGAGATAAGAAACTTCCGTCGAATTTAGAAAAGAATACACCAAAATATACTAAGTATTAAGGAGGGGAAAAGGGAATATATTAAGTGGATAAATTTGTGCATTATTTTAATTTAATTTATGATTGTTGGCTTAGACCACAGGGAGAGCGTCTTAGAAAGCAAGTACCCAGTGATCCCTCAGAGAGAAGCACCAGAAAGCTTGAAAAAGACTAATAAAACAGTGGAAATCTAAAATTAAACTGCAATCAAGTCAGCCCAACGATCGGGAAGCTACTCGAATATGAAAATTAAAACTTACCCTTCAGCAAGAAGAAAATGATTAAGCATTAGTTTGAGCGTATCGAAGAGCATCCAAGTTAACTACTCAGCTAAATGAGAGCAATGTTCTCGGAGCATTCAGAACAAGGCAACAAACGGAAAGAAATTAGACTCCCAACAAAAGGAAAGTCTCTAATCGATTAGTATGGTCTGCATGCACCGCCTAAGGAATACTACGAGACCCATGCGAACACAGGGCCATTATTCAAAAACATGCTAGATGTGAATTTTATCTTAACTGAGGAAAGCGGATAACGAAATAATCAACTCCCTGGGAGCTCAGATAGCACAAATATTTTTTAAACTAAAAATAATACTAACAATAACAAAAATGGTAGTAATTTCAACAAACAAGGAAGCTAAATCGCTCTTCAAAATGATCAAAAAACACTTTAGGATAAGATAAACGATCAGATGAAGTAGATATAACTAATTCAAAGTTTGTAAGAAGAATCTGGGAATAAAGATATATTTGATATGCCATATACAGGGACACGATCGGAAGGAAGAAAACTACTTGGTTATGTTCGTGATAAGAGTAGAAAAGGGCTAGAAGCACTTGAAAGAAAGAAATAATCGTAAAGTGTTTAGGAAAGTACTTTAGAGTTGTAGTTAAAAAGAGCGAAATCTGAAGCACCAAAGATAACTTCAAGTGTGCAACATCAGCAGCAGCAGCAGTCATCTCCTCCATCAACGTCTTAACTTATATTACCACCAATTCAAGTAAACTGCTCAAATTGTTTTCTAAATTTTTAATGAATATTTTTGTTTTTCTAAAGACTGGAAGAAACCCTGACTTTATTTCTCCTGGACCACCAACAAACTTTTAAAACCTTGAGACCACAGCAAAGAAAGATCGATTATCATAAGTTCAATTCAGTTTTCTTAGTGGCATCAGTTAATAGCTCTAGAAAAACAATTCAATTTTTTTATCTCCAAAACAAGACTAATAATTTATCACCTAGAAAGCTGACGAATCATCTCGTTTACCTGCAATTTAATCCTCTCTCAGTGTTGACAATCTCATGCTAAATTAACGGAAAATAATCTCTCGTGTGATGCAAAAAGAAGAAGTAACTAAACCAAGTCATCATGGTAATTTACCAGAGTATATTCTCAATCGTGCCCTTGATCCAGGTATGCTTTACGACGATAAACGGAAGGATTATAGAGAAAAGTATTCCGCGATATTCAATAAAATTAGTGTGGACTAAAATATAAACGATCTGTGTCTCAATATTATTAAAAAAAGAAATCTTCTCAGCCATGGAGTTAAGAAAAGTAAATTGCATTGAGTGCTGTGATTTTGTATTTGATAATTTAAAAGGAATTCCACAGAAACTTAGCTTTAAAAATAGTGTTAAGTGCATCATGAAAAGGCACTCTCAATGCAAATATATGTTTGTAATGTGCATGTGGCTTGATAGTGAAATTATCATAAAAAAAGATAAAATTATTTTTACTGGTGTAATTTCTTTTTTTTCCTTTTTATTTTCATCAAATTTCTGAATTCTCCACAAATTACTCAAAATCTGTTAAATTTTGATAAGAGGAATTTAAAAATCATCTCTCTGTATTTTATTTAAATCATGAAATTGCATTCTCATCAGAATTGTTCTACCATAAATTATGCAATTTACAAAAAAGCAAACAAAATCCAATGATAGAAGAAGAAACCATAGCAAGTCTCGAGCAAGAAAAAGTTGATCCCATAGAGAGAGACGAAAAAAATGAGAGAAGACTTAAAAAATACTAAATATTCACATTTGTATTTACCTTTTGCTGTTATGCTGCTGTGCATTCTACACGCACAGCTTGGTCGGTGTCGAAATCTAATATTATTGTTTAGAATCCATCGATTTCTGATAAGCAACTAGGCTACATTGATTTTACATTTCTGTTTTGCTATTCCCTAGCTTTGAAAGCTGGTGGTGGGCTTGGCGATAAGTACAATCTCAAGTATTATTTGGCATTCGGAATGATGCCAGCTGCGTTAGTACTGTTTGCAGTAGCGTTTCTGGGGATAATGAAATATTTCGACTTGATTGTGTTTGGAGTACTAATGGCGGTGAATGGAATCTTTTAATCAACTGGATGGCCTGGATTAGTTGCGACGATGGGAAACTGGTTTGGGAAAGGAAACAGAGGGATTCTTATGGGTATATGGTCAGGGAACTCCAATGTAAATAATTTTGTTTGATTATTTCAAAAAAAACACAATAATTAATTGAAATTTTGTTATTGTTTTTGCATCTTTTCAAAGGCAGGTAACATAATTGGACAGCTATTTGGACAGATATCAATAAATTCCTTCAATTGGGGATGGGAATACTGTCTTCTGTTCTCCAGCATCTTCTTATTTTCCATGGGATTCCTTACGTTAATTTTCTTATAGCCCTACCCACATTAACTCGGGATCACTCTGCCAGAAGAATCAGATGATCCTCTTATTAGTAGAAAACAAGAAATTAGCTGTGAATCCTCTGATTTAGTAGCTGAAAATGAAAACTCTGCCGAAATTAAAGAAAACGAATCAGAAATATAACCTACCAAACAAATCAATTATTTCACAGCTTGGCTAGTCCCTGGTGTACCTTTGTATGCAATTGCATATGCCTGTCTCAAAAGCTCAAGCTATGGGCTACTCTTCTGGCTACCTAGTTTCATCTCAGATAACAACATGGAAGCTTATTCGTCTACCATCCCTATGATGAATGATATTGGTAATTTCATAGGTGGTATTGTAACTGGATATCTCAGTGATAAAAATGGAAAAAGATCATTATTTTTACTTCCTTAGTTAATCGTAGCTGCTATTTTCATGGCTGTGGTTAAGTTTTGTCTTTCAGACTAACCTCTACCATATTTCTTCGTTATTTTTGCTATTGGAGTGTTTCTCGGTGGACCTTACAATATTCTCAGTGCAGCTATTTCAATTGATTTAGCTAAGCAACCGGCTTTAAAGGGATAGAAGACCGCTCTTTCTACGATTTCTTCGTTAATAGAAGGGATTGGATCACTATGTGCTGCGTTTACATAACTAGTGATACCTAGAATCGGCTATGATTATGTGTTTCTACTTTTCATGATATTAATTATGGTGTCGGTGTTGTTTTTAACACCAATGGTAATCAGAGAATTCAAAGAACTCAAGGAATAAAGGAAAGTTAGAGTTCATAGAGATTGAGTGAACAATAATTCAAATGTTTCAAGTGAAGGAATAGCTTAAAATAGAGATGAGGGTTTTGTTTCCAACAATTCAATACCAAAAAGGACACATTTCTGCTCTTAATAATCTTCAATAAGTTGTATGATAAGTACTGTTTCATAAAATATGTATTCCATATAATTGTATATTTTTGCTTAAGTAGATAAGATCAGTCAATAAAGCTGATAAAATATGTAAAAACACATGTATATCAAATTCAATTAATTTTCAGCTAAACAAAAATCTTATTTCTTCAAACATCGATGACTCTAGACAATTTCTGAACATGATTCAGCAACAAATCACCTTGCTTGAGAGCTTGCTTGTAGAGATTATTTCTTTCATCCATTCTTTCAGATTCTACAATTCCTTGCACTTTGTCGATTTTACAAGTGATTCTTCCAGCAGAAATCAACTCAGAAAGTTCACTGTTAAAGGGAATTATATAAAAAAATGTAAATAAGAACACAATAAAGTTAATTGATATGCACTTTTGTTTGTTTATTCTTTTACCTGTCGATAAAATTTACCGACACTCCAAACGCTTAAGCCATTGACACAAGGGTAACAGTCTTGTATGCTTCAAGGAATTGAGAGTAGATTACCACACGTATCTCTCTAGTGAAGAATTTCCTGTGGGCTTGAAGATAATCATCAGTTTTCAATTCTTCTAAGACCTTAGCTAGAATTAAATTATAAAAGTCCATTTAATCTATTAATTTCAAGAGATTTAGGTTTTAAAAATATTAGTCTATTTTGTGTTATTTTTTACTAAGAGCAACGAAGAATCCCTTATAATCGCATTTAGCGTAAGAATCAAGAAGACTCTTTAGATCTGGCAGCTCGCGAATAGTCGAAAGAACTTCTGGGTTGTGGATCACCTGTTGATAGATTTAAATGAAAAAAATGGTAAACTTCTTTTCGGAAAGTAGAATTTATCATATTTATATGAACCTTTTTCTTGATTTCTGAGCGACCAACTGAAATAAGGGAAGTGAGAATAGTGTATTTAACGATGCGGGCATAAGAGATAATATCAGGAGCATTGAAAGTGCTGATGCAATCCAGGAATAGCTCACTTGTTTTCTTAAGATTTCTCACAAGAAGAGAGTAAAGTCCTTCGAATATCTACCAATCAATCAAATAAACAATGATGAAAAAATAGTCTTAAATCAATCTAGTTTTGTTGTAAAATAGCATCAAACCTTCCCAAAAAACTGTTCCTCTTGAAAAATCTCTTATCTTTCTTAGCAACTCGTAATGCCTTCCCTTTTCAAGTTTATTAATATATCTTATCATGTTTAGAATGATTACTTTGAGTCTATTTTTGCGTTCCCAATCTCCTCCATCTTCGAGAAGTTTCTTGCAAGCATTGATAGTTTCCAATATTTTAACTAGATTCTTTTCTTTAATATAAATCGACATGATCATGAATTACACATCCATTTTCTTGCCAATTCCAATAGTCTTTTTGTATGCTTCTTGATATGTCTCAATAGCAGTTTAGGTATTTCCATGTTTCTCATAAAGTTATGCTTTTTCAAGAATTGCATCTCGTACTTCAACATCTCCGAGATTCTCTACAGCGTCTTTAAGCTTGTCTTCAATAGCTTTTAGTTGTTCCTCGAAATTTTCAATCTCCATTTTGGCTGTTTTAATAGTCTATTCAAACTGGAATAATAGTTTTGCAATCAATACTCTATGATTCTTTTTATTTTTGTTTGAAAGATCTTCTATTTTGATTTCAAATAGACCCACAATCTTAAAAATTGTTAACCAAGATCAGAGATCCGCTCTGCTTTCCACCCCTCTAACTAAACGGGTACAAAATATGACTCTATTTTCTTAAAAACCAGTTTAAATAAAAATGGATGATTACAATATTTAACCAATCAAATCCAGGAATGAATGAGAAAATAAAATATTCTTGTGAATCAAAATAAACCAACAATTAGTTTTTCCTTCTCCATGACTGGAAAGTAAAGAAGAATACAATTTTAAATATTTTTTTAAAAGAATCATCCTTTGGGCGTGCTTAGATAATAAGTAATTATCTCTTATCCTCTTCTCCTACGTTTAAAACCCAATTTTATTATTTATCTATTCTCCATATATCTTCAATTTCTAAGCTGATTTTCTTGAAATGGTTCTATTTCTTATTTTCGCTACTGATCATTTCAGAGTTATCCTTTTTTGAGTAGTTCATTGTACGCCTCATTTTCAACATCTACTTCTTTTCGCAAGGCTTCAATTTCCTTGACATTCGGACTCTATTTTTTGAACAAACTCTTCGTTAAAAACGCTTCCTCCAGCAAAGATGATTTCGCTCTAAGCAAATCGTTAACTACATGCAAATGTTCAATTTACAGTGCTTGCTTTGATTATTGCTCATCGAGTTTACTTAATTTAGAATGTATGTCATCCAATGTGTTTTTTTCTTTTTCTGCTTTGGCGAGACCTTCAACGTAAGCCATGTAAATCTCAAATGCAGGAAGACCTAGAATGCAGGCATAAATAATTATTTCATAGAATGTTTCTACTCCTAGCTCTAATGCAGCGAGATCTCCTAGCTCCTGCACTTTATAATCTGAGTTATTGAGTTTTAAGAACTTCCTGTTGATAATGACGTTGACTTTGTGTGCACGATTTCCAATCCAAATGAAAAATGCCCTTATTCGCACATCTTGAACTCTTGAGGAAGTTGCAGCTTTGGTTTTACTGATCAGAGGACGTGCTAATATACGTACTACGAGGGAAAAGACCTTGAAGAGAGGGAGCATGTGTTAATGTTCCTTATAAGTATGCTTGTTAAATTAAAGTAAAAGAGGTGATTTTTTTATGTTTATCTGCTTTCGAAACTTTCAAGATATTATTTAGAATCGAAATTAATGCCAAGCATAGTTATAAATACTCCCTCATCATATTCAAAAATCATACTGCCTTCTTGCAACATTTCATTATCTATTTTAACTAGTCACTTCTAGAACTCTCTAAAGCTGTTTAGCTCTTGGAAGTAGACGACAAATGAGTATCCATTTGGTATTGTACATGGGTAAGTAAATTGTCATATTTTATTAAAGAAGTGATGAATGAATTCGAAAATAAATTAAAAATTATTTACATATGAATTACTTTTTATTTTCAATAGGAATATGCTAATAAATCTTCTGGGTTTTAGGATAATTTACTCAGTAAGATAAGTGTGCTAAAATAGCTAATTGCCTACTAAGAGTAGATATCATTTCAAATTAATTTTGTTACCAGATCTTTAGTAATCATTATTACCCACAGTTAATATCTGAACCATCTTAAATAGTTATTCGTTGATATTTTTTAATATCATTTATTTACCATGTCTTTTGGTTGTATTGTGATTAATATAGATTGATTGCTATTCCTTCTCAAATCCACTAACCCTTCTCTTCATTAAATCCAGTAAAAATAGACACTAATTGTTGGTGGTGCGTTTGAACTGCTTGGATGATTAAAAAATAGTGGGAAGAAAAGTTTAGAAAAGGTATTTAAAAGATGTAAAAATAAGTATGAAACTTTGGAAATTTTGCTATTTTAAGAA
>Ga0302271_10004704_pt1 | contig 10766 bp, 24 predicted proteins | sample III_Bog_N1_1_FD_198767 | JGI IMG/M metagenome (GOLD analysis project Ga0302271, IMG submission 198767) | Peat permafrost microbial communities from Stordalen Mire near Abisko, Sweden - III_Bog_N1_1 | ecosystem: Environmental > Terrestrial > Soil > Wetlands > Peat | place: Sweden: Abisko... | reverse complement strand
TGATATTATGACATGCCACTCTATCTTGAACAATTAGGTATAGTCGAAAGATATGTTGCAATATTAAATGGACTAAAGGTTTGTATAGATAAAGATTGGAAACTATAAATTACATAAATTAAATAATATATTAAAAAAGGAAGTGATAAAATATATATAAAACTAATAAAAGATAATTTAGATTATGATGAAAGAAAGAATTTGGAATTGTTAGGTGTTAATATTAATGATGAATTTTTGGTTCATGGTAGCAACGATAATGGAGACATAACTATAATGATTGACGAGATGGAATGGAACTTTTGTAAATGTGAATATCAAACTATATAAACAATTATAAATCAAAATAGATAAAATTATAAAATATGAAAGGATGATAATTATGTTATTTAAAAATGGTGAAAAGGTAATATACAGTAATTTTAGTACTAGAGCGTTTATAGTAGAAAGTTTTAAAAAAGATAATGAAGAATATATAACTGAATTGTTGGATAGTAAATTTGGAGAGAAAATGACTATCATATGGTCTATTGAAGATGAAGAACATTGTCCGATTAAAAATATTAATGATTTAAAATCTAAAATAAAAGATATTGATTATCAACTAAGTAATAAAGGGAATCTACTTCCTGAATTAAAATTGTATAACTTTAAGAACGAGAAAGAAAAAGCTGAAAAATTACTATCATTACTAAATTAATTAAATATTAATCAAGCTAAAATAAATAAGTAAAAATAAAAATTAAGGAGGAAAATATTATGAAAATTTTATCAAAAAATCAAGAAAAGGAATTACAAATTAAAGAGGAAAATTTCAAGAAGGAAATTCAAGAATTAGAAAATAAGAATCAAGAGATTTTAGCTGAAAGAGACGAATATGAATATCAAATGCAAGAATATCAAAAAGAAGCAGATGAAAAATTAGCAATAGCAGATGAATATTTTGCTCAAAATGAAGAAATGAAAAAAACTGTAAACAAAGCTATAACAGAAATGAATTCATCAATGTCATTACTTGCAAGTGGTTCTGAGGAACTAACTGCTACCGATGAAGAAGTAACTGCTACAATGTCAACTATATCAGAAGGGGTAAATAATGCTTATGAATCAGCTAAATGTAATGGAAAGATAATGAATGACTTCAATAATGAAATCAATGATATAACAAATGATTTTACTAATCTTAAAAAAGAAATATCTAGTATCTCTAATATATTACAAATAATAAAATCAATTTCTGAACAATCTAATCTTCTAGGACTTAATGCAAGTATTGAATCAGCTAGGGCAGGAGATGCAGGTAAAGGATTCGGAGTTGTAGCAAGTGAAATAAGAAAACTTGCTGATTCAACTAAAGAATCGAGTTTAGGTATAGAGAAAATTATAAAAGGAATTGAAAATAGTACAAACAATATTCTTGAGAAAGTAAATAAATGTAACCAAGATAGTAATAAACTTTTAGAAGAGAATGTACATAGAATTGATAATATAGAAATAATAGATGAAAACATCAAAGATGTAGTTCAAAACATGACTAATATATCTTCTGCTATGCAAGAACAAACAACTAATATAGTTGAGATGGCTAATGAAACTGAAAAACTAGATAAATTTATAAAAGAATCATAAGAAAAATGTTCTCCAAGTTTAGGATTTACAACAAGTTTTTACATGATGAAGATTAAACTTGGAGAATACGATTATTTAATAAGAGTTGTTGAAATGGAAAATTTACTTAAAAATAAATTAAGAATAAAGGAGAAATGAATAATGTATATGTATGAATGTACTTGTTGTAAAAAGGATAAGGAATTACTATATTGTAAGGATAATCATTATTTTTGTAAAGACTGTATTGAATATGGAGAATTAACTGATTATAGTTGGGGTTGTGATTCATGTGATAAAAAAAAGGATTGTGAATCATATATGTATGAAATAGCAATAAATGAAAGTAATAAGAAAAATAATAAATTAATAAAAATAGAATGTGAAACAAGATTTTTAATACTTAAATATAAAAGAGAATTAGAAAAATCTGTAGATTCAGTAAATTATTATCATGGTCGTAGAAATGTATATAATGAAGCAAATGAAAGTTATGTTAAAGCAGAACAAAAAGTATGGATATATAAACAATACATTAAAGACTTGAATAATTTATTAGATAACATAAAACAAATGTAAAATTGTGTTAAAATCTTGAATTTAACACAATAATAAATTAAATATAAAGGAGAATGTTAAAAATGAATGAAATAAAAAGTATAGAAGATTTTCAAGTTTTAAAGGTAGGAGATAAATTATATTGGAAAGGTGAAAAACGTGGATATACAATAAAAGCAAGAAGTGATAGATATATAATTGTAGTTAAAATTATGTTTGGTAAGGCTAACTATTCTATTTTAGATTTAAAAGAAGGAATCTGTAGTACGGATGATTATGTATTTAGTCCTTATGATTATTCAATCCAAGAAGATATAGAACAGGCTTTAAAAGGTATAATAGAGGGCGAATTTGAGTTATCTAGAAGAAGACAAGCTTTTATACTACAAGTGATTGATAGGTATAGGATAGAGGAGAATTAATAATATGAAAAAGTATAAATGTATATCAAAATGTCTAGAGTTAGATGAAGATAATTCAACGCATTGTATTGTAACAGAAGAATGGTTAAAAATTAAAAATAAATATTGTGAAGAATTATGTCCTTGTGGAAATAAAGAAGAATTTATTTTAATAGAAGAAGAGAGTGTAAAAATGAAAGAGTTAATTAAGTTAATAAATAGATTTATTGATTATGAAAATTTTAGTATACAAGATTTTAAATATATAAAAGAGGACTTAGAGAAGAATAATCTAGATACAGAAAGTATGAGTAAATTTATAGATGATATAAGTGAACGATGTAATAAATTTATAGCAGAATTAGCAAATAAATTTAATTCCTTATCTGAAGAACAAATAAAAAGTATAGATATATTAAATGAAAATAATATTAAATATGAATTACAAAGTGATTGGTATAATAAAAAACAAGATTATACATATAAGGTAGTTATTAATAGCAAGGAGGATAAATAATATGAGTAAAGGACAATGGACAAGTTATGATAGTTTTAATCTAATAGAATTAATAGATGAATTAAAAACAAGAATTAATGAACCATTTAGAGTAAATGATACCTTACATGGGATGATGATAGTAGGTAAGGATTATTATGGACTAATTAAAGAATTACAAGAGTTTTTAAAAAGAGATGATAAGAAAGATAATTAAATATTAAGGTCAAATGATGGTTTTAAAGAAAGTTAAAAACATATTAAAACAAAGAATGGAGTGAATGAAAATGAATGTTACAAATCATGGACTAAAAAGATACGCAGATAGATTTAAAGATGTAATTAAAGAAGAACTAGAAAGAGACATTATAATAAATAAAGAATTATATACAGAAGAATTAAATAAGATGTTTAATTTTAGCAAATTATTATACACTGGCAGATTCAATGAGACGAATGAAAATACTAATTATTACATAGCTGATAATATTATTTTAGTAGTGGATTTAAAGAATACAAAGATAATAACATTATACAGGATTGAATTTGGGTTTGGCAGAGAAGTGGACAAGAACATTCTAATTGGGCTACTTAAAGAATTAGACGAAGCTGAGACAGAATACATAATTGCAATAGACATTGTAAAAGAGCAAAAGAATGATATAGATTATAAGATACTTTCTTTAGAAGAAGATATAGCCTCAGAAGTGGAATTGTTAAACACATTGAACCTTTCTTTAAAGGAATTGAAAGGAATGAATCAGACTATAACTCTTGAAGAAGATAGAAGTAGAATTATCAGAGATAAAATAGCAAAGAAATTAGTATATAGTAATATCTATAAAAATGCAGTAAATGAGTATTAAATATTGTTATGAAAGGGATATTTTATTAAGAGTGAAGGAGTGAATTAAATGTTAAAAACTAATTTAGGTGTTGGAATATCAGAGAAAGAATTTAGTAATATACCAATGAAAAGTATAAATATAGAAATGGCAGATTTAAGTATATACATGGATAATAAATTAGAATTGCCTAAAGAAAATGACATTATTGAAATAATAGATAAAAATAAAGGTATAGGATTTAAAGCAATAGTGACACATGTAAATGATAAAAGTGTTGAAATTAAAAGAATTGATTAAGGAGTGAAGATAAAATAATGGATATTAAATACCTAGAAGAAAATTTTATAAAATTACATAAAGATTTATACGGGAATCAACCTATAATTTTCTACGTTCCAACAGAAGAACATAGTAGTGGATTTGATAAGATTGAAATTGACGATATGGAAGACGGAGAATATGATGTAACCCAAGAAAATGAATGTCGTTATCCTGATGATTATTTAATATTTGAAGAAATAGTTAAAGACTATCCTAAAATAACATTAGATAGGGAATATGCTTTTTATGGAAAATTTGTATCGTGGGAAGAAATCGAACAAGCATTTATGGGAAATTTAAAAATAGATTTCTTTAGAATATAAGGAGTATAACTATGTTTGAAAATAAAAGAATAGAAAATCCAAAGTCACATTTTAAATTAGAATATGATATTAAAACAGATGAAGATAATTTACTTAATGTATTAGAGAAGATACAAAATATTGTTAATGAAGAATTTAATAATAGTGATTTAGTTGCAGAAGTTATGCCAACTATAACTAAATTAGATATACCTATAAGGCAATAATATAATGGAAAAAGTTAGGAGAGATAAGGAATGATTAAATTATCAGAACTTAAAGATGATGAAGTATTAATAGTAAATAATGAATTAATATTAACTAAAGCAGAATTTCTAAATAATCATACTAAAGAAGATATTAAAATATATACAACAAATAAATACGTTCTTAAATTAGATGCCAGAGATGTTCTTTATGATGTACTAGATGGCGAATCTAAGAACATGTACTCTAAATGGAGAGATAATATACAAGAAGATATAAATGAGGATGATATAAGAGATTTGCAGGACATACTGGATAGAATTTTAGGACGTAACAAAGATTTTAACGTGAGTTATTGTGCTAGTGAAGAAGTTCAAATTGATAATATTGGTGAGGAGGAAGTTAAATAGATGGGATATATGTGTATGACTTGTCTTAGAGAATATTATAAAGAAGGATTAAATTTAACCCAAGCGTTTGAGACATATTGTTATAAATGTCCTTCAGTAGATTGTGGAAATATTCAAGTAGTAGAAATAGATGATATGATTTTGCCAGTTATTAAAAGATTAAACGAAAAAGGATATAGGACTACGTTCACATGTTCAGGACATAGCTATGAGAAAAATGCGAATACATATATTAGCTTTGATGTAAAAACTGTTCCTAGTATTATTCCTAAAGATTTCATATTAGAAGATGAAGAATATTATAAAGCTAATAATTGGGAATTTTTAAATAATCAAATTTGTATTAGAAAATGGTACAAGGATATTAATAAAGAAGACTTGCCTAAAGAAATATTAAAGACTATGTTGGACTTAATTGAGTGGGTTGATGAATTAGTAGTAATAGATTAAAGGAGTGAATATAAATAAATGTATAAAAGATGTATCAATGGAAAAGTAAATGGAATTTCAGAAAATACTATATATGAAATAGTAGAAACTAAAATATATGATGGAATTCATTATTATGGAGTTAACGATGATTATGGTGTATATAACGAATTTAAATCAGATAGATTTATTAATGTAAAAGGATATGTATTTAAATTATGGCATTGTTTGGAATTAAATGGTAATAAAGAATTACATAATTTAGCTAAAGACTTATTAAGTTCTATTGGAAAAGAAGGATTAGCATATTCTATAGATAATGAAGGTATATTAAAAGTTAAACTTGTTATGTTTGAATTAGGAGAGTTAATTCAGTTAGGTGAAGACTTAGGTAATGATATGGTTATATATGGTGCTGATTCAGATGTATTAATGACTAGAGAAACTATGAGCGAATTAGGATTAGGTTAGAGGAGTTGAATGATAATGAATGTTAAGGAATTAAAAGAAATATTAAATAAGGCAGATGATAATGACTTAGTAGTATTGTCAAGAGATGGTGAGGGAAATAGTTATTCACCACTATATGATACTCAATTATGTACGTATGCACCTGAAGAATCATGGGAAGGACAACTTGGATTAAGAGAATTGACACCTGAATTAATTAAAGAAGGTTATTGTGAAGATGATTTATTAGAAGATGGAATCAATGCAATAGTATTATATCCAACAAATTAAAAAAATTGCAATCAAATATTAGTTTTAATAACAAATTAAAAGAGGTGAAATATTATGAATGAAAAAGATAACATGCAAGAATTATGTATTAAGCAAGGTTATGTCCCTACTACTTGCACATTAGATGGAATGTTGATTTGGGGATTAATTAATAATGGAGAAAATCCTTGTGATGGATGTAATGCTAATAGAGATATTTGTAAAGGTAAAAGAAAATCATATGAAAATTATAATGGACAAGATGAAGTCTTTGCATTGTTTGATATATTTGATAGAAGAAAAAATGAAAAGCAACAAGAAAAGGAAAGAATATATAGAGAAGAATTAAATAAAAGAAAATCTAGTCATTTATTAGGTTATGATAATTCCATTATGGAAATTAGAATGGATATGGTGGGTTATAATAAATCAAGAATAGAAATAGTAGTAAAAGATGTTTCTAACGAGAGAGCTTATATATCTGTATGTGAAACTATACCTGAAATGCAACAGATAGTTCAAATGGCTTTTGCGAAATATAGAATGAATCAAGTACATATTGAAACAAATGGATATGGAGAATCAATTTATGAAGCAATTTTTCAGTTAAAACTTCCCAATATAGATGTTGTGCTATTAAACTATGTGAAAATGAAATTTGATTATTAACATAAATAATGTATTTTATTGCAATTACATAATAGATTAAAATAAAAAGGAGAGTGAATTAGATGAAGTGTATAACAAGATATGAAATGAAATTTGGAGATATTATAGTTCCAGCTAGAACTACATGTAAAATTATTAATAAGGCTGATACATTTACAGCAGATGCTTCGGGAGTACAAATAAATATAGTTATTGATAATTATTATATAAATGCTGAAGATAAACAAAATGAAAATGAAGTTATTAAATTTAAAAGCAATGTAAATGATGCTTGTTTATCTGGAATATTTATTAGAACTAACACTCAATCGGTTTATATGGACGCTGGAGACTATATGTATAAAGATTACGGGTTATATGACTGGCAACTTGAAAAAATATTTGGTAAGGATAATATTCCTGAAGGATTATTTAAAGGGAAACATGTTTATAATGGCAAAGATGCTAAATTACAAGATGTTGTTTGGTATTTGGAAGATGAATTTTCAGAATGGGTAAGCGAGAATTGTGAATTTACTACTTTAACAGAAGAAGATATTGAAAATGGATTGGGTTCTGATGGAGCAGAAGAAGGAGATAGTATACTAAGTCAAAAAGGAATAGAACAATTTGAAAAGAAATGTTTAGAATATCAAAATAGGTTAGAGACAACAGGATTTACATATGATTTTCAAGGTGGCTTGAGTTGGGATTAATGTACGATATTAATTTAGATATAAAGACAATAAAAACTACATTTGAAGTGGTTTTTAGAAAGTGAGGTGATTAATTAATGACCATATTTCAATTAATATGTTTATATTGTGGAGTATTAATATTATCATCAAAAGGAAGCATAGGCAGTAATCTAAACTACTCACAAGTATATTGTGAATATTGTAAATTATGGTATATACCTAAAACTATTGGAGAAATTAATAGTTGTCCAAAGTGCAGTTGTAATAACGTACATGGAGATGAATAATATTTATATAAAAGGAAGTGAAAACAATGAATAGAAATGATTTTACATTAATATGTGATGATTGTGAAGAATTATTATATATAACTGATAAATATAAAAAGATATTTATTAAAACTTACGAACCACATGGATATATTACTATTGATGAGGCTAAAAATTTAATTAAAGCTTTAGAAAATTTAATTAAAGCTTTAGAAACAATGATTAAAGGAATTGAGTGTGAAATTAGATGATTGTAAGTAATCCAGTTAAAGTTATGGTGGAAATTGAAGATTTAAACACACGATGCACATATGTGTATAAAGGTAATAACGTTGAGGATTGTAAACAGTATTTCAAGTCATTATTTTTTGGTAGTAGACCTTATAGAATATTATATACAAAACCTTGCAATGGATAATATTAGTAATAATTAAAGGAGAGAAAGATATATGAAAGATTTAAAAACAATGAAAGAATGGTTTAAAGAAGATTTTGAATATACAGATAACCGATTATTAGATATATTAGACGATGAAATTGAACTTAGACGAGAAGATATTGAAGGAGGAGATTGGTTTTTCTTTGATGGAATGGTAATAGAAGAAATTATAGATTTAAGAAATGAATTAAAGAAGGAATTAGAAGGAGAGAATAAAATGAAAAAATCAACAATTGGAATAGAGGATATAGGTTTAAATATGGAGGCTAAAATAATGCAAGAAACAATTAAAGAAGCAATGAATAATACAGATAATAACTTATATTTTGCAAAAGTAGAATCAAATGCAACTATACCAAGTAAAAGAGATGAAGACGCTGGATATGACATATATACATGTGAAACTGAAACAATAATTATTTCACCTTGTAGTACAAGAATGATTGATACTGGGATAGCAATAGCTTGTAGTAATAATTATTTCCCTAAATTCTTTGATAAAGGTGGTATGGGAAGTAAAGGAATTATTGTTGGAGCTGGTGTGGGAGATAGTGGATATAGAGATAAGTATTTTATTCCTTTAATTAATACCAACCAAAGTAAATGGGTTGTAATTACAAATCAATCACAAAATGAAATAGACAATGCTGATTATTTTGATTTGGATGATAAACTATTTAAAAAAGCTGAAGAACATAAATTATATGGTTACAATAATAAGATATTAAAAACTGAATGTATTATTAAGCCATTAAATAAAGCAATTACACAATTTGTGATGTTACCAGTTCCTAAACTAAATGTTAAAGAAATTACATATGAGGAACTTAAAAATATGAAATCAGAAAGAAAATTGGGGAAAATGGGTTCAAGTGGTAAATAATAATGAGGCTATCACTAGCCTAGATTTTTCAATATTTGAATGAAATCATGCTTTTTCTTGGAGTTTATAACATATTAAAATAAAAGGAGTATAAAAATGATAGTTAAATGTAATTGGAAAACTTGCAGGAACAATAAAAATAGAATATGCAACGCAGAAATTATAGAACTCAAAGATTTTGACTATGAAGAAGATGAGAAAGAACTTGAAGGTTTAAAGTGTAGTAGCTATGAATATGATTCTTGTTGGACATGTAAAAAGGATGTGATTAATAAATGGATTTAGAACTAGAAGACCATATTGTAATAATAGAAGATAAATTTAATTATAATATGAAATCAGTTAATCAAAAAGGAGTTATTAAAGGTGTACTTCCCGATGATAAATTATATATGATTTGTACCGAAGATGATATTGAAGGTTGGGGAAACAAACCTTTAGGAATACCATGTGGTCATGGAATAACATGCTATAGAGATGAATTAATGTTGGTTAAGAAAGGAGATAAATAATGAATATATTAAAATCAATTGCAAAATTAATAGGATGTCTATTGAGTACATTTATTAATTTGATTGGCTCAATAATGGTTATTATAATAATATTTACATCGATAAATGGAGGAAATGCTATTGCTGATAAACCAACTTTTATAGTTTTAGTGAGTTTAGGAGGCATACTTACATTATTGAATGACCATTTTATATCAAGGATACATAAGTCTGAGATTATGAAAGAAATGAGAAATAATACAAATGATGATGTTAAATAATAAATTAGACAGATTAATTTCTGTCTTTTCTCATATCTAAAACTATTTACTATAAATTAAATAACGTATTAAAGTAATAGTTTACTTATGTGATATAATTGTGGTATAGTTGTAAATGAAAGGAAAGGTGATATTAGAAATGTTTACTGAAAATCAAAACTTTTACCCTACCCCAAAAGAACTGGTATTTAAGATGTTAGATAAGATAAAAGAAATACGTGGATTTAAATACGTTCTTGAGCCGAGTGCTGGAAAGGGTAATATAATTGAATACTATAAGGAATATTATGATAAACAATATTCTAACAAATTTTGGTCTGGAAATAATAGAGCAGAGAAAGATTTGGTTTTTGATGTGATAGAATTAGATGAAAACCTAGCAAATCTATTAAGAGGAAAAGGATATAATCTCGTACATGATGATTTTCTTACATATGAACCACAGAGATTTTATGATTTAATAATTCTAAATCCTCCATTTGCAGAAGGTGAGAAGCATTTTTTACGATGTTTAGAAATTCAAAAACGAATAGGTGGTCAAATTGTAGGTTTGTTAAATGCTGAAACTATAAAAAATCCATACAATAATACAAGAAAAGAATTAATGAATCAAATACAAGAATATAATGGAGAAATAGAATATATAAATAATGCTTTTAGTGATTCGGAACGAAAGACAGATGTGGAAACTGCTTTAATATACATAAATGTTCCAATGCAAAAAGATGAATCTATATTTTAAAGACAATTTAAAATA
>Ga0302271_10004701_pt1 | contig 10779 bp, 3 predicted proteins | sample III_Bog_N1_1_FD_198767 | JGI IMG/M metagenome (GOLD analysis project Ga0302271, IMG submission 198767) | Peat permafrost microbial communities from Stordalen Mire near Abisko, Sweden - III_Bog_N1_1 | ecosystem: Environmental > Terrestrial > Soil > Wetlands > Peat | place: Sweden: Abisko... | reverse complement strand
CTAATTTAGATTATTTTTTCATTTTTAATTCAATTATTTTTGTTCAGCTCATTTTTTTTTGAACCTTACACAATAATTAGGGTAACATCTCAAAGGGAAAAATTTTGTTAGGCACTTTTCTTTTTCTGCTTCTAGTTTCTGAAAACTAGAATTTTGGGAAAAATATTTTTTCTCAAATATTGAACATGTTTAACAAAAGTGAATTAAAAATTATTAACTTCACCAATCTGTTAATTCATAATTTTGGATTTTCATTTTTTATGAAAATAGAATTCAAGGAGATTTAGTTCAAAAAAACGAGTTTCAAATAATTATTGTTAGCCAAGTAAATATCTTCATTTAAAAGAGGAGTCAGCTGTTTGTATTTTCCTTATTATTCTAAAAATAGAATCCCTATTTGTATTTTTATCAATTCATCCTTTCAATCATAAGCCATGACTAACATCAATACTAAATTCTAATATTATTGAGGAAAAATTTAACAATTTAAGAAATAATTCAGTATTTTTAGCAAAGTAGGGTAAGATTATTTCTGGCTATTTAGTCTTCATAATTTCAAACCCTTCATCAACTGTTTGAAGATTATTATTATGAATTTTAATTCATATTTTAGTACGAAATTTCGAAAGCTTTCTCTCTTCTTCATTCAACACTAAACGCTAGTCGTTCATATCTATGAAGAATCGCATCATCTCTCAAGATCTACACAAAAAGAAAATACAATTCCCTTAAAAATGCTCATATTTTTCAAATAATCAATTATTTCAATAATATTCTAAAATAATCTTTAAAGAAGAATATTTTTAGAATTTTAAATCAATTATTTCATTAATATTCTAAAATAGTCTTTAAAGAAGAATATTTTTAGAATTTTTCTTATCTTAGAATATTACAATTTCTTGAGATTGGCTTGAAATTTACATCCATTTTTTATTATTGAAATTGCAGGTCAGTAACTTTAACCAATCAAGAAAGGATCTCAAAGAAGGTTTTAAGCATTAATTGTTATTTTTTCTTTTTTGGGAGACAAGAATATAAAAGGATCATATCATTAACTTTGTAGAGCATTAAAAAATAAATGAAAAAACACAAAGAATATAATAAAAAACAAATTTACTTAGATTTGTTTCTTATGAAAAAATAAAAAGATAATTGTGATGTTGCTTTCACATACATTATGGTTTTGCCTCTTCACTTAAGTCAAGGCACAAGGAGTAAATAAAGACCTCATTGGTTGAGGGGCACTCCCCTATCAGATACCCAAAAGGATTGCCAATAAGTAGTTGACTAAACTCCTTAATGAGTGCAGTTCCTACGAAAAATAATTTTTTAATATAGAAGTCCGAATTCTTATGATGAATTAACTAGTGAAGCAAACCGATTCAAGAAAGGCATTAACATTTCTGAGGGAAGAACAATCTTCTTTTGCAAGGAAATAAGTAACTCATTCATATTTTTGGGGGGCTAATAAACATGAATTATTAGCCATAAATCGAAATAAAAAAGGGTTTTTAGAAATAAAAAGATCATCATTTGCTAGAATGAAAACTAGAGTTATATTTGACTGTTTTAGTTGAAATAAAACAAATAATTGAAATAATTAAACACTTATTCAACTTAAATAAGCATTGGTGATCTTAAAACAATATCTATGAAATATATCATTACAATAAGCCCTTCATTTCTTGATGGGAGGATGTAGATTAATTGCTGAATATATTCTATCACAAAGATCTCATCGTTGTATTATTTTTTATGATTAGTTTTGTAATTTATTCAAACAACAATAGGAAAATACTCAGTTAATAATCTAATTTTATGACACAAACTGATTGGCAGATTTAATGTCAAAGGATCTTAATTAGCTTGCTTTGATGATACAAGAAGAGACCTCTCTTTTTTAATGGTAATTATCTATCATGCATAACAATAAATGGATTGCTGAAAAGTGGAGGGGGGAGGGGAGGATATCATATTTCTGGAGATTTGATAAGAAGAAAAAAATAAATCAAAGAAATGTAAAATTTAATATGCCATTTTATTCCATTTGAAATATTCTAACTCAAAATTGCGAGATTCTTTTTTCCAAAATGCCTAGAATTATTTCGTGCTAAATATTTTAAAAAAATAAAAATATTTAAGGGTGCTTTGCTCTCTTGATTGTATTAAAAGTTTATTTAGCAAACTGCTTGGTGTGATACTAATTTTTAATTATTTTTAGTTCTGTAAAGAAGTACAATTCAATAATTATCCATCATCTAATATCACAGAAGATTTATCTCTTCGAAATCCTACTTTCGCTGAAGCTAATATCCAGCTTAAAAACATCAAACAAAAGTTATTAGCTTCTTAACATTGGATTTTTAATCCCTCATTTTTAGATCATCTGAAATAAAAGGCTTAATAAAATCTTGATATCTATTGAAAAACTCCAAAAGTAGTAGATTACTCTAAGATTAGTAAATTAAAGAGGATTTTGATATGAAAAAAAGTAAGATAGACCAGATAATACTAATTGCCCAAGTTTTGGTAAAAAAATATTTTGAAGGAGAAAAATACAATTAATTGAAGAGAGGAAGAAGTAAATTTAGAGGGTGAAGGGAATGAGAGAAGGAAACAGAAATTTAGAATTTTGTCCAAAATAATAAAATATCTTTCTTATGGGCATTACCCCCTCCCACTCTATTTCAAAAATTAAGATACTCACTCTAAGAATTAAATGTGTTATTCTCATATTATTTTCTTAAAATATCTAAATATCACAAAAATTAGAATTTTTTATAGATTGTAATGCTTACTGAGAGACTAAAGAATCTGCGCAGAATTTCTTCAGGTAAATTGAGAGGTATTTCTTTCTTTTATACTTAATCTATTCTTTACCAAATTCTAAAATTTCTAGTAAGCATTGCTTTGGTCTGAAAAATATCTAAGGCTCAAACCCCAGCTCATTTACATACAGAATTTTCAACAAAAGACGTATCTACTATTTAATAAATCTTTTATATTCTAAAATAAAAATATCATCCTTTTGTCTTTTTTAATTTCTTCCTTCCATCTCAACCCAAAACTAGCATCACCCACCACCAATTCTCATTTCACTTCAGAAAATTTTCTAAACTACCTAAGAACGAATAAAGCAATAGCAAGCATAGGTATTTATCTTACTCCTTCTCCTCTTCATTCGAACTCCATCAAATATTTGAAAATTAAAATGATCTTTAATAATAGTTTTTTTTACAATTTTTAGAAATCTATCAATATCTTCCCCTCACTATAAGCACTAGACAGACACTAAAAATTTTCCTTAATTTCCCTGATAAAGCGAAATTTTCTTAAAGCAATGAAAAAAAAAAATACCATTCCATTTAATTGAATAGATCATTTTTCTGAAGATTTTAATAGAACATTTTTTCTCAAATGATATTCACTTAATAATTTCATTCTTTAACGGTTACTGAAAGAAATATTTAATTATTGATATTTGTTCTTTGATCTTGCTGCTGTCCTTGTGTGTGTGTGGGTGGGTGGATTAATATGTACATCGCATCTTTTCAGTTTAGTTTTTTAATTGCTTATCAGTAACCTTAAACAATCAAAAGAGGACACCTAAAGATTATTCAGGCCCAGTATTAATTTTTTTATTTTCGGTAAACATGAATTTGAAAAGATCAAATAAGACTAAAAGAACATAACTTAGATTCGTTTCTTTTGAAGAAATAAAAAGATCATTATGAGGTTGCTTTCACAGATAATATGGCTTTGCCTCTTAACATTTGTCAAGAGTGAAGGAGTACCTAAAGACTTCCTTGGTTGTGGATGCACTGCCCTACCAGCTACCTATACAAATGATTGCGAATAAGTAGTTGACTAAACTCCTACATGTGATTAGCAGCTTCCTACAAAAAGTAATTATTGCTGCGGAAGTCCGAATTCTTGTGATGAATTAACTAGTTCCACAAACGGCTGGAAGAGAGGAATTTGTATTGATGCGTCAAAAACAATCTTCTAATGCAAGGAAATAGGTAAGCCATTCTCAATTTTTGGGAGGCACGTTTCACATAAACTAGCTAACACGAAAGAGGATTTTGTTACTTAATAGGTTCACCATAGTTTGTGATGTGGCCTGATGACTTTTGTGTGGTTGTCAATAATGGTGTTAGTATTGACTTAAATATATCCAATGCAGCCTGCAAACTATTTGATACATCTGAAAACCCAGTACCAGTAGGTGAAAGGATGTTTACTTTAGATTCAATGACAAGCAGATTTTGCATCACAGATGTAAATGTTGACAATAAAGATGCTTACAAGTGTAGCGACAACTATTGCCTTTTGTAATTGAATTCCTCTAGTACCTGCCAATATATTAATGATGTAGGAAATAATTATTTTAATTTTGGAATAATTGGATGGACTGAGTCACCAAATCTATGTGTAACAACTTATCCAGCGGCTCTGGATCCTTCCAATTGTTATTCCGGATTTGCTTATGTTTGCAATAATAGTGGATTATGCTGGAATTTATAGCATAACTCAGATGCATTAACCTTGCCTTAAGTAACTACTTCTACTAATTAATTCGACTAGATAGCTAATAAATTTAATAAAATAAAATTCAAATAATTTTGTACTTTTTTTGAAAAAGGGAAAAATATCAGATGGGAACTGTGTCATACCGAATCAGGCCTATTCTGCAGGGACTATCTAAAGTTGCAATCCACTCTATTATTTGTGTTATTTTTGGGGGTCAACCATTTCTGGTTGTTTTACTTTTGAAGAACCAACAATGATTGATAATTAATATATTGTGGGAAGTAAATTATAAAATACTGGATCTCCTCAAGGGAATTAATGGGTGTGCTTAACAACCAATGGTGTTCAAGCGATAAGGTAATTTAATTTAAATAAAAATATTAATTAAGCTCATTTGTTGTTTGTTTGCCTGTTTGATAGATGTTCAAAGGTGTAATATTGCAGAGATCCTTTAAGTAACTATTCTTGCAAGATTCTGTAAGATGATACCAACAGAATTCAAAAGTAAATCGGTACAGAAGATTGTTTACCTTATCAATAAATTTCAAGCAATCCATAATATTGTTCTCCTGGATACTGCATTCTAACAATCATAACAGACACTGGATCTTATACTTACTGCGAAATAGGAGGATTGATTTAAACATCTTGTAGAAACACTCTTGATCACTCTTGTGTGAGTAGTGGAGATGAGGTGGATTTCTCTATTACGCCAATAGATATGAAGTTTTGTGTCATTACAATTGGTACCAAGTCAACATGCATCAATACCAACAGTGACTAAAAGTATCAAGCTCGTGATTTGCAAGGAAATTGCATAAATTTTGATACTATTACAAACCCGAATATGACTAGCAATTGCAACCTTAATACTGCTTCTTGTGTTACAGGTAAATATAAAATAAAAAAATGAAGGGGAGTTTTTTTAAAATCAAATCTCATAAAAAATCACATCTTTTACTAAACAACAGACACCCTTGCTTCTTACTGTGGAACAGGTATGCTTTGTACCACTGCTACTTGCATAAAGGGCCCATTGTGTTTGAACCCTTCAGGGACTTGCGTCCATATTAATACATCGGAACTTAATAGTCTGCCAGCGAGAAAAAAGGATACTTCTAAATGTTAATCAAGTTATTCTTCCAGTTCAAACTATTGCTCTCAGAATTATTGCTTGAAATCAGATTAATGCGTCCCATTAAATAAGCAAGAATATGTTTCATAAGAGATAAAATCACAGCTTTGTCTCAAAGTTGACGAAACCAGCAATTTCGGCGCGTTGAAGTGCATCTAAGGGTAACAGAAATAATAGACAAATCAGCAATTAAATTCATTTTAGTTGAAGTTATGGGCATGATTGTTGCCTCAAAAAACGAGATAAAAACTAGTCATAATGTTAAAACATATGTTTCCTTGATTCTTTTTAAAACTCTATTCCATCAGATTTTGCAAGGTGTTGGATGCTTCTGTAAATTTATACAAGTGCACCTCAATGGTGGGCGATGATACTTTTGGTAAGCAAATTCTTTATTGTAAAAAAGCTTTTAATTTTTTGTTATTTCTCCTTAATTAGCTGCTGATTCGGATGGAGTATGTCTCAGTAAAACTGATTTGGACAGCTATGTTGGAGATGTAATTGAACAATTTATTATGCTTGGAACGAGACTATTTTTTCTTATTTATTAATTCATTTTCTAGTTCACTTGTCAGCCATTAATTTGCTGCAAATTAACTGATCCCATAACATATAAAAAAATCTGCTAAGAGAGAGGGACTGTCTATTGTGAAGATGACAATGGAAATTGTTATACTGGAAATTGCTCTCCTTGTCTAGCTACGTAATGCAAGGATGCAGCTGGTATATGCATCGTAATACCTCAAGGATATTGTCTAGGCTATACAGGTAAATAGCTTTATGGAGAACCTGTTTATCAAAATCTAGATCTATCCTTGTATTTTTTAGGGTATTGCATTGAAAGCTTGATAAACGATTAATACTCGGTATGCTAAGCATGCTCAACTACTTCTTGCTATTATCCTTCCACTAGTAAAATAATATTTACAAGATCCTATTACTTAGTTCAAATAACCAATAATGAAATATTGAATTATTAGAGAGATGTGTAGAATTCTACGATATGGAGGTAGAGAAAAACCAATGTATTATCTAAGTCAGCAATTAAGACTATTGTGAAGAAGTGTCAATGGACACAAATCCTTAGTATTGCGCGACTCTAGATAACTCCTGTTCTAATATCTTAACGCTGAGTTCATCTGGATACCCCAAATGTCTACGCTGTTCTCAGCTGTAATATTTCATAGGAAACTTTCTGTGCTACACAAGCATTGAAGCAACTGACATTCTACTTGCTTCTACTCAGTCGACTCCAGTTGGCGGGGCTACTGTTATCCAAGGAATCAGTCTGGTTTATGTCAAAAAAGATGTAGGAGATACTGATTATAATGCCTGCCAAACAGGGTAGCTAATAATAAATATGACCATTTATTATCTATTTTCTAATGTGCTTGTTTTTGATAAGTTGTTCAAGATGCATGACATCTAAAAATGCACAGCTTGCATATCAGGATACTTTTTAACATAATCTGCAAGTTGTGTTCAATACACTTAAGATGCTATTATCCTCTCTGATACCTACTTTACTGAAAAGCAATACTTAGCTCTGCATAATGTTAAATCGCAAGATGTATTATACAGTCTGTCAGACATTTATTTTGATGTCGATAGCAATTAATCGAGAATCTCGATACTTGACGTGACAGGAGTATGTGCAAATTCGTGGAGGTAAATCAAGTATATTTAAATAGTTCAGAGAAGCTATAATTTTCCTATTCTATTGATTGTGGGAAAATCAAAATATGCTTATTTTTTCCTTTTCCTTTTTAGTGCAGTTCCGAAATCGGGTGATCAGCTGCTGTGTTCAACTTTTATTTTCTCATACAAGTATGTAAATCGAATTGTTTCCCTTCAGGAAGCATCAGTTGCCTACACTCTACTTGAGAATCAATATCCCAACATGCAGGCAGTGTCACTGACATGTAAAATGAAGCCATATTCATTTAATTAGGCTGGTTATTATCTAATATTTTATCAATGTTTCCAGGTAGTGATATAAACTGCGAAATGTGCTACCTTGACTCTTCTATAAAGTAAGTTTGTTCTGCTTGCAAGACTAATTTCATCTTCGATTACAAAGGAATATGCAATCAATGTCCAACAAACTGCTAATCCTGCTTCTTTGGAGGATTCTATCAATTCAAGAGTGTAAATTGGAGTGAACTTTCTGCTAAAGAGCTAAGTCTTATTGATTTTGATAGTCAGACAAAACAACTGAGTACCTTATCATGTGTAGTCAATGTGCTCCTTTGTATACGATCACAACAGACTACACAGGCTGTGAGAAATGCGGAATTAATTGTTCTCAATGCTACTAAGGTATTATTAATTAAACTCTCTTTCTCCTTTTGAGTTTTTTTCATCTTCTTTTTTTTTGATTGAATTTTAACTTCTCTTTCTCATTTTAAAATGTTTTCATTTGTTACTGTTAACTAGGAATAATTAACACTAATTACACTGCAAAGTTCGATATCTACACAACGAAAACGATCGAATCCAATATTATTAAGAAGTGCATAAAATGTGACGAAGGATATGTAATTGATGTCAAAAGTAACTCAAACAAAAACACTTTTCATTATTTTAAACAAATTATTTAATAATAATGTGCCCTATTTGATATTATTTAGTGATAGACTGCGTTAAAATGATTTCTGGCTGCTAAGTTTAAGGATTTGGAACTTCTCCTTATGACTAATTTTCCTACACGAACTAAGAATGGCGGAGCACAAGCTAAGCTCAATATTAAAAATGCTTTCTCAGCAATAAAGTCAATACGAGACACTATTTCAATAGCCAAAAACAATACTCAGCTGATAACACAGATCAGATTCTATTCACAGACTGCTTAAACTCAGTTTAGATTCCTATCAGTGGTAGTAATCAATTAACTGGGTATTGTCTCTCTTGCTCGAATAACATCGTCTTAGCTACTATGTGCAGTGCAACCCTATGTGAAACCAAAGTAAATATATTTCTGGTTGAGTTTGTCTGTGTTCTGAATCTTGAGTTATTTATGGGTTTGCTTTTTGCTAGGTGGATTCGTGCTCAAACTGCTACTAATATTAAAATGGTGACGATATTGTTCAATGTACAAAGTGTAATCCAAATACGATTTCATAAGTACTTATCCCTACTCCTTTCGGATGTGAAGAGTGTCCGTAAGGCTGTTCTGCCTGCTATGAAGGTAATAGATAATTGATTTTGCAAGAACAAGAGTGGAAAGAAAATAATAAGTTTATTAGAAAACTAAGTATATTTTTGTTGAATTTATTATTTACACCCTAAAAATTATTAAATTAGGTGAAAAGTATGATTTTAATTTATTACAAACGGAGCTGAAGAACAGAACTCATCAAATCTTATACGAGCACTACAAGCCTTCTCTCAATGACCGAAAAGATATTGCATTAAACAAACAGTATGCTAAATATTGCACTGCTTGCAAATCAGGATATTATCTCACCAACAAAAGCTGCCTAGAGACCACCTGTGGAGAGGACTGCTCGCTTTGTGAAATGAAGGATGATACCCCCCTGTGCATATCTTGCAATAAAACAAGTCTAAAAACTTCTATTGACTCTATAATCACTTACATTAGTGAATTCTATTCCATCAGTAGTTTAGACATCCGCTATTTTGAAAATTTTAACGCCAACAAAACAGATTGCTTTCTGTGTCCTCTGGGATGCTTTGGTTGCGAAAGAGGGAGTATATCCTCTAATCCATTCGATTTGTATGCAGCTAAGTGTTATCGATGCAGATCAGTAAGCAGTCTCGGATCGATGATAACTATGAACTATGACTGGAAACTTGACCCAGATACAAATACTTGTACTCTCTGCGAGAGTGGAGATTAAAGCTGCTTGTATAAAAAATCAGTTCTAGTTTACGCCTACTGCGGGACATTAAGTGCTTCCCTTGGAGCTGGAACATTGTTAGATTAAATGAATTTGTAGCGAGCAAGCGATGTTGACTGGAATGCACTAATTGTAAGTGAGTCACCGTTTGTCAAATCCTTGGTGATAATGAACGAACTGGGAATTCGGGAAATTGAATTGACTATTTAAATTACTGATGAGGTATGTAATCTCAGTGAAGCAGTGAAAATATCGACTACTCTTGGCACTTACTTTCCTAATCTGGAAGCTTTTAGAGTTACACTGCTTGGCCAATCTATTGTTACTTTTTACTCTAACATTACTATTTCTGGATTTTCAGATGTAGTTTTCAAGGATCTTGTAATAATGTAATCAAGGCAATCATCCTCACCTTAGTAGATATTCTTTGAGAATATAAGAATTAAAACTGTAACTTTTGAGAACATTGTGATTTAAGGAGTTTTAAGCACTTATTTCGATGTTTCAAGCAGCCAAATCGAATCAACTTTTTCAGGCCTTTCATAGGCAGATTATTAATCCATGCTTAACTCATTCTTCAGTGTTTAAATATAAAATCTCAATGGCACCGCTAGTTTTAAGCAAATAACAATTAATGACATTTTAGTTTACAATGGAGCGATTTTCAATTGTTACGTGTCAAAAACTTGCACTGATTGCTCCTCCACTGTTCTCTTCGAGGATCTAACAGTCTCAAAAGTAAATTACATTTAATTCTATTTAATTATTTTTTATAATAAGCAAGCACAATTTTTCCGAACATGCCAGAATTGTTAGTATTTTGTTGATTTTATCTTTTTGATTTGTTCAAGGTTTTATTCACCACTGGTTCAATTTTATCTGAGATTCAGCTCTAACTAACTTTTTCCTTAACTTCCTTTACTCTTGGTTCCTCTCTGATTGTTGGAAAGAGCATTTTATTCGACCTCTAGCCTCCTTTCACTAACACCACCTAATCTGTCGAATTCTCAGACATTACTCTGAATTCAAACAATTTTTATACGAATTCGCTGATCATCACAAGCAAATACATCCAATCGTTCACTTTATCCAATTTGGAAATCTACCAGAACTCTTTCATCAATAGCTACAAGTTTGATGCATTGTTCATGGTGAACTTATTGAAAGCTACTGATGTCGTAATTCATAGCAACAACTTCCAGCACAGAACTATTTTTGCATTCAATGAAGATATCAACGATTATGGAGACG
>Ga0302271_10004700_pt1 | contig 10779 bp, 8 predicted proteins | sample III_Bog_N1_1_FD_198767 | JGI IMG/M metagenome (GOLD analysis project Ga0302271, IMG submission 198767) | Peat permafrost microbial communities from Stordalen Mire near Abisko, Sweden - III_Bog_N1_1 | ecosystem: Environmental > Terrestrial > Soil > Wetlands > Peat | place: Sweden: Abisko... | reverse complement strand
CCCAACCCCAACCCCAACCCCAACCCCATGAGTTTTTACTTCAATAATCTCTGATTGTTTCTCTAGAAAAGCACAAAGATACCTTGAGATCGAAAGAAACAAAGGGGTTATTTACTGGATGTTAGATGGATTCTTTGATTATTAATTTTTGAAGAAAATCAATGAATGTTGGATAAAAAGAAGGAGAAACGGGGGGAGAGGAGGGGAGTAGAGGGATATTTAGAAAGAATAAGATTAATTGATTATCATTGATTGATTTGGAGGATTTGGAAGAGAAAAAGAGAACAGGATTTTTAGGTTGTCAAAGTGTGATTAAAGTTCAAATTTGAACGAGCAAATTGCACACACACACACACACACTACACAAATATTTAAAGCTATTTCTTTGCGAGAGATAAAACGTTCATTAATGTCACAAGCAGAATCAGAAGACAACTCTCTCCTCTTGAGTGCTGCAAGAAGTAACTGTCTATTAACATCTTAGCAGCACTATCTTTTTATATGTGTGCATGTCTATCTTTGCTGGGTGTTATTTTTGGAGTCTTAAGCATTTTTGGGTTAGTGTAATAATATAATATTCAAACCTAATTTTCTGTGTTGAAGTTGAAAGTGCAGAGGAATTAGAAGGATTAGATGGAGGAGGAGAAGAAGAATACGATGTTGATGAAGAGGATCTAGGCTTGGATGGTGAGGACTATGGTGGTTACGAAGATGAAGATATTGATGGAGATGGTGTTGAAGAATGGGATGAATAATAGAATCATCGCATGAAAGCTAATGGCTATGAAGAAGATCACATTGATGTTGAAGATATCAGCAGCAACAACAACAACATTGATGACTTAGGATCTTAGTCAATCGATGGGTTAGATCAGGAACTATAATAGCCTAGCAATAATTCTCAGCGGATGAACAGCATCAACATGTAGAATCACTGTGACACACTCTAAGCAAACAGCAGTCACAATCGAAGAATCAATGAGAAGCACACTCACATCAGCTAGCTCGTTTAAGACAATGAATATTCTAATCCTAATTTGAAGAGATCAATTAGAAACTCATCAAGAGCTTAACTTGCTGAAATCGCTCAGAGATAGACCAAAGATGAAGAAGATAGAAGAAGACAGTATGAAGAGGAGTAGTATTGCAATCAGCAAAGGATCGTATAGCAGTGTATTTCAGAGCATTCAAGTGAATAACACAATAATCATTAGAACACAAGTTCTTCCCAGAAGCCGACTGCACCAACTTCTCAACAAGCATACTCCCAGCAATAGCATTAAGCTTCAATGCTGTCTATGAACTAGTTCTTAAGTGAAGAGTCATTTCTTAGAAAATTTGAATCTGAGTAGCAAAACAATTAAAGCTGTTTCCCTGCTTTGGCTGACAGGATGATGAGTTAATAGCAGAAAGCATAATAACTGCATAATGATTCACATAGGCAGCAGCATAATGAATATGAAGATGAGGAAAAACAAGAAGAAGACTTGAAAGTATCATAATTGATTTGTCCAAAATAAGAAGAATAAGCAGAGTAGTACCAGCAAATGCAGTAATAACTGTAATAACAACAATAACAACAACTGCTAATGCAATACAGTCATCGAAGTCGGAGTAGCTAGATTGCTCATATCGAGTAGATTTCAGCATCTAAGAACTTAGAATTAACGCCTAGATAAGCATTCATGATATAAAGTGCCATTCACAATAGTAACAGCAAGACTAAGAGCTAAGGTAATCCTCTTCATGTTCATCTACACACTACTACTGCTCTCCCTTAAACTCTCCCTTGTTCTTCATCATCCTCAAATCCTAACCAAGAAGAATCCTAATTAGAAGACTCCGCTGAGACAGATCTTGTGAATGAAATAGCATATTACATCTACTCCAAGCGATTACTCAGGAGACTACGACTAGCACATGTAACCAAACATAACAAATTCATACTTATTCTAATATACTTCCCCTTTGTTTTTTGAATAATTAGAAGACATCGCGTACACGCTAACTCCCATAGAGCTCCAGACTCGTAAGACAAAAAAAAACACATTAATCCCTTTCTCATTTATCCCCTTGTTTCAGCACTTAACAAAGGACTTATGTGCAAGCAAGCGTCGTCGTGAAAAAGAAGAAGAAACTAAAGCATTACTGAAGAGCACCTTCGAAGGACTGCGTGATTATTTGATCACTAAACGAAAGAAGAAACAAATGTTACAGGAGGTAGTATTTAAACACTATGAGAAGAGATACATTCGACGTCCATTAGAAGCATGGAAGAAGCAGTGCGTGCTGAGTAAGGCAATGAAAGCAAGTGTCATGATCATATGTGAAGCTGTGAAAAAGCATTTAATAGTGGAGGCGTTTGAGAGGATACGATAATGCAGCAGAGTGAAGTCAAGATAAAGGAATCTTGAGAGATTGATTTAGATTTATCATAGAAAAGTTGAAGGTACTGGGAGAGATAGAGGATTAGAAGTTAAGAAGGGGAAGAATATTAATAATGATGAGGAGGAGGATAATTAGAATAAGGAGAATCATTCATAATTGGTGAATATTCCTTTGGTAGAGAGGATACCAAAGATAGGATAAGTATAATCGTAGTAGTTGTAGTAATTGTAGTAACAATATTAGCATACTAGCAGGAGCAGTAGTAGTTGCTAGATTAGATCGAATAGCAAACAAATAGAGAATGGACGTAGTAGTAATATTAACTAGCATGAAGTATCATCTACAATCAAGGATAATGATTGTTGTCATAATTACATGCGTTCAATAGATTCTTCATCATCTTCCTCTGTGTCAGCTCGACAAGCATTGCATACTTAATATACTGATAGTTCATAGATTATGTAGACTATCGATGTGTTAGGGACGATGAAATATCCTGCTGGCTTAGGATAATATCCTATGAATGCTGTATCAAAGTAGAATAATCACTTATTCACTGAGGAATCTTCATACAGACATAAAGGAGGGGTGATATCTGACAGGAGAAGCATTGATGCAAGGGAAGTTGGGAAGATAAAGAGATAAGTAAGTTAAACGCAAGTATCGTTGGAACCTATTGCTCCTGTACAACAATAACAACAAGGAAGAGCTTAGAAAGACAGATTGCTAGGTGTGCTACGTGGTGAAGATAGAATCGCTTAGTAACTCGAAGAATAAGCTAGAATGTTTTAATAACTTAAAAGTAGCATCTTTAAGGGATAGCAGAAATAATAATAACCATTTGGAATGCAAGCATATTACTAATAATAGTAGTAGTGTTCTCAGAATAGAGGTAGATAAGCGTAAGGGAATAATAATACCAGTGATTTCTATGAATAGTTAGTTGAAGAGCAGGTTGAAGTCATTCCTATTAGAAAAGTATCATTGCATTGTGTGAATCAGAGATAATTGAATGACAATAATGATAATACATTGAATTTGAGTAGCAATAATGAATAAGATGAGTATGTGAGCTATTCATAGAATAATAACAACTAAAGATGTTAATAGAATAATAGAAATGGAGTTATCATCGATGCTGTTGCTAATCATAATAGATCTAGTGATAATACTAATACTATGCCTTAAGCATCTGGTGTTTACCATAACAATCGTTATGGTTCCAATCGATCTCCTTCACCATGCGTTTCGAATTATTCCTATGAGGAGCACAAGAAGCATAGAGAATTCTCATAGTAAATTACAGAAGCTACAGCAGCTGCTGTGAAATAAGAGTAATAAGCAGGATACCTACCATTAAGAAAGAATAACTAATAGTAATCTAAGGAAGCATAGCTCTAGAGATATCCTATAAATGCAATGGAGATAGTCAGAGCGAATAGAACAAACAGTATTGATAGATCAACAGTTAATACAAAAATAACTAAGAAAAATAACAATAATAACTCTATGATATCAGCTAGCTTCCTCTAACACTTAGATGACGGGGATATCTCATAGATATCATAAACTACTGCTGCTGTTGTTGTTGGGAATAGCAACAATAACAATACCGATAATCTAAATGCATTCTCCAAGAAGATGCCTCCTACAGTACCATATAAAAATTACTAAGAACGGAAACAGCAATAGCAACAAATGCATCTCCATAATGTGCAGCCTAGTTCTTCTCATAAGCAGCAAGGATAACTCTAATAATAATAGTAATCACATAATAAATCTTGTAATGATGATAAATATTATAATCAGTAGAGATAGTAGTAGCAGTAGTCTTCTTCCTCTCATAGGATCTCTTAGGATTCTCATAATAATGAGAAATCAGAGCTAAGCTAAGTTGGGTAGAATATACAGAATATTTTATATTTCGAAGCTAAAATCCGAAGTAAGCGTATTGCAAGGAGCTAAGAACGAGCGAGGAATGATTCGATGGAGCTATGCAAGAAGCTAGAGCATTTAGAGAGCTACATCGGGAAGATCAATGACGAATTAGCCCATGCAAAATAGAAAAAAGGTTAGTTGTAAAGGGAAAATATACGATTAAGGGGAGAATAAGGAGAATGAGAGGTAATCACTGAAAATGAGAAGGATAAGAAGAAGAAAGGATTGCAGTGTCTATGAGGGAAGCTAAAATTAGATTGAATAATAGCATGTATATTAATAAATATATATATTTAAGCAATTGTCAATATTAGAATGATTGGCTAATCAGTTTAGTTCGATTGAATCTTTGACCAGAGAAGAAAGGGAGGATAAAAACATCAAAAACAGAAAGAAGAAAAAATAAATAGGAGAACTAAAAGGAATTATTAACATATTACAGATATCTCAAAAAATGGCTGAAACACTTAGCACCAGCAGTAGCAGCAGTATTATGCAGTTAGTGCAAGGCTTCGAGTGGGAAAGCTTGAAGAACTTACCAAATATTACATCAGATATGGAGAGTATCTAACAGGGTTTGCAAGAGAGAAATAGCTCAGGGCAAACTGCACTGTAATTAGCATGCTCGCTTGGATACACGAAGATTATCTAGGAGCTTATTGAGCTTGCCTAAGATCCACAAGTAAGAGATTTTAATTTATTAAGGATGTTAGTAGTAGTAATATTCTGCTGTTTAATATTAATGTCATGATGCTTGTGTGCTTGTTGAAGTAACTTGTGAGAAGTCTCGATGACGCTGGGCGAAGCGGATTGGTGATTTCGCTGCTTTCTTCCGATGATGGCACACCTCAAGCAATCGATTTGCTGTTGAAAGCTGGTGCGGATTCAAATCAAGCTGATTTAGATGGGAATACACCCTTGCATATTGCTGCTGCGATGGGATAAGAAGAAGCGATATCAATGCTTCTTTCGCATAAGCTCACATAACTAGACGCAGTTAATCATCAAGGATGTAAATAATCGCACTGGAAGGGGATAGGTAGTGAGGAAAATAATATTTTTTAATCTTAGAAACTGCTTTGATGGTGAGCATCGCAGAAGGATAATTCAATGCATTCAACATGCTTCTGGTAGCTAAAGCAGACACCGCTATTAGAGACAACGTAACCAACCCATAGAATACTTAAATATTAGCAGATTATTTCAATATTTTCGATCGTTTGATCCTTTAGTAAAGTTTGTAATTAAATACTTTTTTCCCTTTAGCTTGGTCGATGTGCGATTCACTACGCAGCCATCACTAAAGGCAACAGTGTAGCTTACATCAAGACATTAGCAGGGAAATGCGACCTTGATATGAAAGATAACGAAGGAAATACACCGTTAATTTTAGGAGCACGCACTTCAATTCAAAAGAACTACAGAGCAATGGAGACACTCGTTGGGCTTAAAGTTAACTTAGTTGCTAGAAATAACGAAGGGAAGCTTGTGTAAGATTATCTAGAAGCACTAGAGAAGGAGAAGAAGACTAGTGAATACTATTTGATATTAAAGAAGGCATTGCAAAGATAAGGAATTATTTTGATTGAAGATGAAGGAAAACATGAAAGAAGGGGGGATAGTGAACATGAACATAATCATGAAGAAGAAGGAGATGATGATAGTGATGGCTCTCATGAAGATCATAGTCATTGTAATGACAGTGAAGGTGGATCATGTGATACTACTTCTACTGGGGAAGGAGCTTCTAAGAAAACAAAGACGAAGAAGACTTGCTGTGGTGGCGGTGGATGTGGTGGAGATACAGGGAAAGAATCAGCTTGTGGTGGTAACTGTGGATGTCCTCCTGGAGAATGCAAGCTCAAAGTTGCGGAAGAAGGAAAGGTGGAAAATATTAATGGAAATGGTATTGCTGTTGCAGCAGTGACTAAGAGAAAGTTTGATTTGCAGGAGATAATAATAATTTCTGCATTGATCCCACTGAACATTTTGTTTTTCTATCTGCTGGCGAAAGTTGTCTTGCAGAATCTCAGCTGAAAGAGATAGAGAGATAATAAATAAAATGGTAGGCTATATATGTTTTAAATCGTTGAAATATTCGTGATGGAAAAAGTTAAATATTTGTAAATACTTGACATCTTTTGAGAGATAAAGTTCTTTAGAAAAAAACCAACAAAACACATCTTCAAAATATTTATGATTGTCCAGATTTTTACTAGCCTTCAATTAATTCTTATTAACATAATAAATTTCATACAATTCAATATCTAATTCCCCCCTCGAAATATATTTGATTGCTTGAATAATGGAAAAATAGAATGTTTTTTGTAGATAGTTCTCCTTTGAAATGCAGAATCAATCAAGGAAATAAAGAAATATCAAAGAGTTCGAGCAATACCAAAAAAATAATATAAAAAAATATATCTTGTTAGATTTTTATTGTTGTAGATCCTCTTTCCCAGATAAAATGAATATTGTCGTACTATGTTTAATTATTTATTGAATTCTTTGAAGGAAATTTATTTGGTGATATTAAATATAATTGAAAGCCCTTTCAAAGATCCAGATAATTAGCATGTCGAAACATCCAGTTATTTAATCTAAAAAAAGCAGCAGTTGATTTCATGACGCCTATTTCATGTCTTTTTTCTTTCACCTACATCTTGATATTTACATTAAATTTTTCCTTGTTTCCCTTGATTTCTGGAAGATTACTAGTCCGAATATCCACAATTAACACGCACAGTTTCTCCCTCTAGTCTGCAGCTAAACTTTATTCCTGCTTTCTTACACTCCCCCCAGAAAGAAGCATATTCGCACAGACAATCCCCCCTTATTTCCATCTCTAATTAGAATCTAATCTATTCCTTCTCCTCTAAAGCGCTTAAATTCTCTCTCCTAATCTTGATCTCCCAATAATAAAATACCCCAACAAAAACAATCCCAAAGATACAAAATCCAAAACCTAAAGAGATCCCTTTTTTATATCCTCAAAATGTTCCTCCAAAACTGCAAGAACTTCCGTAAGCTCATGACCAATGATTGCATCATGGTCCCAGGTGCTTTCAATGGTATGAGTGCGAGGCTCGCTGCTGAGAATGGTAACGTTTTATTATACCTCAATCTTTTCATAGGTTTCATTTGTTTTCCACATTGGCATAGGCTTCAAGTCTCTTTACATCTCAGGAGCTGCTGTTACTGCTGCTTCAGGCACTCCCGATATCGGGTAAGCTTAGCATTTTGAATTTGCTGCTTTTGAAAATAGGATCTCTTAAATTTATTGTTTGTTTTCTCCACAGTTTAGTTACATTAGATGGTTTCTGCAAAGTTATCAAGGAAGTATCTCTATCCAGCGGCCTTCCAGTCATTGCAGATGCCGACACTGGTTTCGGAGAAGGTGAAATGTGCGCAAGAACTGTCTGGGAGTACTTCCAATCTGGTGCTTCAGGTATTATTCTTCTTTAGCTGTTTCTAATCTTCCAACAAACTAACTTCCCTCTCTGTTTTCCTCCTCAGGCCTGCACATTGAAGACTAAGTCTTCCCTAAGAGATGCGGCCATCTCGATGGAAAAGCCTTGGTATCACGTGAAGACTTCGCTAAGAAAGTGAGTATCGCAGTTGAAGCCAGCAAGAAATGTTCCGATGGTGAATTTGTTATCTGCGCTCGAACTGACGCTCGTTCTGTTGAAGGTCTCGAAGCTGTCATCAGCAGATCAAAACTCTACATCGATGCCGGAGCTGATATGATCTTCCCTGAAGGACTCAACACTGCTGATGAATTCAAGGTTGTTGCTTAAGCACTCAAGGGATATGGACCTAAAGGTGGACCCTTCCTTCTCGCTAACATGACCGAATTCGGCAAGACACCATATATCAATGTCACTGATTTCAAAGCATGGGGATACAATATTGTCATCTACCCTGTTACAAGTCTCAGAGTTGCCAACAAAGCCATCAATGACATGTACTAGCAACTCCAAGCTGATGGAACATAGGAAGCATCACTCCCCAAGTAAAAAAAAAATAAATCAACCAAAAACAAGAAATGCAATGAAATTCAATATGCTATTTCTCTTAATAACATTCCCCTTTTTCTTCCATCCAATTCAACAGCATGCAGACTAGAAAGGAGCTCTACTCAACTCTCGGATACACACCCGGCAAAGAATGGTTCTACCCTGATAGCACCATTAACAGAAAATGAAGAAATCCATTTTGCATTTCTATATTATGCATGTATGTGTCTGCATTTTAAAACGCATTAAAGTCCTTTTTTTAACCACAACACACACATAAATCCCCTCATATTCCCAACTCTTTCACTTTTAATTCTAGTAATGTGCTCTTTTCATGATATCTGCAGCAATTCCTTGGTTATCCGTGTGATTTTATTTCGGGAAATTCCCATAGATATTCTTATTTAGACTCTTGTACATTGTTCTAGGATCACTACCATCGTTTAGCGCAAACGATGACTTATTCCTATGAGGCATTTTCACATCAGGTTACTTCAAGATGTTCCTAGCTGCGTTTGGATTGTAAGGCTCTAAGGGTTTCTTAGAACTTGAAGTACATGTCATAGGTCTTACCATGTAGTCGTTAGCTCCTAAACTTTGTTTTTGAAGCTAATCAGGCTTTTCTCGTTAAGGAGCCTTCAAAAAAGAACAAAGATATGATTAAAAAGGGTGTTTTGGGGAAAGGTCAAGGTAAAATATCAAGATATTGTTGTATTTGATGTACCTTGTAGAATGGCTTGGCTAGAAGTACATCTCCAACTTTCTCAATGTAAGAGCAAGTACTGACTCTAGATTTTAAGAAATGAAAATGGAAGATCCATTGTAAGTTACAAAATAAATGAAGGTACGGCTTTAAAACTAAAGGGAAAAACCAAGAAAATTCATGTATCTGATTGTATTAATTACTTAGTTGTTTTGAAGTAATCAAAAGACTTAGCATTCTTTTAAGCCCCTGCATAATGCCATTTCAATTTCTCTTCATCAGAATGCTTCTTTTCTTCATCTTTCTTCGCCTGTCACAAAATAACATGCATAATGTAAATTAAGAAAGAAAAATCAAGCAACATATGGGATTGATTTTTTAGATGAATAATGACTTGAAGCACTTTCTCTGGTTACTTTCTACGAAGCTGTTCTCAATGTATGTTGCGACCACAGATGTGATTAAGATTTTGGTCTATGATAACTTGGATCTTTTTATTCGTCTTTCGCTTTATCATCAGACATTGTGAGGATCGATTTCATATTCGCTGAGCTACTTTGTTTGTTCTCTGATGAAGGAACAGTTTAAGGCTTCGGTTCAGAAGGTTAACTGCTTGTCAGCTTAGAACTTTCATATGTTTTTGATCCAATCTTTTAAGTAGGTTCTTCTTTCGCAGATCTAGCTGTCTAGGCTCTTTTCTAATCAGACAAAGGTGGCTTGGATGGTGTTGCAGTTGGTTGTTTTTAAGACTTTTCTGATTGTTACTATTCAGTGGTTTTCTTATTTTCTTTTTGTACTTATTTATCAGTTATTCCACCATTTTGATCTTTCTTATCTACGTTTTTCCCATTCTTAGCATTTAATGGTGGTTTAGCAACCTTAAGAACAGCAGTTTTTTCTGTGAAATTCTTAGAAACTCCATCAAATTGTTGTGATAGATGTGTATATCCGTCAGTCATCGCAAAATACAATCTTTTTGAAGAAAAATCAGCTTATGTGTGGAAGTTTAAGAAAGCAAATTGTATCTGTTTTTAAATACAAAACAATTTAAGTTTTCTTTTTGATTTTTTTGAAGTTTTTTGTTGTTCAATTTGGGTTAAGAAATATGTTGTTGGATAAATAAACTATGAAAATAGGTAACTAGCATCAAAATGGATTCAAATTGCATTCAGGAGTTATGAAAAAAAATGATTGAAATGATTGTTGAAAGAAAAATGAGAAAATAACAGATTGAAAAATTGAATTTAATGGCATAATCAAGAGAAGTTTGAATCAGAAAGAAAGAAGAAATTAATAGACAGAGTTTAAACGGAGATTTACAATTTACATTGAGAGGTTAGTCTCTCTGTGAATGGTTGCTTGAAATTCAATAAAAAAACTCCAATGCAGATCGATACTTAGATTAATGATTTTTCTTTCTAAATTATTGTGTAGCATTGTTGGTTATGAACTTGAGAGGGATAATAAATAATTTTATTATTTGCTGCAAGAGTTTGAAGTCTAAGGGAGTACCAGTGACTTAGATATCCCCTCCTTATAAGATTAATAAAGTATTAAAATTATTAGTTTATTTATTAAGATTATTGATATTGCTGCTAAAAGGATTGAGGATAATTAGCAAATATTATTTTTGTATTTTTAAATCCAAGTAGATTTTCGGATAAGATAAGATGAGAACTGGGATTTTCTGTAGTTTTAACTCAGTGAGCTGAATGCTTTCATCTTAAAGATTTT
>Ga0302271_10004699_pt1 | contig 10779 bp, 7 predicted proteins | sample III_Bog_N1_1_FD_198767 | JGI IMG/M metagenome (GOLD analysis project Ga0302271, IMG submission 198767) | Peat permafrost microbial communities from Stordalen Mire near Abisko, Sweden - III_Bog_N1_1 | ecosystem: Environmental > Terrestrial > Soil > Wetlands > Peat | place: Sweden: Abisko... | reverse complement strand
CTTTCTTTCGATCCTATCGTTGCTAAGATAAAAACAATATTCAACGAGAAATCATACAATTATTTTATTTTAGCTTACTTCTTCGTAAGTTAAATCAACTTCACCAAGATTAGCAATCATACTTTCCTTTTGAATTGATTAGGCTTTCGCGACTTTTCTTTTAGAACCAAAGAGAGATGAAGGAGTGTCATTATGGATGACAATATCCTTTTTTGTTTTGGCACCAGTGTTGAGGAAAGTGGGCAATTATAAATTCAATTTTGATAGGACGATTTCCAGTTTCTTTATTTCCTTCTAGAGAACTTGCTTGTAATTACTTGATAACTCAGAACAAAAGGAGCTGTTGTGAGATTATACCAGACCAGTGTAATCAGCTGGAAGATCTGCGTCTTTTATCCAACTATTACACTCTTTTAATATGAGATCTTTTTTTAAGAAGAAACTGATCAAAATCACTTCTTTGAACTCAGGAGGAGGAGTAGTAATGTTGTCGATCATGGCATGTCGAATATTTCCAATTTTAACAATATTTTGGTAAGCTCGATTAGCCCGTTCACCTTCTGGAGTACCAGCTTGATTTTCATATGAAGGCTCATTGAAATAAACGTACTCGCTCATGACAATTGCTTGGATTGAGATGAGCACTTATAACGTTCTTTTTATAAAAAACAATCAGTCAATTTGGTCTTTTTAAGTTTTAAATTTTACGTTGATATGTTTGGATTCCAATTTTCATTTGAACTTCCTCTCCAAGTACCTAGGAGACTAAGGCATACTTTTCCTGTATTGTAGAGATTCGGATTGAACCTGATTCTTCCTTATCCTATTAAATAATATCATAAATAAACTCAATTGCAGCAAGAATTAACTCACCAGTGGTTGCAAGGAGAACCTTTGGAGGTTCGTTTGGATAAGTATCGGGGTAAAACATATCATAGACAAAAGCTCCGTGCGCGTATGGAGTGCCTTCTGCTCCGAAAATAAGACTTTTCATAACATCCATTCTAGACTCATCGTATCTTACAAAGATAGCACTCTAAACTGTGATTGGAAGAGCATGGGCGAGATCAGCTGCTTCTTTCATGATTCTTTGCATTTTTAGAGAGTTGTTCGGAGGAGTGAATGAGGTTTTGAATTAGTGCTATTGTGAAACATATGGAGATCCCATAAAGCACATGGGAGTCAGAATAGAAGGATAGAACTACTCTACTTTAATCCCGTTTGAGGTCATCATTAAATCTTGGTTTATTTTCCCTGAGGTATCCTCAGAAATTGAAATAGTAATATATTCCTCAGTTTTCAGCTTTGTTTCTATTTCGGTGTAGATATCTCGAATGAATTTAGCAGCTTTCTCCTTTTTGCGAGCAGCTTTAGCTTCTCTTTCACTGACTTTTTATGACACCGTGCTAAAAAAGAATTCCGTTTAGATAAACAGTTGATTTAGCAATGAGAAAATGCATGATAAATTAGTCCTGCTCTTGTCTTAGGGAGATTACTATCCAGGAATATTCATTGTTCTATTATCTGAAACTAAACTTGAAGCATATGATTCATTAGGATTTCCTTCTTTCTTTTCAACTGGCCAGACAAATAAATCGAGCAATTCATCTATCTAGCTTAAATTCCTAAGTAATTTCATGAGAGGTCTAAAGACTGTGATTCGCCCTGAGAAATCATAGAAACAGTTATTCTTGAAGAGCGTAATGAGGAATAGATGAACTTAAGACTGCTTTATTTTGCTGTAGATGTCTTCATTCATTTGAAACTTCTAATCGAACTTAAAGAAGTATTTCAAGCAGCCAACAAGTTCGTGCTAAATCGTATGAATGAAGCTCCCCTCAAGGTACTAACGTATTGTGTCAGAATCGTTAAAAATAAGATCCTTTTCATTTTTTCGATTATTTAGATTCACAACTACTTAACTTGCAACTGCTGCTGCTGCTGCTGGGTTTTCATATCCATTGGAATAGTTTGTCATCCAAGTAGTATCATTGCTACCGCTCCCGTAGCCTACACCTTTCTTCTAGAGATAAGCTACATTTGTAGAGCCACTGAAGACACTACTTGAAGATGAACTTACATTAGTTTATTTCTTGTCGGCATTCTCTGAGTTTTGCTGAGATTTAGAATCTGAAGGATTATTTCTGGAGAATTTACCTTCGTAAATCTCAAATTAGTTAATAATGTCACTCAGAATGTTCCTTTTTAAGCATTCGTTACGCAAATCTTGGCTCTACATTCAAAAAAGTAAGTAAAAATATTCAATAAAGAACATCTCTAAATAAAATATTACCTAATCGTTTTTGAGCATAGCCTTTAGAGCCTTAAATTGAATTAGCACTGCATTATGAAAGCTCTTAATTCCAGCAACGTTGTTCTGCTAGTGAGGATTAAAGAGAAGATTCAAGGTGGTTTTAAAGAATGAAGGTTCTTATGAGATGAAATGGTAATAATTAGGTAGATTCATGAATTTCTCTATTTAAAATAGATAAATTATCAGATTCTGAGCATATTTGTTTTGTGCTTCTTGCTGCATAACTTGGATAATCTTAGTAAATCCTTAAAAGCAATTCTAGATGGTATCGATAATAATGTTCGTTTAGCTTGCCTCCGTCTTATAAAGCTTCTCGATTTCCTCCTCAAACGGTAGCTTGCGCAATTGAATTTCCTTTCAAGAAAAAAATGGTAAATAAAATATGCAAATACTGAAACGTTTTTACAGTAGGGACAATCAGATCTAGTATTTTATTTGAGCCTTCATCATAGAGATACTCTAACTATTAGAGCACTGAATTCATCGCAATATTCTCATCAATTTTACTTGCGAAATTCATTTTCAGAGTCTACAAAATAACAAGAATCTTAAAATATATTTTCTTGTAATATGCATTTCATACCTTGTTTGCTTTGTCTTTAAGGACAAAGTCTTTGAGGATATCCTAGAGAGTGACATAATGAGGAGCCATGGATATTGTTTCAAGACGGAAGTACTTGAGGTAAGAAAGGTAGATGGATTGCAAGTCTTCTTTTTGCTAGAACATTTAGAGCTAAGTGTCTAGTTTAGCACTTGTGCTGTTTTCTTCAAACACCCAAATCTCAGCGCTTTCAAGAAATACTTATTCTGGATTTATCTTATTTTGTACAGTCGCATCTTCAGTTTGAGAAAGGTGAAATGGAACGTCGAATGAACAAAGATCCATATTACCAAAGTTTAAGTAAATAGCTATAGCATCGTCGAAAATGAAACTGATCCCTTAGTACTCCACTTTGACAAAATCTTTCATGTCATTAGGATAATCGGATTCAGTAAGAGAGAGAGTTGCATTCGTAAGGGACTTTTATTTGTTTAATTTTGAGAGTCTTTTCCGTTTATTTGATTTTAAGTTAAACATCAAATCTTGATTCATAAAGAAGAAGAAACTGGAGCTGTTAGAAGAAGCCCTCAAGTATGTCTGACCGCCATATGACACGTCCTGCAATCAAAGATAGGAAAAGTTTCAACATTTATGAAATAACTGAGAAAAAGATAATCAAAAAGTTGAGTACTTGCTTAAAGGACTCCAGTTTGTTTTTCGCGAAGACTCCAAACTTTACAAGTTCTCCGTTGTAAGCGCAGTTAAAGATAAATAGAGAATTCTTTTAGTTTAAAAGAAGTGGCTGTACTTTTTATGCAGAAAAACCATTCTAATTTCTCTCTAGTTGTACTATTTTCCTCCACAAGCCTTCCTTTTTTGAGTCCTTGTCTGTGTCGGAGAAGATTTTATGGAAATATTCTCTTTGCCGCTCATTGAATAAGTCTGAAGATACTCTGTTGTCAGTGAGAAACTTATTAGCGTTAGTCCCTTTTGATTGAATAGTTTTCAGGTATCCGTTGAAGGAAGCTAAGGATTCTATGCTCTATGGTTTGTGGAGGCAAAAAGGGATTAATTTGGCAGCCGATGTAGTGAGAATTGGGACAATGACAGAGTAAACGAAACTAAATTTGTTTTAGCCTACTAGATAAAGGAAGTCATTGAGAAGAGTCTAAACGAACCGTTTATCGCAGTTACCTTGTCCTCCCAGCAGTACCCTAATTAGAATAACGATGCTTTAAACTAGTTTTGGATCTTTTGTCCATTGCTTTTAGCTATTTCCTAGGAAAGAAGGATCAGAAAATTTCACTGTCTCATAGAGCTACCGTTAAAGATGCTCTTATTACAGTAAGAATTCTCTTATTTTGGATTCATGGGATGCAACAAATATGAGGAATTGAATCATCTTAAGCACTAAAAGGGAGTCTTTGACAGTAAGAATTGTCGATGAGCACGAGTTCAAGTAGCTGTCAAGTTACGAAGATATTTAGGAAATACTGTAAGTGAGTTGCTTGCTCATTTTATTAGAATCAGCGAAGTAAGCTAAGATGAGAGTGTCAAATACAAGATAAGTTGGATCTTAACCCATGGTTTCAAATAAGACATTCAACGTAGAATTAAAAGTATTGTTGTCTTCTTAAACGAATGGCTCAGGAGGATTCAGACAAAAGATAAAAAATGTCTTGATGCTGTCTCTGAAATTGAAGGTTACTTTCTCAGCATAATCTTCAGCATGCAGAATGAAATCCAAGAGATAATTCTAAACAAATGAGCGAGTTATAGAAACTTGAATTAGAGATTTATTCTCAATAAACCCATCCAAGGAGGAATATTTCATCATATATACTAGACGCTATTGAAACTTAATCATTTCGTCGATATTCTCTTAGGAATTAATTTCAAAATTCCATCCATTTCGCTCAGTTTTCATCGAAGAGATTAATATCACGATGTAGTTAATTAATTTTCCAAGACGCAAAAAGGATAAATTCAATTCCTCTTAGTTGAGAAGAAGTTCTTCGATTTGCGATAAGAGAATGCCAATTGGTCCGCGGTGTTCAGATATCAGGAAATCTACAATATCACCGGTTTATGAGGCTACGATGATGTCTTTTTTGATTTTAATGTTGCCTTGAAAAGAAACATCAAACAAAACTAAATTCAAACTTGGCTTAGACTATCAACCTTTGAGTAATTTTTGTTGAACCGCAAATGGAAATTGCCATCTAAAAGATAATCTCTCATACTTTCTGGTTTGGTAGATTCTTCTAAATGATGCTGCTACTCTTCTTCGATGTTATCCTATTCTTAGTCGTGTTCTGATAGATCGATAAGTTCCTCTTCATAGTAATCCTCTGGATTACCCTCGCTGTATTAGTATTCTTCTTCCATCTTCAAGTTAATGTGTCTCAATATTAAGTGCAATAATTTACTCAAAATATTAATAATTATCCTTTTTGCATATTTTCGATGAAAGAACTAGGGGTTTAATCACTTCCTGTTTCTGATGAGACATATAATTGAAACATTCTTCATTCCCCAGCGCATAATTTGGTGGTATTCAAAGTAAATCAATTTAATGACTTTTATTTATTGGGTTTTTTGCTTTCTAAATAAATTTTTTAGAAAAAATGAATTTCCTTTGATAATTGAATGAGCCCTAAAGTTATCCAAAAAGCAAACAGAGAACTAACCATTAAATCCAAAATTTAGCTAAAAGTTACAAACAGATAAATTATCACAGAAATCTTTCTATTAGTCTTTCATGTTAAATGATTCTTTTGAATCCTTCAGGCTTGAGGAGCCTAATTCTTCTTGATAGCTTCTTGGACGACTTCATATGAAACGGGTCCGATGAATCTTGTGGTAGAGCTGGTAAGACCTTAAGAAAGGTATTGAACCTACTATTAAGGAACTTGCACGTACTAGACAGCCTATTGCTAAACAGGAACGCTCTGAACATATTGGACAGCTTGTTGTTGAACAGCTGGAACAGTCTGAACATATTGGACAGTTTGTTGTTGAACAGCGGGAACAGATTGAACTACGCGGACTTAAGAAGCCTAAAGGACTGGCTACTAGACTTAGACAGTCTATTGAACTTGCTAAACAGGTTGGTGGACGATCTATTTTTGAACAGCTTGGTATTCAACTCTCTCCTAGAGTCTCTCTTGAGGGATGTACTCAATGTATTTGTCTTGATAGACCTAAGGAATGTATTCAGTTTGATATTCGATGGCGTAGTAGTCGGTGATCTTCTTTTCTTTAGGAACGTATTCAACGCGTTGGACGGCCTCGTATTCAATAATTGATTTTTCATAAGGAACGTATTCAATGCGAGATTCACCCTTAACAACCTCTCGGGTGGATGTCACAGCCTAAGACTGAACAAGACCTCCTTGGGGTTGAACATATTGCACTTGCTAGACATATTGAACAGGCTGAGCAACAACCTAAGATTAGATCAGAGGCTATTGGACATAGGATAAGCCACCAGTAAGACCAGTGCTTTAGACCCAAGTGGGTTATCCTCCAACGAGTTGTTACTTGACGTATTGTTACTGTTGGTCTTCTTGTTGTTGCTTGAGTTAGTCGATTTGATTTTGTTATTCAGCCATTGCGATATTGTTGCGTTTTCCTTCTTCTTCTCTTGTTTATTTTATTTTGTTTCGATTAATTATCTTTTTATTCTCAAATCACCGCCTTTAACCACGAGTCATTAGGCTTAAAGTATCTTCCAAAGTTATTTTTCCTCTAGTAGTGTGGCTTTTATCTAGTAGCTTCGTTGCCTGATTCGAGAGGGGTAGAGCAATAAATTTTATTTTTCGTTTGCTTATTGTTTCATTTTGCAGACTATCCCCTAGAAACAGTTTGGGTTCTTTGTTATTCACAATAATATTTAATATCATATTATTATTGAAAGCAATGTGAAAACTCGTTTCGCATTTAAGTCTTGAACAGAGAAACAAGACAATAAAACTTTATGAGATTTTTCACGCTTGAGTTAAATTAGACTAAACTTATTATGTGCGATTGGTGTTATTTCAATTGGCATTAGATTCACAAGAAGAAAAGAAACGGAAGAAATAAATTGAAACACAAGAGAGGATGCTTTTAATCTAAAAAAGAATTTTGCTTATTTTTGTATTATTCCGAGTGAAAGTGGAAAAGTGATAAGATTTTAGTTCTACATAAATCTAAAGGTGGGGGGAATACAGGTTTATGTAAGTATAATATGTTGGCTTAAGCTGCCTAAAGGGTAAAAAATATCATAAAAAATAGCTATGTTCAATCAAAGATTCTCTCTAGAAATCCTTTCTCTTCTTTTTTAGGAACAGCTTGCTAGACCTGAGCTTTTTGTACGTTGGTAGCAATAGCAGGAGCTTGAACATTAGTTGTGTAGAGAGCAGGCACAGTGTATGTAGAATTGTATAGTTGTTGGATTGGTGCCTAATAGACAAAGCTTTACTAGACTGGGACTGTTTGGTAAGTGACAGGCTGGTAGGCAACAGTGCTTTGGGGGATCAATTGAACTTATGAGCTGACGAGCTGTTGAGCAACAGGCACTTATTGCACAAGCACTTGTTATGTTTCTTGAACTGGCTAGTGGACAACTTGCTTCTCGATGGCCTGGTATTCAACTCTCTCTTAGAGTCTCTCTTGAGGGATGTACTCGATATATTTGTCTTGATAGACTTAAGGGATGTACTCAGTTTGATATTCAATAGCATAGTAATCAGTAACTTTCTTCTCTCTGGGAACATATTCGATACGCTGGACAGCTTCGTATTCGATGATTGTCTTCTCATAAGGAACGTACTCAATGCGAGACTCACCTTTAACGACTTCTCTATTGGAAGTCACTGCAGTTGTTGAGACATGAACTGTAGATTGATTCAACACTTGCTGAGTATTACCAACTAATCCTTCAGCAACAACTTATGATTGAATGAGTGGTTACTAAACATATTAGATTTGTTAAGGTAAGAAGCTGTAAGGGAGAGTGTTGACTTGTTAAAGGGGAACTTATTGCTATTGTTAAGCAAGGTTCTGCTCAGTTTGTTGGTTTTATTCAGCCATTTTGTTATGATACTTGTTGGTTGATGTGAAATTTATTTTTTATTTTTATTATTTTCAGTCTCAGCTACTCTGTGTGTGTGTTTCCCCTGTTTTTCTGAAACGCTGACAGCAATAATTTTTATTTATCACAAGATTTTTGATTGGTTCCTAAAATTTATTTATCATTTTTGTCACGCATCAATGAATAATCTGCAACCTTATTTCTCAATAGATAAGTAATTATGCGCAGTTTTGGTTTCACCTGTAGGACTTTATAAATCCAAGAAAGATTATTAATTTCTACTATTTAAACTTTTATTCTATTTTAGATAGAATTTTTCGAATATCTGGTGCTAAGGAATCAAACTTTTGCTCTAAGAACAAACTGTTTGAGCATTTATTGGTTGAAAATAAGTGACACCTGTTAAATCACAATTTAATCCTCTATGTACTTTCAAGTATTAAATTTATATAAGAATTCAAAAAGAAGTTACACAAGTATTGAGAGAAAAAAAAGAAATTTGTTCTATTTCATTTGCCTTTCAAAGCTACATAATGAAATCATGATATTTCAAACACCTTTTTGAAATTCAAAACTTTCTAATCAAACAATCTCTTAAGCCTTTGTTATTGAATCTCATTTATGTTAGAAATAGTTTTTTTCAAATAAGTATTTTTTTTTCATGTACTAAGAATGATGTTTCTTAATGCTTTTAATGAAGACACCTCAATAATATTAAATATCCAATTTAATTAATTGTATTCGGATGGTGTGTCTTATTATCTAACAATCATATTAGTATTGAAAAGCAATGTGAAAACTCATTTCGTCGTTAAGTCTTGAACAAAGAAACAAGGCAATAAAATTTTAGGAAATTATTCATACTTGAGCCAAATTAACTAAACTAATTATGTGCGATTGGCGTTATTTCAATTGGCATACATTGATAAAATGAAAAATGAAGGATGAAATACATTTTAATTTCAAAGAATTCACAATAGGGCCTTTTTTTTAAGCTATTCAACTCTGCTGAAAAGGTCCTTCCTCTTTGAAACACAAGCAAGGATGCTTTTAATCTAAGAAACCTTTTTGCTTGCTTTTCTTTTATTAAGAGAGAAAGGGGAAAAGTGAGAAATTTTAATTCTTCATAAATCTAAAAGGTGGGGAATACATATTTTGCAAGTAAAATATTTTGGCTAATGCCTTAAGGGTAAAAATTATCATAAAATCATAAATAATAGGTATGTTCAATCAAAGATTCTCTCGAGAAATCCTTTATTGATTTACTGGAATGGGACTTTTTGTTAAGTGGCAGGCTGGTTGGCAACGGTGCTTTGAGGAATCGATTGAACTTACGAGCTGACGAGCTGTTGAGTAACAGGCACTTATTGAACAAGCCCTTGTTATGTTTCTTCGACTGGCTAGTGGACAATTTTCTTCACAATTGCCTGTATTCAACTCTCTCTTGGAGGATATCATAAGAGAAGTAGTCGATAATGTAGTCTCGCCTCAAGACGGCTCGGCATTCAACTTCCTCTTGAAGTCTCTCTTGAGGGACGTCGTCGATATTTTTGTCTTGCTTCTCGATGGGATGGTATTCAACTCTCTCTTCGATTCTCTCTTGAGGGATGATCTTGACATATTTATCTTGATAGACTTAAGGGATGGACTCAGTTTAGTATTCAATAGCATAGTAATCAGTTACTTTCTTCTCTCTGGGAACATATTCCACACGCTGGACAGCTTCGTATTCGACGGTTTTCTCCTTTACTCTGCGAACATATTCCACACGCTGGACAGCTTCTTATTCAATTATTGTCTTCTCATAAGGAACGTACTCAATGCGAGATTCACCTTTAATGATTTCTCTATTGGAAGGCACTAAAGTTGTTGAGACAAAAATTGGAGATTGATCCCTCACTTAATAAGTATTAAAAACTAATCCTTGAGCAACAACTTATGATTGAATAAGTGGTTACTAAACAGATTAGATTTGTTGAGGTGAGAAGATGTAAGGGAGAGTGTTAAGCTGCTGAAGAAGAGCTTATTTTTATTATTAATCAAGGTTCTGCTCAGTTTGTTTGTTTACTTCGACCATTTTTCTTGATATTTGTTCGTTGATGTGGAATTTATGTTTTTTATTTTTATTGTTCAGCTACAATCATGTATTTCCCCTGCTCTTTTGAAATGTAGGCAGCAATAATTTTATTTAACACATGATTTTTTTTGATTGGTTCCTAAAAAAAAAACACAGAAAAAGAATGCCCAAAGTTTGATTTTTGGAGAATTTCATGTCGCATATAAGCAATCAAATTTTGTTGTTGTTTGATTAAAGAGGTTATTTTAAATTGAATCAATCATTAGACTAGGCTAAAAAACTTCATTGTTTTTAATAGAAATAATAAAGATAAATAAAAACAAAAAAAACAATGAATTATTATTTTTAATAAAAATGATTGTAGAAATAAATCTATCGTTTTATTTTCAATTATTTATTTGAAAATTGGGCATTCTTTTTTCTGCATGGTGTATTTATTCTTCCAATAATTTTGTTATTGTCGCACATAAATGAATAATCTGCAACCTTCTTTCTATTTTATCATGATATTTCAAACACCTTTTTGAAATTCAAACTCTCCAATCAAACAATCTCTTAATCTTTTGTGATTTAATCTCATTTAATTATACTGAATTGCCCTTCTTTAGGGTACAATACATTCTACACAAAAATCAGTGTGGAGATTCAATACAAATAAGAAATCCATAAGATCATGAAAACTAAAGGCTATTAAAATGTATTTGATGATCTTCCCATTGCTAATAATCTCAGGTGAAGGCAATCTTAATACGATAATTATTGAATTACTT
>Ga0302271_10004696_pt1 | contig 10782 bp, 5 predicted proteins | sample III_Bog_N1_1_FD_198767 | JGI IMG/M metagenome (GOLD analysis project Ga0302271, IMG submission 198767) | Peat permafrost microbial communities from Stordalen Mire near Abisko, Sweden - III_Bog_N1_1 | ecosystem: Environmental > Terrestrial > Soil > Wetlands > Peat | place: Sweden: Abisko... | reverse complement strand
CCTATGAACTCTCCCGTCCAATAGTAATCCTCAGTTAGTATTTGAAGACATCCCCTCTACTGAGCGATCTTAGCATCTCTTCTCAAGCCAAGTCGCCTTCTATTAAGCTCCCTAATTACCTCTACAATTATTATTAGTAAATTAGCATCAACATCTTTAAATATTATGAAATATTAGCAGATTCTTTTATCTTTTTACTATTATTAATCTTACAATCAACTTTAATGTTATCTTTTATCCTTTAGAGCTCTTTTTCCGGGGGAGTTTCTTGGTCTTAAGCAGGGGAGATAACTTCTTTTTACTTCTTGGGTTCTTCTTTTCTTTTATCAGAATTAGGTCTCCCCTCACTTTTCAACTTTCACTGGGAAGCTTCTTAATTATGAAGACTAGTTCTCCCCCCTCTTTAGGATCGTTACAGGTATGGCTCAAATAGAGACTCTAGAGATCTGTGATTACTATAATTTCTGTGTTTATTTCCAGTAATTTTCTTAACTTTCACAACTTCCTACAGTTTCTCTTTGATCCTTAGCAGTAACTCTTAATCTTACACACAAAAAGTAATGTTTATTTGTTTGTGTTACTTCTTAAAATATTTCACCTTTTTTCATTTAAATTCCTTCTCTCTTGCTCTTCAATCTTGGACTTTGTTAATTATTATTCAATGTATCAGAAGGCCAAGAAGAAATCCCCTCCCCCATCTCCTCTCATTTAAATCAATGATCCTTCATCAAAATTGAAAATCAGAATTAATGGCCCATTCATTTCCAGAGAATCCTTTAATTTTCATCACAAAAAAACTAAATTTGATTTAATCAAAAGTAAACTTTCGCACCTATGACAAGATTTGAAAGATAATTTGGATATTTCTGCTCCCTTTTCGTACCTATTTTTGAAATAATTTGTGATGGGTAAGAAGTAATATGTTCTGGCTTGATTCATTTTGAAGTTTTTAAAGACAAATAAACTGAGGAAAATCATAATAAGATATTCTATCGAGCAAACTTCAAGAGTTCATTTCTAAAACTAGCGTCTTACTACTTCCAATGAAAGAATTTACTGAGAAAGACCTCTAAGTGTCACACGGGTTATTGGTATAAGCTGGATTTTAAGTTAAGTACTTGCTTGAAAGAGATTCTTCTGGGGTTGTGATGTTAGCATAGAATATCTCTACAAAGGATCAAGTAGTCATAAGGCAGTTTTATGTTGAAAATGATGAATATCTTGAACATAATATCTAATATTTTTCTAAGTTAAGCTTGCTAAAGTCTCCTCCCATTGCTAATCTATTAGGACTTCTCTCAGATATGGAAAGTAAGTATCTCTATTTGGTGATGGAATACCTGCCAAACGGAAATCTCGAGGATTACATTAATGCAAATAAATCTCTAAGTTCAGCTTAAATAGCTGGAATAGTTTTTCCAATTATTCAGGGTCTTCTTTTCCTGAATGAAAACGACATTTTCCATGCTGATCTTAGTCTGCATAATGTTCTCCTTGCATCAGATAACTCTCCAGTTCTTACTAGCTTATTCACAGTTAGTCCCTTCAAACACAAGGAGCAACATTAAGAAAATCAATTTGAATCCTCAAGTAAATGCGAGCGCTTTGTATCTGATATCCAAGCTGCAGGGAAGATCCTTTTTAACTTGTGTGGGAACAATAACATATAGGAGATCCATGCCATTTAAATCGGTAAGCGATTCCCTGATATCTCCTAGCGAAATCATCCAGAATTATTCAAGCTTTCTTGCAAGATGATGGCAAGCTCTAAAAAAGATCCTATTTCCCCTCAAGAAATCATCATTAAATTACAAAAGTTCCTTTAAGATCCTCTTAAACCTTCCATCTTGGAACAATAGCGGAAGCAGCAAGGGCTCTTTTAGATGTAAAATACAATACTTCTGATATTAACAACCTTATTTTTCAATAATCTTAATGGAAGGCATAGTTATCCACACGCACACACACACCATATCCCAAACATTTAATGAATTATTCAACCTTTATCCTATCTCTTTTTTGAATTTTCTTAGGACTTTAAGATTAGAAAACACACATTATTAGCAATTTCTAAAATAACCCCTCTCTTCTCCACTTCTTAGCCTCACTCTTTTAACTAGCATATCACTCAATCTCCGCAGCAGCAACATTAGTCACTTTGAAGCCTAAACTCTGCTAGTTCCTCTCTCAAATCAACTTAATCTGTAGTATTTCAAACTCAATCTTTCCACGAATTCAATCGGTGACATCGGAGCATAATCTCTATTACTCCCTCTCAGCAACCTCACCAATCTATCAAACATCGACCTAAATATAAACAATAATGAAATCTAAGATATTGGAGCATAATAACTTCTTCTCCCTCTCTCAAATCTTACTAACCTTTCAACACTCTCACTTGATCTTAACAATAACGAGATTGGACACAAAGGAGGATAATCTCTTTTACTTCCTCTTTCTAATCTCCTCAAGTTATCAGACTTCTCCCTGAATCTATGCTACAACTAAAATATCTGGAACATTGAAGATTCTTCTCTTTTACTACCCCTCATTAATCTCATTAATTTATCAAATATTGACTTAAACTTAAATAATACCTGCATGGATCACATTGATAGCAAAGCGTAATCAATCCTATTCCCTTTATCTTACCTCAGTAATCTATCAACTATTTCTGTTCATTTTTTAAGCAACTCGATTGGTAACTTTGAAGCAGAATAACTGTTACTCCCCCTTGCTAATCTAGTCAAACTGTCTAAAATCACACTCAATCTACGCCATAACAAAATTGGATGTTATGGAGCACAGCATCTTTTGCTTCCTCTCATCAATCTCACTAACCTTACCAGCATATCCCTGAACCTATGTAGGAACTAAATTCGAGATATTGGAGTGTAATCTCTTTTGTTTCCACTCATCTCCTTAACTAAAATATCAGAACTTTCAATAGATATATCAATGACATACACATCAAAAACAATAAAATATTTATTCAATGAAATATTTAAGAATATTTCATTTTATTTGATCCATTATTGAAGATTTAACTTAAATAACATCTTCAATTTATCAGAAAAACTTATTCCTTTACAAATGAATTTAAATTACGTTCAATCAGAAAAAAAGATGAAATGACAGACTATTTTGGTTGATTTAAATGTGAATATGAATGTGAGGGATTTAATCAATTTCCTACATTAAAAGAAAGCAAATAGGGGAGAGAATAAGTAATTTGCCGATTGTTAAATTGATTTGTAATTTCCGCAGATAAAAGATTTCCTAAAATAGCTAGAGACAGAGAAACACATAAACCTTAGTAAATCATGATCTAATTCATATTAATGGTGAATAAGCAAGGCTAGACAAGGTACTGCAAATCATCCTCAATCTTTGGATTCCTGAGTTTGCTTTGAAAAAAAATTATTTAGACTGGCATAGTATTATAATTCATTATCCGTCGAAGAGAGAACTACTTTAGAAGGAGAACTTGTGAGAAAATGTTTATCAAGAAACAACACTCAATGCTCGTTTATCGATCACAGGAATTACAAAGTCATCTACAGAAGATACGCATCGCTTTACTTCATTGTAGGAGTAGATCCAGAAGAAGAAGTAAAGAAATAGAATTCTAAATATGAATCTGATTATCAAAGTGAAATCATTACTTTTTATGAGATCCTAAAGATGATTAACCAAATTCATATGTGCCATAATCCTTGTTTTAGACTAATATAAAGAGCAACAACCCAATTGAATTAATCTTAATGTATTTTCATTTATTTTTCCCAAGAACGAGTTAGCATACTTTGAATTCATCCATACTCTCGTGGAGACACTAGATCGCTACTTCGAGAATGTTGTAAGGAGAATATATCATATTTTAACTTAAATTCATTAGCTTCTTGAGATCATTTATTTCATTTTATTTTTTAATTTAATTTAAATTAGTGCGAGCTGGATGTAAGGATCATTTTGTAGGATATGAAAGACCGTCAAGTCACATTTTATTTTTTTGCTGTTGGAAAAGATCATGCTAAACATTTAAAAAGCACACTATATCCTGGAGGAAATGGTTATGAATGGTTAGATTGTCGAAACAAACAAGGCTCTCATTTTAGGTAGAAGATATCATTTGATTTCAAATACACTTGGGAATGAAATTGTCTTACATTATTTTTAAACAATAACAGCTCCTCTGAGTGTATTAGACAAGCAAACAGATTGAGGAATGAAATGAATAAGAGTTTGATAGTTATTCAAAGATATTAGTTGTTTTTGTTTGTATTTTTGGGGGGTGATTGATTGAGATAAAGGATATGTGAGTATCTTCAAAAATAAATGAAAATCTTTGTTATTTTAAGCTAAATTTTAGATTTTTGTCTAAAAAAAGAGCACAATTCTTATTTTGAATCTCATTTTTTTACTATAAAAGAGCAATATTTGAGAACAATAGAAATACTACTACATATCTCTCAACTCTAATAAGCAATTGAATGCTAATTGATTTGTGGAATATCTTTTTATTGTTAAAAACTAATCGAACATCATTTGAAATTAAATGTGATGCTTGTGCGCTTGATGTTTTCTTCTTATTTTGTGATTAAAAAAAGTATTTTGTTAATCAAGTGGAATTCTAGAGATTCTTTTCATCTGTTTTTACTCTTTCATGGAAGGTGATGCATACAGCATAGCTTTGTCAGTGCAGAGCATGCGATCGACTTAAGCAAATATAACCAAATCGTTAGAGGATCATGGCAAGATGATTATCTAATGCTTGAGAGTTGGAAATGTCTCTGATGCAGTCTTCAAAGATTTCATGGATATCCTGAATCAAGGATTCTATTCTCTTAAAATGGATTCATCAACTTAGTTTATTTACAATAAACTCTAGCCCTTCATGCGCATTAAAGTAACAGCATTATTGGCAACTCGTCCCTCAAAGAGAGAGAGAGAAGTTCTTTAACTTTATTTGTATTGGAAACCTAAACAGGATTAGACGACTCCTCCCATGAAAATTGTATTTACCGAACGAATTACGCCCACAGAATGGCCTGGGTTTGAGAGCTACATGTAACAAAATATAATCAATATGCTGATAGATAACCTAATACTTTCTTCAGGAAACAAGCTGGTGTGATTGGGTTGTATGATGCAGAGACGAGTGATCCTAAAAACTTCATTGAAGATTTCGTGAAACTCAAGAGTGTAAGCTAAAAAATTCGTTAAAAAAATATGTTTTGAAGAGTAAAATTGAAATATTTGTATGCTCAACACAGTCTGTGGCTTAAAAGCGAGTCCCCTTACTTCACCTCTTCGTTATTGGAGCACACTTAGCTACTACAAGGGAACTATTTACACCTCCCGATCCGTTGTTTTCTTTCTTAGAAGATGTGCAGATCGAAAAAGAAGCATGTTTGCTCACTGTGCAGAAGAAACTCAAGCAGATTGTTGTGGAAATAGCACTTCAATTCGTTTCTGAATTCGATAAACTTAAGTAAATTAAGGGCATTATTATGGTAATTGTACTATTAATGTGTGTGTTAATTGTGTTAAACGAAGAGTGGATCCATAATCAAGTATCCTCGTGCATATGAAGGAAGAGAAGGTGAATGATCCTGCGAAATTAAAAAAGCGTAAAGAAGGCAGAGCACTTAAAACCATGGGAGACATGAGTCTTATGCTTCTTTCGTTTGATGATGCGGTGTAGTATTTCACAGAGAGCATGAAAATACTTAGGAAAGTTGATGATTTTCTATGGATGGCTGGGTGCTAAATAGGTTCAAGTGCTGTTTTATACTTGAAGTTTAAGTAAAGAGTTGGCACTGCGGAAAATGAAGGTTTAGAATCAACATTAGGAGATTTTGAGAGAGAACTAAGCACACGCATGAGAGAGGCAATGTCGTTTCTTTTAAAGACGAAATTTATGCATTTTTATGTTGAAACTGCATTCAAATACATGAGGGTTCTCGCAGACTTTGGATTTAAATTACCGTTCAATGAAACTGTTTAGCTGTTTGAGATCGGATATGTGGCTTCAGATAAAGTAGAGAATTCACAGTGCTTTCAGTAGATCGCAAGTATGTTCAAGAGTCTTGGTATGCTAAGGAAATATGGATTCTATCTCAGAAAAGTAAGGATATTTTTGATGATTTTGTGTGTGAAAATAATAATTTTTGAAAAAATAATTGCATTTAATGCATTTTTGTAATAAATATTTCGATTAGAGTGCGTTGCTAATTTCGAGAGAGAATGGCAATCTTTGCTAGAAATTAATGAGTATAGCTGCTAAATACTACAAGTTCTATGAATTAAGTCCATTTGGATAAGGCAAAAAGAGCGAGGAATTCTGGTTATCGATTTAAATATCTTTCCTCAACGATTACATTGACTGTCTCAGTGATCAACCGAGAATGTAAAATACTAATTTGAAAAAGGTTGTAGGAAAAATTACCGATTTGCTGTTTTTGAATGAATAATTGCAGGAAGGAACCTGTAATCAAGCACGCTCTAAATGTTTTGAAGTCGCTTGAGAAAACTCAATAAGCAAGTCTCTATGCAACATTGCGAGCAGCTTGCCCTTATATGTCAGGATATGAGTACTTCCTTTTCGATGACTTGGCTTTATTAAAGCGCATAGAAATACTTCCTTCTGACTAGCTCATTCGTCCAAATGAATAAGAAAAGCAAGGCTTGTTCATCTACAATCCTTTCTAAAATAAAAAATTATAAAAATTGAAGATCTCTTAAGATGAGATCGTCAAAGTTAGGATTACTCTTATCAACAGTCGGAAGTTCGATCTGCAAGTTGATTCTATCACAATCGAAGCAACTGGAGTAGAAGTTCTTAATTATCCGAATAATTTATACGTAAGTTAGAATCATCATGAGATCATCTTCGAGCAATCCTTGAAACCCTTGAAAGCAGGGAATCTCAGCATTGAAGGGTTACGCATGAGAATCTTTAACACTGTATTCGAGCAGTGCGTAGATGAAAGAGGGTTTGGATTGCTGTACACAGAGAAAGAAGGAGATCATATTGTCAACGATAAGGTAAGTTATGACTTGAAGAACATTGAGGTCTTTGAGAAATTACCTGAAGTCGAAATTGAAGTGCAGAATGAAGTGGATGAAATGGGAAATATTGTATTTGAGAAATCTCAAAAACTTGAATTCTTGCTAGCCTTGAAAAACATCAGCGAACTCCCAGTTACTTAGATTCGTGTTCATTTGAATATCGATTTTGTTGCACCTCCTCTTTAGGAACATACTTATACCTTCGTTGACGTTGGAGAGTTAAATATTCAGCCGAGTAGTTCTTTGTTCTTATCGTTTGTAGAAACGGGTTCAATAATTGAAAAAGCTGCAAACCCCAATACTAAAACCCTTTTTCTTCCTCCTCTAAAGTAACATTCTTCTTAGGTAAAACAAAACGAAGAATTTAGAAAGAAACAATTGATTTAAGCAAATTTTACAGAACTTTGTGTAAGAAAATGACTTTTTTTATTTTCTGTAACTATTTAACAACAGGTGAGTGGAGTATGTTTCTTGATTGAATACATGGAGAGCAGTTCAAGTAAGTTCATGCGATAATTTGAAGTACGCAAAGGTACAGCAGTGCGAGAAAGCATGCTTCTCGAAGAACTGGAGGTTTTCGAGGAAGATTAAAAAATGAACGACCAGGGAGGATTTGAAGATATCCATCTAAATGAATGGTTCTACTTGCAGGTGCGTTTATGCAAGACTGGAGGTGAGATGAAGCGAAAAGAGGTAGCCTTAGGTGAATAATTTCTTGAAGGATAAGCGTCATCATCATTCGAGTCAAAAAAAGAACTTGGTGTAAACGTGTTGGAGAGCTAATTTACAATTGCGTTTATTCTATCGAAGGATAAGATATTAGATCAGTGTGATCTCTATGAGAGTAAAACAACTGTGAATAAGATTTTTAAGCTTCCAAAAATGGCTAGACCTGAAACGAATGACGAGGATTTAACTGAAGAGGCGATGCAGTAGTTATTTAACGATCTGTTTGCTGTGAGATGGACTGACACGCATCGCCACTGTGAAGGTTATCTCCCTTTACCGATGTTATCTAGATCATAATTAAGGAAGATGTTTATTCATCCTGTGAAAGTTGTTACGAAAAGAGAACTTTTAGATAAAGAAAATGAAGTCTAAGTGTATGGTTGCAAATATGAGATATCATTCTTAGATGTTTCGTTGCTGTAACTGTCGTCTTCACTGTTTTGCTAGCTCACCATGAGCAGTGCTGTGGGATCGACAACTGCAACGATAAACGATAAAACTACTGATTTCCATACATATTTTGCGTTAGATGGAAGAACTAAATTCAGCATACAACTTAATGATATTATTTCACAAAATAGATAAACAGCTGTGCTAAAGGGGGAATGCAAATTCAGAGTCTATGGACATTCTCTTAAAAGACCGTTCTTGTTCACTCTCATGATTGTTGATAAATACAAAAGAGTCAGGTATAACTACTCAGAGACACTATTACTTTGAAAAATAGTTTGTAATGTTGATTTCTTATTTAGTTGAGTGAACCTTTTTGGGAAAAATGTTTAGTATCTGTATGCTGATTTTTTGTGATTGATTAATGTGGGTAGTCATGAAATAATGAGAGAGATTTTATTACTTATTCAATGCTATTTTACATTTTATTCATCATAAATAAGTAAACGAAATCATTTTTAAAGCATTTATTAATAATTTAGTTAACAATTTTTGCCCAATTTCTACTTCAAAATACTTCTAAATCCTCGAAGGTATTCTTTTCCTCATCGAATCCTTTCTTTTGATATAATTGATCTGAGCAAGAATAATCTATTTATGCTTTGACCTTTCTCAATATCTTTTGAAATAATAGTTTCTTTTATTAAATTTTATTTGTTTTTTGCTAATAATCTTTAAGATTTACAGTATTTTTACTGGACAAGAATTTGGATCTTCTCAATCTGATAAATCGCAATATTTTAAATTATTTCACTAAAATTCCAGTAATTGCAGTCAAAATGACTGGCAACTTTAATTTAATTTCTCTCTTTGTGAATCAGTCGAAATAAGTCATCCAAACCAATGGGAACTTAATTAAAAAATAGTCCTCTTGAGTTATCCTAAATGATGTTTGATTATGGATGAAAATGATTGATATTTTACTCTATTCTTTAATTCAAATATTTCACAAGATTAAATCAAAATGTTCATTAATGTTTTATGCCCCCTCTCATCCTTCTAAGAAATTTAATCGATTCTACCTTACATTGAATTTAATCTGAGGGAAAATATGCTTGTTTGGGGAAATTAAAATAACAAGATTGGAAACAATCAATCAAAGCTTGAAATGAATTAGTACATAAACGATTTGATACCACAAATTTGTAGTTTCAAAAGAGATGCTCTAAACAAAGAATGAAGGCAACCTTAATAAGGATACTGGTGATTCTCCAATTCCTCTTTACTCCGAAAAATAAACTCCTACGAATGATCTCATTAAATCAACCGCCAATCGAAAGAAGGAATAAGCCAATACTAGCTGCCCAAAGAAATTCAGCATGACAGAAAAAATATGGGGAGTATTAATTCGACCATCCAATCGTGTCCAGTACGACGTATCCATGCTTGGTAAGAATACTTTTAGAGTTTTCTAAAAGAGTATCTACTTTGACTCTTTCTAAAAGGTTTTGTTGAAAAAATATGTAGGTCCTAGATGCTTTTTGCTGAGCGGTAAAGTCATGGGAAGAAGAGAAGATTTTCAAGTCAGAAACTCAAGAGGATTTCTATTGGAATGCTCTTACTTTGAGCCAACCGAAGTGTCCAATTTAAAACACCCATGCTTGCTGTATCTCCATGGAAATGCATCAAGCAGACTTGAAGGACTTCATTTACTTGGAAGCAGTGTTGTATATGGCTTTTCTCTTTTATTGATGGATTTCGCAGGATGTGGGTTATCTCAAGGCGAATATATTTCAATGAGTTATTTTGAAAAACAAGATGCTAAACTCGTCATGGATTATGTTCGAAACTGGAAGGATGTAAGTGAATTTGGAATATGGGGTAGATCAATGGGAGCAGCTACAGCGTTGATGACAGCGCTGGAAGTAGATGAATCTATTCGATACGTCGTCGTTGACAGCTGTTTTGTGAGTGTGTAAAAACTATGCAATGAAGTAGTTCGAAGTAAAGTATGTCTACCGTCTTGTATGATAGATTGTGCATTCGGATACGTTCGAAGATAAGTAAAGCAAAAAGCACAATTTGATTTACAATAATGTGACATTCTTCAAGCTGTAATCAACAGCAGAAAGAGAACTAATTTGCCATCAATATTATTCTTAGCTGCTAAAGACGATACCCTTGTAAAATGTACCCATTCTTAGTAGCTATTTTCAGCTTACAGTGGAGCAAAATAAATAAACATTTTCGAAGGCACACATAACTCAAGACGTCCTAGAGAAATATTAGAACAAGCAGGTATGTTCTTTTATGAAGGGTTTTTCGATGAGTATGCTATGTCAAATTTGAGTCCTCACAAAGTAGAAGCAGAACATCTTCTCTTTGTGGATCTCAAAAAAGCGCAAGAAAACGTAAATAAAGGAGAAAAGGATAGCTAGAATGAATGTCTAGATAAAGAAAGAAATCTTGATAAGAAAGAGTAGAACTCAATTAGACTTGAATTCAAGAAAAAAAGAAGGGGATTGGAGGAATAATCGCCTTAGTTAAGTCTACCTTTCTCAGGGAAATCAAATATCCCTGAATAATCTC
>Ga0302271_10004695_pt1 | contig 10785 bp, 4 predicted proteins | sample III_Bog_N1_1_FD_198767 | JGI IMG/M metagenome (GOLD analysis project Ga0302271, IMG submission 198767) | Peat permafrost microbial communities from Stordalen Mire near Abisko, Sweden - III_Bog_N1_1 | ecosystem: Environmental > Terrestrial > Soil > Wetlands > Peat | place: Sweden: Abisko... | reverse complement strand
CCAATACAAGTTGATCCTATTATTGCAGGCGATAAAAGCGATTTGAAATAAGCAGCAGAACAATCCGAAACTAACTAAATCTCTGAGGATAATTTAGAAAATAATGAGCCAAATGGGTAATGAAAACAAGCAATCCAACAATGAATGAATATTATTTGAGTGTGTCTTACAAAAATGGTTTTAATAATGTTTGTGTGCTTGTCTGTGTGTGTGGTTTTTAAAATATTGATCTATTATAATTGACACAATGCCTAACTTTGGGACATTATATTTTTAGAATCTAAATTGATGGTATTGAAGGCAGTACTTTGATTCGATGATAAAGCATCTTAGCGTTGATTCTGATAGCCAAATAAAAAGCTAGGATTGATTTAAAAAAGCGTAGTCATTGATATATTCGATGCTAGCATCAAAAGAAAGGATACTGGCTGATTCATAACTATTTTTATTTATTTTCTTTCTTGATTTATTTAAATCTTTGATTCTTTATTTAAAATAAATTAATGTAATATTTTTTGAGTGATTCTAAATTCCTTGCCAATCGAATATGAGCAGCTCTCCTCTATTGTTAAATTCTTCATAAGTGTTTTGCGAATTCGAAGAGAATAATAAAGCAGCTTCATAAAACAGATTTTTGAATTTGAATCGATATTCTTAATAGAAATGCAATTATTAAATTAGTTTGCAAATAATTCATGGGAGCAGAACAATCCTCAAATGAAAAGAACACCAACTGCGACAATCGTGACAGATGGTAACAGCACTAGCAGAAGTATGAACAAACACATAGAGAATTCTCGGAGAATTTTATTGTTTCTCCTTCAAACAATCGCATTGAAAAACCTCCACGCAGCACTTCTGATATATCAGGAGGGTAAGCAAGAGCAAAAATCTTTTAGAAATCTCCTATGATCAGCTCGATTCGTCCTAAATCATCAAGGTAAGCTATCAATATGGATTAAGAAATGTAATTGGGTGTACAAAATTTTATTTCTTCTCAAGTGCTAGGAGTTTTGAATCTAAAGAATCACAAAGGGCCACTGAAAATCCTTATGATAATTATCAACGCCTAGATTAGTTAGTTGGAAAAGAGTGCATTACAACAGAGGAGAACAAAGATTTAAGAGATTAGAAAGCAAAAGAGCTGAGGGATTCGTGTTTCTTTGCAACAGATGTATTACTAGAATAAATGATAAATTAACTACCAATGATGTTAGAAGTATGCATTCAAAGCAGTGAAATGAGAGAAACATAATAATAATAAACTAGATATTCATTATATAGTATGGAGAAAAGTAACTAACAAGACAACTAGCAATAACATGAATCACATTTCTTGTTAAATCATGAGAGAAACACCCTGCAAAGATTATCCTTATTTGTTTAAAACTAGAAGGCTTCTTCAAATCAACTGCACACTGATTACGCCAGCGAACCTTCTGGAGAATACATCGAGTAGAAATACTACTGTGTTAGGCCTCTAGCGTAGCCATTCTCGAGTAAGCGCAGAGAACAAGCATCGATGAAATAATTGACTCCATCGAAAGTGCAGCCTGTTTTGAATCCCTCACCGAAATTCAGCATAGCTGATTTTATTTAAAATTCCAGAAGAACAACTAACACTAAGATAGAAGCAGGAGGAAGGGAAGATTCCGAAAAGGAAAATGCATTGACACCAAATAGGAGTTATTTGAGAGGCAATCAACCTGAAATTTAATCCAGCAGATTGCAAGAATCAAAGGTTTCTGGGAAGAATGGTGAAGCACAACAGAAGCAAGAACTTATTAGAAATAGCCAACGATTGGCAGTTAAATAGCCTCCAATAGTTTTAGTTGGTGCTGCAAAGTAGCTCCGAGAAGTCAAAATGGAAAATAAAACCAATTTTGATGATTTGAATATTTGGGAATAAGAGGAATCTCGATGGAAGGAGAGAAGAGGATTGCTTGAAAAGAATCAATAGACTACCTGCTAGAAGGACTCTTCTTCTTCTTTTTAGTCCTAATTCAATCAACATCTCAGCAATACTCATATAACTCAGCCTTAAATCAATCAGCTTAAGATAAACTAAACAAACTAATTTCCTGATTTAAACTAACAACCAAAAGAAATATTAAAATCAGAAGTATAACCACTCCAACTGCCTCTAAACTAGCAGATGACCTAATACAAATCTATTAATTCATTGCAGCAACGAAATGATCAAAACAAGAATGATCTGGCTGTAGAATCTGCTCATGAATATGGATTATCTGTTTAAAACAATAGAAATATAGACAATCCAAATTAGAACCCAACTAAACAATCTTATCAACTACCTAGTTCTCTACCTCGCCAACTACAATCTTCATCGAAACTCAAATAATCATCGTAACTTCAGAGCAATCAATAACCTCCAAGTTCCCTCTCCTCCAAGCTCTAGATGATGCTTGCAAATCGACCAAACGCATACAATAACAGCTTGAGTCAGTCTAATTCTTCGAAAAACTAAGAAATCCAATAACAACAATCTAACAATTCCCAACTAGCTCCTTTATCTAAAAAGAAACAATCCAAAACAGAATTTCAAATAAGCTAGTTAATTTCTCATTAAACCTACAACAGCTATGGACATATTAAACCAAGTTAAGCCCGTCAAAGCCATCAATTAGATGAATCTAGTCCTCAGAGCTCATAAGATGATAACTTTTAAAGAAATTTAAATAATCCACAAATGAATACTATTTCTGCAATCGATGCGATAACAAATCAACATATTTAATCCAATATCAACAGCATAACATACATGTCAACACAAAACAGATAACCTTCTATGTGTTCACCTCCCTAACAGTCACAAGAATCACCTTCATCTGCTAAACATTTATCTTCAGATTCATGCCAAAGTGAGGAAAGTGGGCAAGACATTGATGATGAAGAAGAAGAAGAAGGCAAAAGATAAATGAATTGGGGAACTATGTAGTAGTAATGGAATTAAAATAATAACAACAACAGCGAGTATTATTCAGAAGAGGAATAAGATCAAAATGATGATGAATATTTTGATACCAACAACAACGAAGTATAGAAGAATAGATCATCCCAAGGGTAAAATGTAGATGGAAGTAGAGATTACAATGTAGCCTACAACTCTTTCCAAGCACCAAAATCATACAATCAACAATAGGTCTATTATCCTCCTCCTTCGTTCCCTCAGAATAATCTTGTCAAATAAAATTAACAACACCACAAATAATAGGATGACTACAGACAAGAGCGAGACGATAAGTAGATGACTAGCAAATCTGATTACTATCGAGATTTTCTGATTAATAAGTTTACTGCTTACCATCCATCATCTCATTAGCAAGACACGCGAATGACTTATCCCAAAGAGGAAGAAGAAGAAACACAATTGGAGGAATCATAATAGATTTATTAGAATATGCAGCATCCCTTTAATATGAACTACAATTCAGCAGAATAAGCATCCCTTATGAAAGAGGAGTACACTGCATCTTATTGCTAGTATGAATCTACAGAATAGAATTAGCAATATTCTCAACATGACAGCAACCAAAACAATGTTAAAATACCATTCTTTATCAATTAAATGCCTAATAACAATCAACGCCACTCAAAAAACAGTAGAACTAATTCAGGGAATGGTCAATATATTTAAGAATGTGCTTAAGACAATACCACCTGCACTATTAAAGTAAATTCGGCTCGAAATGGATCTATTCCATCTGTGTTTTTGAATAAAAAAGTTAAAGTCAAAATCCATCCATCGTCTCCGCTATTGAAGTCCAATAACCACAATCAAAGTAGCCAAATCAACAGCCATAATAGCTCAACTTCCTAAGGGATTAGTAGTAATTTCTAGCAAGGGATTCAAAGTAACAATAAGGATAGCGATCATAGGTTTTATTAACATAATAAGAGTGGAAATCAAAATTAGAATGAAGTTCAAAAGTAGATGGATAGAGATGGTGAATGTGAGGAAGAGGCAGAAGAAGTAGATAATAGTGATGAAGATGATGAGGTTCTGATGATTCGATTAGATTTAACTAGCTTGAAACTACCAATAAAACCACCTGACTGCTCTAGTTCAGCAAAAATTATGAGTCATCAAACAAATTATAGCATGGAATCTTCAGTTCGCAGCAGTGTGCAATCCAACAAGAGAGCTAAAGATATTAATTCGTTTTCCACTTCGAAACCAGAAAATTAACAGAAAAGATAAGGAAACAACTACCATTTCAGTGGGCAATCTCAAGACAGTAATATTTACTACGATGAAGAAGATGAGATAGATTCTTGCTAAAATAGCTATGAAGCTGGTGAATTTGTCTAAGATTTGGAAGGAAATGTGGGAAATAATCATTTTGGTAACAATTCTGCTGCTTTTGAGAGTGAAGAGGAGCTAAAAGAAAGCGATTATTTAGAACAAATCGAAGAATACAACCAGCAATTACATTTCAAAAACTTAGAAGATCAAAAGAATTGTCAGGAGAAATTAAAAACGAACAGATAAATTTAAGGGTAAATTTAATAATAGTCTACTAATCATGGTGAATTGAAGCAAACAATGAAGAATCAGGAAGCTATTTTACGAAAGGAGAGCAATTTATTTGAGTCCAAAAATTCTCTGTCGTCTGTTGGGAGCAGCAGTTACAAGAATAATTATCTAAATAACGACCAAATGAATACAAATAGATAGCTGTTTGTTAATAGGAATAACTTGAATAGCGCCTATGCTCAGACATCATAATTCAATTAAACTCAACCAGCTTTCAGGAAACTGTTTTGAAATTTCTTTTATGTTTTGAGTTTTGTTTTAATTGGTGATAAAGTTTTCGAGAGATAAACAGTCTTTTTGTTGGGTTATTTTTCTGAGTCATTCATGATTAGATGTCAGTGAAAGGGAATTTACATCATGGTCGTATCAGTGTTTAATCATAATAGATACGGAACATACATACAAGAATGCATTTTTGAAATATTTTTAAATCCTGAGATAATTGTCCTAAACTAGCATGAATATCATCCTGAGTTTTGCTTGGGAAATTCCAATCAATTTGGTATGATAGGTAATGGCTGGGGAGTTAGGAGTAACTAGCAGAATGACTTGAGATTCTCAACACCTCTAACTTCTTGCTCCTAAAGTGGCACGATCGTCACATGCATGTCTTCATAAAGTTCGATGATCTAATCCATGTACTTCTTCTACATGCGGGCACGAGATTTGCACATTTTACATGTGTCATCTTCAAACAAAAACTAACGTTTAGGAGGGAATATATCGATCAAGTCAGAAATGCTTGTGTTTACTTGGATAGAGAACTTGATTGATGACGATATTGCAGATATCGATTTCGTATTTAGCCAGCTCATAGACTAATCTGTCGGTCTCGTACATGCTCAGGAATTCAGGTATGCATACAGCTACAAAGGTTGTGCGGGTCTTTTAAGAATTCAAAAAGAATATAAGTTAGACCATCGTTTTTTAATAGTATTGTCTTTTTGTTTTTGAATAAGAACCAAAATTATTTTTTGTTACGGAGTCTTTCATTTATTTAACGACTATTTCGACTGTCTTTTTCTTCTCCTCAAGATCGCCGAACAACGAATCAAATGTGGATTAGCCAGTTAGCTGTAACAAACAAAAAGAAATATAAAAATGTTAAAAGAGAATACCAGTCCTTATCATTTTTCTTGAGATCAAAAGCTGATGATATTGCCATACAAAAAAGCAAATCCAAAAAGGTTTAGCATATTTTAAGTTTACAGAAGAGAGAATTCCTTCGAATTTATTCTTCAAAGAGATGATCTTCTCGATGCCTTTGTCGAGGATATTAGGGAAGTTCAGGAGTCGGAGAGTGTGGCCAGTAGGTGCAGTGTCAAAAATAACCACGTCGAATTAGTGTTTGTCTAAGGATCTAAAATGCAATAAAGCGATTCAAATTCTTAATTACAATTTTTTAGTAAAAATATGATTTCGAAATCATATTATGATTATTTATGTCAAAAATTAGAAATCCACCCTAAGGTCTTGCTCGAACAAGTTACTTGATGAGTTAAGAGAAGCTCATGGCCTCATCAATTCCAGGTACTTAGCTGATAATCTCTGAGATAAAGTTCTTTGTGGATTGATCTGTTTAGAATCCAGCAAAATCAGGGAAATTCAGAGTGTTAGGATCAATAGTTGGATCGATTTCCTAGTTAAGTTAAACATTAGAATCATAAAGAGAAGGCAAGAAGAAGTATTTGACATATTGAACCAAATGGATAATAAACAATTAAAGATCATTTAACGAACTATGTCGGTGTTTGCATATGATAAATTCTATGCTGCTTTTTTTTTGTTTTGTTTACCATTCCCCAAAGATTTTCAATTCCGTTGACTGGAGTTGGTTCTTTCCCATTGAATTTCTAGTCGAAGCAATCACAAAGATTGTGGGCTGGATCGGTGGAAATTATGAGCACTTTGGTGTTGTTCCTTGCCATTAAAGTCGCTAAACTAGAAGATGTCGTCGTTTTTCCAACTCTTCAGCATCAAAAAAGAAACATCTAAAGTTCATAATCATATCGATATTGAACCACCCTAACAAGGTCCTTGTGGATATGAAACTATTTGGTAATTTTTTCTTACCCTCCTTTGCCTCCCACAAAGATCCATTTAAGGGATTTTTTATCCAATAAATTCTGCAAAGTAGCTGCTTCTCTCTCTTTATCCATTAGTAGAATAGTGTAATTTGTATCCTTAGTTTCTCTCAGAATTAATTTCAATCTTCTTATTTTTAAAAACACTTGCGCTGCTATTAACTCAAATTAAATCAGAACAGACCAGATCAGCAAAGCAAATGCCTGTTCATGTAGATTTTCTAAAGGCGGTAAATGGATTTTACGATCCTTCGATTTGAATGTATCGATTTCATAAATCAAAGAAAATCTATTAATAGTTTATGATTTTAAATCCAAGATGTCAAAGGTGTGGATAGCGCTTAGTCTGTTTCAATTAGAAGTGAAGAAAATAAGAAAAATTAATAGCTTTTCCTTTTTTGTTTTGTTATGATTTTGATTCTGTAATCATGGCTGAAAAATTAAATTAAATTAATAAAAAAACCAAATTAATCAAATTCAAATAAGTGGCTGAAATTAATGAAAATTGTTGAGAGAGTTGAATCATTGGCGAGAAACCTATTTCGTACTTGTTATACCTTCTGGTAGGATGCAATCACGAATGAAACAATAATCGCTGAGAGAATAGGGTCGGTTTTGAAAAGGATGAATGAAGAGGGAAAGAACTAGAAAACAATTGAAAGAGGGGGGTGGGAGAATATTAATGATCAACATAGCAAGTTGAATGTGCAGGGAGAGGGTGATTTAAAATTTCAGGCATCTTGCTCCAAATAAAACAAAACAAAAAAAGAAAAGAAAAAAGAGATAATTAGTGTAGCAACTGAGAGCAATAGACTCAAAAGAAAAGTTGGTAAATTTATAGAGCCATCAAAGAAAAAGAATCAAAAGGGATCAATCTCTACGGCGTTTGGAAATAATAAGATAGAAGATAGAAACAGACAACAAGAGATGACAAAACATTTATTAGCGACTTCTTAGCCGAAACCTGTTGGATAGCAGAACTAAAAAGTCAAAGTCTATTTCCTCACGAGACTTGGTAATCTAAAGATAAATAGACTTTAAATAGCTATTCTGCTAGTTTCAGAGGGGGAGAGAGGGAAAGAGAAGAAAAATGGGAAATTACATAATGTCATTGGAAATATTATGAAGTTGTTTTGTGAAAAGTGTTTACAATAATCCCTTTTTAACCATGTTTTTTGATTGTGATTGGAATCTTAGAAACATGGGTGGATTTAGGTGTAGGCAGTTTATTCCAGCTTTCTGAATTCAACCCTGACACAGAAGAATCAGAGGAATACATTTAAGTACAAGCAGCAAGCGAAGCAGAGATAAACGAATCGAATGAAATCGAAGAAGACGAGATTAAAAAGCTGAACAGAGACCTTGAACACAGAATCATCATTAGATTCAGATTTGATCCAGATAATAGCTATGAGAAATAGAATGGTAGAATTCATCATAAAAATAATTAGATTTTGGTGTTTAAAAATTAACTAAAAAATAGAATTGACTGAAAAAATGTCTTTTTTAAAGATTCGATCATCATCTGCAAAGAGAAAGAATCTGGGTTAGAATTAGCAATAAGCTTCACAGATGTAAGTTCAGCCGAAGAATTCTGGTAGGATTAGATTAAATGTCATTCTCCATTGAGACAAAATGTTGTTTGATTTTTCAAAAAAAAAAAGGGACTTCATCAAAAAGAACAATGGTACTAACCTTATTGATAGCTCATCTAGAATTAACTCTGAATAGTATGAGGACTTGTAGATGCCTTACTACAATAAATTAGAAGAAACCTTAGAAGCTGTAAATATTCAACAAATTTTTTGAAAACAAAAATACAAACAAAAAAACAATCATAATTTAATATCTCCTCAAAAATGGTTATAATGGTTATTTTTTTAACTTTCAATAGATAGACAGTGACTTGAATCATTTCAGCTAAGGCATCGTCTACAAGGTAATACTCTTTGTGTTAATTTGCAGTTACTTTCAAACATATTCTTGTTTTTGTTAAAAAAACAGCCAGAATTCCTTGAGAAACTATTCAGCACTTTTGATGAACTTGAGAGCATTTAAGATGTTCAAAAGTTGTAGCTCATACATCTGATTGTCAAAAAATTAAGTAAGAATTCTTATGTTTTAGGAAAATGAAGGGATGGATTGGGTATTAGTCCTCTAAAGGCACTATTGAAAGAATTAATAACAAACTCATTTTTTGAGAGAAACACAAATGAATCATTGATTTTTCTTGTCTTTTTGGAGTAGTTTTCTCAAATGAGCAGAAGTTGATTGCTATGCTCTTAAGTGATAAATACTACTATGCATGCCTTGGATCTTTTGAATGTAAGAAAATTAACACAAATCTTTTGCTTGACATTATTTAAAAATTATGATCCTTTTGCAGATAAGCGAGGTGGTTAGAAGGAGAATTATCGTGAAGAATAAAAAAAAGAAGAGAGATTCAAGCAAGTAGTTGAGATCAAAGAAATAGATATTCTTGAGAAAATTCACTTGAATTATAGGTTGTAATATCTTAGAGACATTGTGCTCGCATAATGTATTGAAGACAGCACAATAAATTCCTTTAACTTGGTAATTTTAAGCAATCCATTGTAGAAATAGCATAACTAGATAATAATAGAAGCTTTTCCTAACATCTAACAGCATATTTTTTTGTGATTTCAAAAAACAGATGATCATTAGGAACAATATTGAAATTATTAATTTCATCAAGGACACCACGTTTTTGCAAGAATTAGCTGAGAAATTCTTCGTAAATCTACCAAGTTCTGTGAAACTCATTGGTGAAATCTTCAGCATATCTAATAACCCAAATTTCGTAAATTCAAAATTATCCCTGTTGGAAATAATTGAAATTATGAGATAATATGCTTGAATTCTTCTGTTTATTTTGTGTTAGGCTATGCAATTAAAGCCGTAACTCGTGGAGACAATGAACAGTTTTGGGTTTTAAAGGATATTCTTTGATGCCTTGATAAATCTAAATGAAATCACTAGTGATAAAGATCTTCGTACTAAATAGATTTTGAAGTTATTAGAAGCAATAACAATCCTCTCAAACGAATGTAAAAGAGAGTTAATCAGCTTATTATTCACTGGTTAAAGTGGGGAACAAATCTCTGAAGCAACTAAGAACTTAAAACCTTTAATGGAGTTGAGTGATACTGAGAAATTTAAATACATTAGAGTTTTAAATGTGCTACTTTAAACAGAAGAAACAGGTGCGTAAGTATAAATCCTCGAGATCTTCAAAGTAGCCTTTGAATTATTGAAAATAAATAGCATTGAAGATGCACATGTATTAATAATAATCGATTAACTCTGGATGCCTTGCTTGGAATATTATGATTCGCTGGAGGAATCGAATTAATACATAAGTTTTGTTGTGCAGTTTTTGGAAATTATTTCAATATCGTACAGATTAGACCCAAGTAAATTTAGACCGTTTGTAATAAAACGAGAGATCATTCCAAGGTTATTCAAGGCTGCAGAGTCGAAATCTAAGTCGATTCATCTAGGATTAGTTAAATTCATCAGATAAATTATCTTGTCTGATTCACCAATATTGCATCATCTCATTTAAGCAAAAGTGATTGATGATCTGTGGGGAATCTACAGGAAACATCAGCGAAGGAACAATATTATCAATTCCACTTTCCAAGATATGATGCTGAATCTACTTGTGCTTAACTGCTTCCATATGCCGAAGTTATTCAAATATATTGTAAGAAGAAAACAAATACAAGATTCTACATTTTAAACGTTTTATTAATTTATAACTCTTTTTGTCAGATGAGTGAATTCGGCGAGGAGGTCAAAGCCAAAGCTGGAAAGAGCATCTTCTTAAAGAAAATCCTTGAGGTTTATGGTGAGAAGAAAAGTTGGATAAATCAAGATAGAAATGAACATTTAGAATTCTAGAATTCAGATCTCCTACAAGAGCCGCATGCACTTATGGAATCCATCGAAGAAGAGAAATATTTTGATACAGACGATAAGATTGTACCAGAAACTCATGAGGATGCTCTTCAAGAAGAAGAAAAATTAAAAGAAACAGCACTCAAGAAATAAAGCCTCTCGAATAAAATCTTTAAGAAACAAGAAGACGATGAAGAAGAAGGATAAGATATATTCTAACTC